>Ga0310811_10004445_pt1 | contig 17601 bp, 18 predicted proteins | sample YCmetagenome_FD_207642 | JGI IMG/M metagenome (GOLD analysis project Ga0310811, IMG submission 207642) | Soil microbial communities from experimental microcosm in Duke University, North Carolina, United States - YC | ecosystem: Engineered > Artificial ecosystem > Soil microcosm > Unclassified ...
CAAAAGCAAGACCGCCTCTTTCAGCGGGCATCCCGAATTTTTCGGCGCCCGGGCGGCCACCCGTAATCTGCATCCCATAAAGGACCTGGGGGCGGAGAATTGTACCGAGCAGATGGGCGTTCCTGGCCCCTGGCACGAACGACTGCCACATTTTAAGATGGGGTTTACTCCCAGCAGCGGGAAGGAACTGCAGTCGGAATTCTTTGTTCCGCGCGAACATTCCTATGCCGCCATAAAAGCCGTCGAACAGCTGCATGAGAAGATCTCCCCGCACCTGCTGATCACGGAGGTCCGCTGTATCGATGCGGATCAATTACCCATGAGTCCCTGTTATCATCAACCCAGCACGGCGATACATTTTACCTGGAAGCCGGAATGGACGGCGGTGCGCCAACTGTTGCCGATGATCGAACAGCAGCTGGCGCCGTTCAATGCCCGGCCGCACTGGGGCAAGCTGTTTACGATGTCGCATCAGCGCCTGGCTGCGCTGTATCCGAAGATGCGCAATTTTCAGAACATGCTGAAGCATTATGACCCGACCGGGAAGTTCAGGAATGAATATCTGGACACGGTTATTTTTGGAGTGTAGGGGACAGGTTCTTTTTTGGAGTGTAGACAGGATCGTTTTGGGATGTAGACAGGATCGCTTTGGGGTTTAGGGGATGCCGTCATTTTTGCAGCGCTTGGGAAGGCTGTGCCGGCGTAGCGGTTGAAGTCTGCCTTATAAAAAGAACATTTCTTGCGCGGGAGACCGTGACCGTAAAACCGATGAGTTTGTCTTTTTCCCAGATGAAATTTATTTCCGTATCCTTGTCGCCATCGAACAATTCAGGCGGTCCCTGGGCGGAGTTGCCGCTCAGCAGCAATTTCCCGATCCTCCCGGCTGACCGGACCATCCATAGCCGATCATCATTGGCAACCAATGTAAACCCGGCCTGTGCCTCATCTGAATAATAATAACCTGTGAACTCACCGGGCTTGTGTTTTGGGTGGATGTACATTACGTCACGATAAGTTTGATAGTTGTTCAGCTTATGATCCTTGCCGGGGATAAATAGGGCATTCAGTGCCTGAATGGGTTCATTTATGTCAAATTCGGCGGTATTGCTCAACCAGGCGATGCTCAGATGTAATTGTGGAAAGCTTTCCAGCAAGGCCCGGTAACCCGCCGTAGCTCCATCGTGATAGATCCGGTCGTACCCCCAGAGGGCACCGATAAATAAACCTGCTCCATATTTATTGGATTGGCCGTTATTGAGGTTTTCCGTAGCCAGCTGTTTGCGCAAAAAATCTGCTCCTCCCAATTTACCGCTGCCATAAAACTCACTCCATTTCAGCAGGTCTTCGGTAGTCGTGAGCAATCCTCCATGACCATGGGCATTCTCATTGGGCATATTTATTTCATATGAACTATCGCTGTTCTTCGAATAGGCGATGGCGCGTCCCGGAACAATACGTTTGTAGTTATCCCGCCATTGAGTATGTGTCATTCCTGCCGGTTCGAAGATGTACTTGCGGGTGAAGTCCGCGAGGCTCATCCCGCTGACCCGTTGAACGATTATCGTCAGTAAAGTGTAATTAGAATTGCTGTACAGGAATTCTTCATTGGGAGAATGATTGAGAGCTTTTTGATGGATGATGATGTCCAGCGCGTCATCATTCGTATAGGCTTTTGTACCGCGCGGCCAGCCTGCGATGGCCGCCACTGACCCCCAGTCACGGATCCCGCTGGCATGGTGCAGCAGGTATCGCAAGGGGATGGGATGGCCATAGTCCGGTAATTCGGGGATATATTTATGAACGTCGTCGTCGATGGATAGTTTGCCCTGCTTTTCGAGCAGCAGGATCGCTGCTGCCGTGAACTGTTTGGAGACGGAACCTGCTTCTGTAATGGAACCAGTCGTCAATGGAACCTTACGCTCCAGGTCGGCCAATCCCCAGGCTTTTGAATAAATGAGCTGTCCGTTTCGGCTGATGGATACCATACAGCCGGGGTGGTTGGGCTGATACCTGGAGAAGACGGCTTCTATCTTACTGACGGTATCCTGCCAGGTCTGGGCGGAGGCGGGGTGGCAGGTGATGACAAAGAAGAGGAGGGAAGGTAAAAGTTTTCTCATACCCGAAAATAAAAAAAGCTCCGGTGTTTTGTGATAAGGAAGTCCTCATTAACAGTTGTGCATTTTTTTTGCCAGCAGCGTTCTCACCAACGGCCACTTTAAATCAGGACAGGTAGTTCAAAATAATTTTTGAGGGGGTGCCGGCTGCGCGGCGGGCCTTGCTGCAATCTTTCAGCTTTTTGCGGTGCTGGAGGCCCCAGTCCCGTAACTCTAGCAGGACCTTTTGCAGTGTGTGGCTGTAAGGGGTCAATTCATATTCAACCGTTACCGGCGAAGTGGCATAGACCGTGCGGGTGACAAACTCATTCAGCTCCAGTTCCTTCAGCTCTTTTGACAGGATCTTTGGCGTAATGCCCTCGAGGGTCTTTTGCAATTCTTTAAACCTTAACGGGCGTTCGAGCAGGGCAGAGATAATGGGAAGCTTCCATTTACCGCCAAGTACATATAGGGTGTCGCGAATGGCCGATAAGGCTCGTGCGCATTCTTCTTTCGAGGGAGTGACAGTTGATTGCATCTTGTTGATTATTAGTAGAGTATCCTTTTGGATACCGGTATCTAAAAGGATAGTGATATCCTTTAGATAGCAAAGGTAGATAGCTTTGCCGACATGAAAAAGATACTTAACATTATTTCGAGCCCGAGAGGCGCAAATTCTTACAGCATTCAGCTGGCAGATGCCCTGCTGGATAAGTTAAAGGTGGAATATCCAGGCAGTGAGATCAAGACCGTCAATCTTGTAGAAAAGCATTTTCCGCATCTTGAAGAGTCACATCTCGCCAGCTTTTTTACACCGGCCTCGCAACAAACAGAAAAGGATAAGGAAGCTATCCGCCATTCGAACGAAGCCATCGGAGAGATCATGGATGCGGACATCCTGGTAATCGGTGCGCCGATGTATAATTTTGGCATTCATTCTACGCTAAAGGCATGGATCGACCATGTTGTGAGAGCCGGCATCACCTTCAGCTATTCTGAAAAAGGTGCGGAAGGGCTTGTCAAGGGGAAAAAGGTATATCTCATTTTGTCTACCGGCGGGGTGTTTTCGGATGGGCCTTTAAAAGCGCACGATTTTGTAGAGCCTTATCTGCGGTGGATGCTGGGTTTTATTGGTCTCTCCGATATTACGACGTTACGTGTTGAAGGTACGGCCTATCCTGATCTGAAAGATACCGCGTTGGAAAAAGCTGTCAACGCTATACGTTTGAATTAAGACAGCAGGCGCTGCAGGATGTCTTTGTTCTCTCCCCAATAGAAATGCGCATAACTGGCCAGCAGACGCGGGTTGTAAAATACAGGTGTTTCGATCCGGACCCCGTGTGCGTTGCAGACTTCGGCGGCAGATCGGGCATATTCTCCAAGGGGTTGTGAGTAGTGAAATTCATGTCCTTTCAGCACGAGGCCGCCCAGCCGGACCGTCCGGTAGCCAAGGGTCATCTTTTTGCGGAAGATGCTTGTGGCGATGTCCAGCACACCGGCCATCGGCCAGGTTTTTCCGGCGGCGTCCTGCAGATCCCGGCCAAGGTACATCATGCCTCCGCATTCGGCAAGGATGGGGCCGTTGGCATTGGCATAGGCGCTGATCTGGTCCAGCAAGGATCGATTGCCGCTGAGCTCCGGCAGATATAATTCGGGGTAACCGCCGGGGAGATAGAGCAGGTCGGGAGTAAAGGGCAGGTATCGGTCCCTGATCGGACTGAAGAAAGATACCTGTCCATATTCTTCCAGCCGCCGGATGTTCTCGGCGTAGAGGAAATGAAAAGCTTCATCATATGCCACCAATATTTTTTTGTTTGTGGCAGGGGAGGGTGAGGGCGTTGCAGTTGGTGCAGCCTGTATGGCCGGCGCACCGCCCGGTGTGATCTGAGTCGCGGCCAGCAGCGCCGCCAGGTCAATCTGTTTTTCGATGTGATCGGCTGCTGCGACGATTGCCTTATCGGCGTCTGTGGTATCGAGTCCGAGATGGCGGGAGGGGATCCGCAAGCTATCGCCCGTGGGCAGATGGCCCAATGCCCTAATGCCCACGTCTTCAGCCGCTTCGCACAGCAGCCGGTAATGGGATCCGCTGTCTACAAAGTTAAAGATGACTCCAGCGATAGTCAACTTCCTGTCAAAATTCTTCAAGCCATAAAGCAGGGCCGCCGCGGAATAGGCCATCGCGTTTGCATCGAGGATGAGAATAACCGGCAGGCCCAGCAGCCTGGCAATATCGGCACTGCTTCCCTCCCTCTTTTTTGCTCCATCGAATAAGCCCATGACCCCTTCCGTTATGCCCACATCCGCGGCCGATCCATATTGGTTGTAGAGCTGGCGGATATGCGCGTCGCTCATCATGAAACGGTCCAGGTTGATGCTGTTTGTTCCTGCGGCGGTACGATGATGGATGGGGTCTATATAATCGGGGCCGCATTTAAAAGGCTGAACCCGGAGACCCATACGCTGTAAGGCTCTCAGCAGACCCAGCGTGACGGTGGTTTTACCTGCTCCACTGTGAGCCGCCGCGAGAAGAAACTGCGAATTCATAGGGGGAAGATACGGATTATGGTAAATCAGTTATGTTTGCATTCCCAAACATGGTATACTCCGTTAAAATATATTCCCGGATAGGCGAGCTGATTCAGGGTTTTTTACCTGACGCTTCCGGATTTCTTGTCAGTGGATTGCCGTCCCGGATCTTTTTTTCTGAGGCGGTATTGACGCCGGGGCCATGGGGGCCTGGAGAAGTGGAATTGTTGCCGGCCAAGAGTCGACTGGCGCTGGCAAGGTTTCGGACGTTATATGAAGCCGATGGGGTTGGTCCTTTTTCCGTCAGGCTGCAGTCGAATATACCCCCCGGAAAGGGGTTGTCTTCCAGCTCTACGGATATCCTGAGCGTTCTGTATGTCGTCAATGATCATCTGCGGGCCGGTTGTACATCGGAAGATCTTTACCGGATCGCGGCAGCCATCGAGCCAACCGATCCCTGTCTGACGGACGATATCGTCCTTTTCCGGCAGCATGCGGGCATTGCCGACAGGTGTATCAATCTGCCTCCGATGACCGTATTATATTTTGACGCAGAGCCAGGGAGACAGATCGAAACACTGGATGTACAGCGTCCGTGGACGCCGGGAACAGGAAAATTCTATGACTGGCTGTTACGCCAATTCCTCCGGGCTGCGGAGGACGGAGATTACGATGCGCTTTTTGACAGTATTATCTACAGCGCCGAATACAACCAGACGGTAGTGCCTTTAGCCCGCTGGGACGAATATCTGCAGCTGGCCCGGACGACACAATCTGGACTGATGGTCGCGCATTCGGGTACGATCGTGGGATTTTTGACCCGGCCGCAGCAGGCTGCGGAACTACAGGCGCGATTGGAGACGGCTGCCGGTCAGCCCATTTATTCCGAACAGTATATCTCATCCTCATTTTAAACTATGACGAGCGTCCTCCGGCCCCTGATGTTTGTAGGTACGGCTTCCGATGTCGGTAAGAGTGTCATCACAGCCGGTTTTTGCCGGATCCTTCAACAGGATGGCTATCGTCCGGCGCCCTTCAAAGCGCAGAACATGTCGCTCAACAGTTATGTGACGCCCGAAGGACTGGAGATCGGACGGGCCCAGGCCGTTCAGGCCGAAGCAGCCGGCATTCCCTGTCACAGCGATATGAACCCTGTACTGCTGAAACCTACCGGGGACCGCAATGCCCAGCTGGTATTGAACGGCAGACCTGCCGGGAACCAATCGGCCTACGACTATTTTATGGGAAAGGACCGTGCTGAGCTCTGGGAAGAAGTAAAGAAAGCCTACGATCGTCTCTCGGCACAATATAATCCAGTCGTGCTGGAAGGAGCCGGCAGCATTTCCGAAATCAATCTCCGGAAACGGGATATCACGAATATGCGGATGGCCCTCTATGCAAAGGCCGATGTTTATCTGATCGCGGACATCGACAGGGGGGGCGTCTTTGCCAGCGTTTATGGCACACTGGCCTTGCTGCCGCCGGAAGAGAAAGCCCTGATCCGGGGAGTGCTGATCAATAAGTTCCGTGGTGACGGCCGGCTTTTTGAAGACGGCCGGCGGCAGCTGGAGGAGCTGACGGGTACACCGATCGTCGGCGTGCTGCCATTTTACAAAGACATTCACATCGAGGAAGAAGACTCGGTTGCATTGGGGCAGAAGGCCAGCACGCCCAGGCCCGGGGCTTTTAACATCGCTGTGATCAGGCTGCCTCATCTCTCCAATTTTACTGATTTTTTATGGCTGGAAAAGACGGAGGGGCTGCATGTATACTATACCGATGATCCGGCGCAGCTGGCTGGTGCGCAGCTGATCGTTCTGCCGGGCAGTAAGAATACCATTGATGATCTGCTTTATATCCGCAGCCGGGGGATGGATGGGGTTATATGTGAGGCTGTGCCGGCAGGCAGGTCTGTTGTAGGCATCTGCGGCGGCTACCAGATGATGGGGCGTACCATTGCCGACCCTTATGGTGTAGAAGGCGAGGTCCGTACTGTTGAGGGGTTGGGGCTTTTGCCGGTGCATACAACATTGGAGAAAGAGAAGACGACAGTACGCAGGCGGTTTCATTTTGGCTCGCCGGATGGGCCGCTGTGCGAAGGATATGAGATCCATATGGGAACGACGGTAGTTGAGGATGGCGCGTCATTGCCGGTCGGCGGACCGGCCGGTCGGGCGCTGAACTATCCGGCTGAAGCGGCGGGCCGGCCCGATGGCTATTATCACAGCGGGACCTGCTGGGGCACTTATATGCATGGCATATTGGACAACCGGTCCGTAGTCGAGGACCTGTTGTTACGGGCTGGCGCCGGTGGACTGGTGATACAGTGGTCGGATTATGCTTTTTTCAAACAACAACAATATGACCGGCTGGCCGAACATATCCGGCAAAACGTGGATCTGCAGGCTATCTACCGGAGCCTGCAGCAGCCGGGGATGATCTAAATTGACCGTTATGCTTGAAGGACATGGCGATGACGTCTGGAAATATAGAAATGTAAAGGCGAATTTCAGCTCTAATGTTTTGTATGGACAGCTGGATGAGGGGTTGCGGATACACTTGCAGGAGCAGATCGGCACGGTGATACATTATCCCGAGGCGGACGCGAGCTCGATACAGGCAGCTTCGGCGGCAGCATACGGGGTACTGGCAGACCAGGTTCTGGTCACGAATGGAGCGACAGAGGCAATATACCTGATCGCTCAGGCCTTCTTTGGTGGCTCCGCCACCATTTTTACGCCCTCATTTGCGGAATATGAAGATGCCTGCCGGCTGTTCGGATTACAGGTCCGTTTGCAAAGCTGGGAGACGGTAAGGGAGGATGATCTGTTCTCCACCGATCTGGTTTTTCTTTGTAATCCCAATAACCCTACGGGATTGTTGTTTTCGCCTGATCGTTTGAAGAAATTGATGCAAGGTAATCCTCAATCGCTGTTTGTGATAGATGAATCTTATATCGGGTTTGCCAGGACCGATGCAAGTCTTCTCCATTTTTTGGCCGAAAATCCCAATATGGTAGTGCTGCGTTCTTTGACGAAGAGCTGTCGTATTCCGGGATTGCGGATCGGGTTTGCCGTAGGACAGGCTGCGCGTATTCCCTTTTTGCGCCGGCTTAAGATGCCCTGGTCCGTCAATCAGCTGGCGCTGGAAGCTGCGTCATATATCTTTGGTCATCCGCAGCAGTTCACATTGGACGTCTCTTCATTGCTGGAGGAGACGGCCGGATGGCGCAGGGAACTGGAGCTCGCTACCGGCTGGCGGGTACACCCAACCGATACTCATTATTTTTTGATGGAGACGCCGGATGCTTTTACTGCGGCGGAATTGAAATGGCATCTTGTCAACAAGCATGGTCTTCTGATTCGGGACGCCGCTAATTTCAGGGGACTGACACCGCATCATTTCCGGGTGGCCTGTCAGTCTCCCGCCGAAAATCAATTGCTCACTGAGGCCTTATACCAATGCAGCCAAACTGGACTTTGATCATTCCCTTACTGGCCGGATATGTGGCTGACCTGCTGCTGGGTGACCCGCGGAACTGGCCGCATCCTGTAAAGGCGTGGGGGTTCCTTATCGGGAAAGGGACGATGGTATTGAATAGAGGCAGGGGGCGTCTGGCCAAGGGAATGGTTCTGACGATCGTCCTGTGCGCAGGGGTATCTGCGTTCTTCTTTTTTGTATTGAAGCTGCTCGGGCAGTTGTGGATGCCTGCGTATTACATCGTCGGCAGCATATGCGTGTTTTTTGCACTGGCCAATAAAAGTCTTTTGCAGGAGGGGCAGGAAGTATTTAATACGCTCAATGAAGAAGGGCTGGAAGCTGGACGCCAGCGGCTTTCCTGGATCGTTGGAAGGGATACGCGACAGCTTTCGGCGCGGCAGATCCGGATTGCGGTGTTGGAATCGATGTCCGAGAACCTGAGCGATGGGGTCATTGCACCCTTATTGTTCTATGCTGTTGGCGGGGTGCCTGCGATGATGCTCTATAAAATGATCAATACGCTGGATTCGATGATCGGATACCGATCTGAGCCATACCGGTTGTTTGGTCGTTTTGCTGCGCGGCTTGACGACGCGGCCAATTTTATTCCGGCCCGGGTTACGGCCCTGCTGATGGTGCTGGTCACGGGCAGTCGCAGGGGACTCCAATTTCTCTTCCTCTATGGGCATGCGCATGCCAGTCCCAACTCCGGTTATCCCGAATCTGCGCTGGCGGGGATATTGAATTGCCGTTTTGGAGGACCTAATACTTATAAGGGGGTATTGGTTGTCAAGCCTTATATCGGTGAAGTGGACAGGGACATCAAACATGAGGAATTTGATTATGTCAGATATATCAATCATGCCGTGACGGCGCTGGTCGTTGCTGCGATAATTATACTACTATGCTGAACGCGAAATTATTTACGGATGTAGAGGCGGCTATCCTGCAGGAGATCATCCGGCTTCGCCGGGATGTGCGTGGTCAGCGGTTTACGGACAAGCCGCTGCCTGATGATGTCGTCGATCAGTTGTTGACGGCGGCTCTGCATGCTCCTTCTGTAGGATTTTCCCAGCCATGGGAATTTGTTTTGATAAAAGACCTGGCGCTGCGGCAACGGGTAAAGGAAAGTTTTGACCGGGCCAACGAGGCTGCTTTGGAAGTTTTTTCTCAACGACAGCAGGAATATGCCCGGTTAAAGCTGGAAGGCATCCTGGAAGCGCCCCTGAATATTGCCGTATTCTACAAACCGCCGGAAAAACCGGTGCTGGGCCAGACCACCATGGAAGAGACGGGACTCTATAGCGTGGTTTGCGCAGTGCAGAATCTATGGTTGATGGCAAGGGCGCTGAATGTCGGCGTGGGTTGGGTTAGTATCCTGGACCCTGAAAAGGTGGGCCGGATACTTCATGCCCCTGAAGGCCGCCGGCTGGTGGCCTATTTGTGTATTGGCTATGCCGATGGGTTTTACATGCAGCCTGAACTGGAGATCCTGGAATGGGAGAGAAGGAAGGAACGCGACGCGGCGGTAATATACGAACACTATAAAAATTTATAAGTATGAAAATATACACTAAAAAGGGTGATAAAGGAACTACGGGTCTTTTCGGAGGCAAGCGTGTATACAAAGACGATACCCGTGTCAACTGTTATGGAACGCTTGATGAGGTCAACTCTACCATTGGCCTTTTAAGAGCGAAACTAAGTCCGGACCACGTCTGGCAGCCCAGGCTGCACCGGATCCAGAAAGACATGATGGATATGATGTCGCACCTGGCGCGGCCATCCGACTGTAAAAAGGAAAATACGAATCCCAGACCTGTCGACGGAGCGGAATTTTGCGAACAATGGATCGACGAGCTGGAAGCCGCCTTGACGACCGCCTCGGATTATTTTCTACTGCCTGGCGGCAACGAGATCTCCGCCTTGTGTCATGTTGTCCGTACACAGATGCGAAGAGGCGAGCGCCTGCTGGTTACGCTGATGAAGGAAGACGAGGTCGAGGACTATATCGCAGCCTATATCAATCGCCTTTCAGATCTTTTCTTTACGCTGGCGCGTGCGGAAATGGATACCGCCGGTGTGGCGGAAGAGAAATGGCAATTGTTCTTATATAAAAGAAAAAAGACTATTGACTAGTTCTGTTTCTTTTCCAGCGTGGGATAGGTGATCCCCAGCTGTTCGAGGTACGTTTTATATTTGGAGGGATCATAATAATATTTCTTCATCTGATCCCTGTATTTTTCCATCGTCTCCCTGTTGAGGGTAATCGCGGGGGGATCGTCCTTTGTTATAAAGGGTTTGTACTTCACGTCCTTTGTCTGTACATCGGTGAAGTAAGCCTTCGCGTCAGCCAGTACCTGCGGGCGGGTGAGCAGGTCGATGAGTGTCAGTGCGGTTGCTTTTGCGCCTGCCAGTGAGCCTTTATGTGCGATGGGGGTTGCCATGGCGATGGCGTCGGCCCAGTGGTGGCCTTTTGTGCCGGGAATATTGGCGGGATAACGGAGGACGATGGTGGGAAGGTTCCAGCTGATGTCGGCGATGTCGTCCGAGCCGCCGCCCCATGACCAGGGGACCGAACCTTTCAGGGTGTCGAGATCGTGGCGCAGGCCATGGATGGGTTTGCCTTCCTGGTCTACTTTTGGAGCCTCTACCAGCTTTTGCACGCCCAATGCCAGCTGTTCGTCTGCATCTGACCATTGGGGATAGCCGACCCTTTTTATGTTGGCATACATGGTCTGCGCCAACGCCTTGTTGAAATGACCGGGCCAGGCGGTGCCTTCCATCTGGTAAGTCATTTTGGTATCGGTCATCAGGGCTGCTCCTTTGGCTATATTGATGCCGGCATCGTACATGCTGCGGATGTCTTCGTAGGTCCTTTCGCGGAAGTAATACCAAACAGCTGCTTTGGAGGGGACGACATTGGGCTGGTCGCCGCCGTCTACCATGAGCTCGACGGCGTCGAGGGCGCTCTTTCCGCGCCAGGGCGCTCCGGCCGCATGGGCTGCGTCGCCTTCAAAGGAAAACTTTACCGATACCAGGCCGTTCATGCCGGGGTCGCCGTAGTCGCAGGAGAAATTGCCGCTAACATGGGTGAAGATACAGGCGTCGACATTTTTGAAATAACCATCGCGGATATACCAGGCCTTGCTGCCGACCAGCTCTTCTGCGACACCGGGCCAGATAACGAGGGTGCCGGGGATGTGGTTCTTTTCCATCTGTTCTTTTACAGCCAGGGCGGCAAAGATGATCACGGCCTGCCCTGAATTATGTCCTTCTCCGTGGCCGGGAGCGCCCTCTACGATCGGATCTTTAAAGGCTTCGCCGGGTTTTTGAGATGCTTTTGGAATGCAGTCGATGTCGCTGCCCAGGGCGATGACCGGACTGCCGCTGCCCCAGCGCGCCATCCAGGCGGTAGGAATGCCGGCGATACCTTTTTCTACGGTGAAACCGTTTTTGGCGAGGATGGTCGTAAGATATTTGGATGTCTCTACTTCCTGGAAACCCAGTTCGCCAAAGCTAAAGACCATGTCCACCATTTCCTGGATGTTCTTTTCTTTTGCGGCGACGGAGAGGAGGGCTTGTTTTTTGAGCCCTTCTATGGCGGCGGAGTCCAGTTGCTGGGCGTTGGTGGTCATGATAAATGAAAAGAGAAGCAGGCCAGTGAGGCCGTGTCGGAAACGGGGGTAATGAAGCATAAGGAGTCTAAATTTTGGTGTCCTAATATACGTATATTCGCGGTCTTATGAAATATTCGCAATGGATTGGTATAATGGCTGCGCTGCTGCTGATCGGCGCCTGTTTTATGCCCTGGGCTTATTTCCCTGATCTGGATAAGGAGTTCACCGGATTTTTTTCCCAGGGGAATATCTATGGTAAGCCGGGAAAGGTAATCGTCTTTTTTTGCGGTATAGAAATTATCCTTTTTCTCATCCCGAAGATCTGGGCCAAGCGTGCCAATATCCTGGTCTCAGCGATGGGGATCGCCTTTAGTGTCAAAGCCTTCCTTTTATATTCGGCCTGCTATCGCGGCATCTGCCCGGAAAGAAGGGTAGGATTATGGCTGGTATTGGGGATGTCGATCGTTGTCATCGTCATGGCGGTGCTGCCTGATCTTCCGATAAAAGAAGAAAAGGAGGAAGGGTAAATTATTGTTGGATCGCCCGCGCAACGGCAAAAGCAAAACCTGCGGCCAGGGCGCCGATGATCATCACGCGGATGGCGCCGCCCAGTGGACTTACGCCAGTGAGCTTACTCTTGAAATATCCGAAGACGAACAGGCAGCCGAGTGTTATTATCGCCGATAGTTTCAGACCGGTAAGGGTATCGCTGATAAAGAAATAGGGACTCAGCGGGATGAGACCTCCGATAACATAGGAGAAACCGATGTTGAAGGCGCTCTTGCGGGCACGCCGGGGATCGGGTTTGTCGAGACCCAACTCGTATTTCATCATGAAGTCGACCCATTTGTCTTTGTCCTTTGTCATTTCTTCCACTGCCTGATCCTGCAAGTCACTGCTCAGACCCAGGCCGGAGAAGAACTCCCTGACCTCGTCCCGTTCTCTTTCCGGCACGCGATCGACCTCCTCGTATTCCCGTTTCAGCTCCGAATTATAATGATCCATTTCGGTTCTGCCTGCCAGGTAGCCGCCCAGTCCCATTGCGATGGAGCCGGCTGCTATTTCTGCCAGTCCTGCTATCCAGATCAGATGGTGCTGGCTCTGGGGTACGGCGCCGCTGAGGCCGGCGGCCAGGGCAAAGGGGACGGTGAGACCATCGGACATGCCGATGACGATGTCGGTGAGGATGGCCGGACTTTGCATGTGCTGCTCTTCGTGTCCGTGCGGTGCGTGATGTCCACCGGGGTGCTGAAGCTCTGCGGATTGCATATGATCCTCCGCCTGTTTGGAAGTTGTACTCATATTAGTTCATAAAGCTAGGACATTTAAACTGTTTTTTACAATGGATACGCATTCAAGCAGCTGATCGCGGGTGATCACCAATGGCGGAGCAAGACGGATCTTATCTCCGTGTGTCGGTTTGGCCAGCAGGCCATTTTCCTTTAGTGCCAGACAAAGTTCCCAGGCGGCTTCGGGTCTTGGATGATCGATCACGATGGCATTCAGGAGACCTTTTCCACGTACCAGGCTTATAAAAGGTGATCTCAGCTGATCCAGCTCTTTGCGGAACAGCTGACCCATCTCCTCTGCGTTCTCTGTCAGCTTCTCGTCCTTCAGTACCTGCAGGGCTTCCATCGCTACCTTGCAGGCGAGCGGATTGCCGCCGTATGTCGAACCATGTTCACCGGGTCTGATCGTCAGCATGATCTCGTCATCGGCCAGCACGGCTGACACGGGTAATACACCGCCGCCAAGGGCCTTGCCGAGGATCAGGATATCCGGTCTTACGTCTTCGTGGTCACAGGCGAGCATCCGGCCTGTCCTGCCGAGTCCCGTCTGGATCTCATCTCCGATAAAAAGGACATTGGCCGTTTCGCAAGCCTGTTTGGCCTGCCGCAGATATCCTTCGTCAGGTACCACCACACCTGCTTCACCCTGGATGGGTTCCACGAGAAAACCTGCGACCTGCTTGTCTTCGAGCGCCCTGGTCAAGGCAGGCAGATCGTTGTAGGGGACGATGACGAACCCCGGGGCATAGGGCCCGAACTGACGATTGGAATCGGTGTCCGTGCTAAAGGAAATGACCGTGGTGGTGCGTCCGTGGAAGTTGTCGGCACAGACGATGATCTTTGCCATGTTATCGGGGATGCCCTTTACCTGGTAACCCCAGCGGCGGCAGAGCTTGATGGCTGTTTCTACTGCTTCCACGCCGGTGTTGACGGGCAGCACTTTATCGTAACCGAAATAAGTGGTGATATAACGGGCATACTCGCCCAGCAGATCGCTGTGAAAGGCTCTGGATGTCAGGGTGAGCCTGCTGGCCTGTTCTATCAGCGCGTTGATGATCCGGGGATGGCAATGTCCCTGGTTTACTGCTGAATAGCCGCTGAGACAATCGTAATAGCGCCGGCCATCCACATCCCAGACAAATACGCCGGCTCCCCGGTTGAGGACGACGGGCAGGGGATGATAGTTATGGGCGCTGTATTTTTCTTCCAGTTCAAGGTGATGACGGGCGGAATCCGTTAATGACGTCGGGGCGGCAGTAATATGCATAAAAAAAGATATGAAATAATGAACGAGGATGGTGAAGGTCAGCAGGGGGCAATATGGTCACGAATTGTGATCGAGGAAGTCAAGATTTTGATCGAGGAACGATATGGAGGGATAGATGAAGATAACCGGAAATTTTCAGCAAGGTAATTCAAATTTTTCATAATGGGAAGAGGCGGGCAGGCCTGGCGGCTTCCCTTTCGCAAAGATGCCAAAAAGGCTGGAACCACTGCCGGAGAGTGCCGCATAGACGGCGCCGTGGGAATATAAGAGGTCTTTTATCTCCCGGAGGCGGGGATGCAATTGGAAAACAGGGGCTTCAAAGTCGTTGATTAGCTGGTCTTTCCAGGTGTCGATAGGCTGTTGAATGATCTCGTGGATCGAGGGGCCGGCAGTGGAGGGGGTACATAAGGAAAACGCCTGGGCTGTACTGATGTGGAGTCGAGGATCGATAAGTACGAAGCAATATCCGGAGAGGTCTATTGTCGCCGGCTGCAGTTTTTCTCCGCGTCCTCCGCCAAGGCTCGGCGCATTCAAAATGAAAAAAGGGCAGTCGCTGCCCAGTTCGGCGGCATAGGACAGGAGGCGGCTGGTGTCCAGGCCGAGATTGAATTGTTTGTTCAGCAGCAGCAGGGTGGATGCGCCATCAGAGGAGCCGCCGCCGAGACCAGCCCCAATGGGAATATGTTTGTACAGATGGATGTGAACGAAGGGCAGGTCAGGGAAATCTTTTTTTAAGAGCTGCCAGGCCTTTATACATAAGTTCCCGTCGCGGTCGCCGGGAATAGGAAGACCGTAGGCGGTGAAATTCAGGGTGGTGTCACGCTGGATCTCCAGGACGTCCTTCAGCGCAAGGGGATAGAAGACCGTTTCCAGGTCGTGATAACCGTCGTTGCGTTTGCGGAGGATCCTGAGTCCGAGGTTGATCTTACAGTTAGGGAAAATGATCATATATGCCCTACCGGGTTTTACGCCGACTATTGATCTCGTCGCGGATGGCGATGGCCCGGATATAATCTTCCTGTTCCAGCACTTCATTGAGCAGGGAGGTGAGATCGTCCATCGACAGGGCTTTCAGGTCTTCCCGGGAGCTGCTGCTATCCGTAGTGGAAACGGTTGCAGTAGCGCTGGTCTTCTTCTTTTTGGAAGAGCTGTCTTCCATCAGGATACCTGCGCTGTCGAGAATATGTTCGTACGTAAAGATGGGGCAGCCGAAGCGCACGGCCAGAGCCAGAGCATCCGATGTCCGGGAGTCGATCTCCACGGTATCATGTTCGCTGACGCAGACCAGCTTGGAATAAAAAATCCCTTCCTGCAGATCACAGATAATGATCTCCTGCAGGTCGATGGTAAAGGCGCTCATGAAGTTTTTCATCAGATCATGCGTCAGGGGACGGCTGGGGTGCATTTTTTCGAGGGCCACGGCAATTGCCTGAGCCTCAAACCCTCCGATCACGATGGGCAGGCGTCTTAAGCCATTCACTTCGCCCAGTACAACCGCATAGGAATGGGTTTGCGTTATACTATGTGACAAAGCCACTATTTCCAGTTCTATCTTCTTCATAAAATAATACACGAAACTAAGGCATTTTTTTAAATAAACAGACCCCGCTCAGAATGAAAAAAAATGAGCGGGGTCTATTTTAATCTCCTGGTTTTTATGCTATTCCTTTAAGTTTCTTCACGGCATCGATCATTTTGGGCACCACTTCAAAGGCATCCCCAACGATCCCATAATCGGCTGCTTTGAAGAATGGAGCCTCCGGATCTTTGTTAATAACCACTATTACCTTGCTACGGTTCACGCCGGCCAGGTGCTGAATGGCCCCTGAGATGCCGATGGCGATATATAAGTTAGGTGCAATTGCTATGCCGGTCTGGCCTACGTGTTCGTGATGCGGGCGCCAGTTGGCGTCTGCGACTGGGCGGCTGCAGGCGGTGGCTGCTCCCAGCGTCGATGCCAGCTCTTCGACCATACCCCAGTTCTCGGGCCCTTTGAGGCCACGGCCTCCGCTGACAACGAGCTCGGCCTCGGTAAGGGGCACTTCGCCGGAAGCGACTGTAGCGGACAAGACCCTGACCTTTGGGGGCAGGGCAGTGACTGACAGGGGCGATATTTCAGCGGTTCCTTCCCCTTCTTTTATGGCGTAGCTGTTGGGATTGAGCGCTATCACCTTGATTGGGCTATTCACCGCGATGAGGGCAAAAGCCTTACCAGAGAAGACATTTTTTTTGACCACGAAACCATTGGAGGTATCAGGCAGCGCAACGGCTCCCGATACCAGCCCTGCCTTCAGCCGGACCGCTACGCGTGGGGCGATGGCCTTTCCGCTGAAGTTGTTGGAGAAGACGACGACTGTGGCGCCTGATCCGGCCGCGAGATCGGCGATGATCTTTCCCTGGACCTGCGCATCCAGGGCGTTCAGGCTTTCCTGCGCTGCCTGGTGGACCTTTTTTATGCCGTATTTACCGAGGGTGGCGAGGTCGGACGATACCGTTCCGAGCAGGACCCCCTCTGCTGTTGTGCCCAGCTGGGCAGCCAGGGCGGCGCCATAGCTCAGTACTTCCAGCGAAGATTTTTTTATCTGACCTTCTGAATGATCGATGAATATTAATACTGACATACGTAAGTTTTGATGATTAGAGCACTTTTGCTTCGATGATTAGAGCGCGCTTGCTTCGATGATTAAAACACTCTTGCTTCTTCGTGGAGGAGGCGGATCAGCTCGGCCGGGTTATCGGCCGGGACCAGCCTGACACCGGCTTTGGCGGGTGGCAGCTCGAATGCAACGATGCTGGTCAGGGCTTCTATGGCTGTGGGCTCCACTACTTTCAGCGGTTTGGTCCGGGCGCTCATGATGCCTTTCATATTGGGGATGCGTTGTTCGGCGACCCCTTTCTGGCAGCTGACCACCAGCGGGAGTGATACTTCGTCGGTCTCTTCGCCGCCTTCCGTTTCCCGGATGACGGTAGTTGTGGAGCCGTTCCAGTCAAACTTTGTGGCGAGGGAGACATAAGGAAGGTCGAGGAGCTCGGCAACCATGCCGCCTATTGCGGAGCCATTATAATCAATGGTCTCTTTGCCGGTAAAGATGAGGTCGTAGGCTCCCTGCCTGGCCACTTCGGCAATTTGTGCTGCAATATAAAAGGGGTCCTGGCTATCCGCATTAACGCGAACGGCTTCATCTCCGCCGATGGCCAGTGCCTTGCGGATAATGGGTTCGGTGTCGGCGGTGCCGACCGTCACCAGGTGTAAAACGGTAGCGGGATCTTTTTCTTTTAGTTCGATGGCCCGTACCAGGGCATACCATTCATCATAGGGATTTATG
>Ga0310811_10004446_pt1 | contig 17599 bp, 16 predicted proteins | sample YCmetagenome_FD_207642 | JGI IMG/M metagenome (GOLD analysis project Ga0310811, IMG submission 207642) | Soil microbial communities from experimental microcosm in Duke University, North Carolina, United States - YC | ecosystem: Engineered > Artificial ecosystem > Soil microcosm > Unclassified ...
AAAGATGATATCAAAACCAGTAAAAGCGGATCTGGACCAATCTCAATCCGATTTTTTTTATTACTGGAACCTAAAGGAATTTGGAGCCAAACCCGGCGACCATATTTCGTACTATTTTGAAGTTGCTGATAACGATGGCGTTAAAGGGCCAAAAAAAGTACGCTCCCCGGAGCGAACATTGAACGTTCCTGATCAGAAGCAAGTTAACGATCAGCTTGACAAAGGCACACAAGTAGTAAAGGAAAAAATGGAGTCTGCTATCAAACTTGCCGGCCAGATAGAGCATGATTCACAAAAGCTCAATCAAATGCTGCTGAATAAGAATACGCTCTCTTTTGATGAGAAAAAACAAATAGACGATTTGCTGGAAAAAAAGAAAGAGCTGGATGACCTTGTGAAAGACATACAGGCCGAAAACAAAAAAAATGCTTATGAGCGTAAGGAAAATCAGCAACAAACCAAAGAGCTTGAAGAAAAGCAAAAACAGATAGAGAACCTGTTCAACAATGTACTCGATCAGAAAACACGCGACCTGCTTCAAAAACTGCAGGAGTTAATGAACGAAGAGCAAAAAGACGGAACCCGAGATCAGCTTTCTAAAATGCAAATGGACAATAAATCTCTGCGGAAAGAGCTTGACCGTATATTGGAATTGTACAAAAAACTGGAATTTGACCAAAAATTAGACCAGAGCGTTAATCAACTAAATCAGCTTGCGGAAAAGCAGCAAAAATTAGCGGACCAGGCAAAACAGAGCGACGCCAGTCAGCAGGAATTGCAGCAGCAACAGGAAAAACTGAAGCAGGATTTCCAGGATGTAAAGAAATCATTGGACGATCTGCAAAAACAGGATGAGGCTTCGGGAAAGAAAAATGAGTTTGAAAATCCAAAAGATGACGAGCAAAAAATCGACCAGCAAATGCAGCAGAGTTCTGAAAGTTTACAGAAGAACGACAAACAGAGCGCATCGCAACACCAGCAGGAAGCTTCTAAACAAATGCAGCAGTTAGCCAGTAAATTGCAGCAAAAAAATGAAGAACAGGAGGATAGTCAGAACAATGTTGACGCTCAGCAATTACGCGAATTATTGAAAAATCTCGTTAACAGCTCATTCGACCAGGAAAAGGTGATGGAGACATTAAAAAACACATCTCCTTCCGATCCAAATTATAGTATATTAGCACAAAAACAAAAAGATATAAAAGATAATTTAAAAACAGCAGAAGATAGTTTATATTCGTTGAGCAAAAGGGTTCCGCAAATACAATCAACTGTCAACCAGGAGATAGCGGGCATCAATGAACATATTGATAAGGCGCTGGATAATTTGAGCGATCGCCGTACACCGGAGGCCGGTCGAAACCAGCAATATGCCATGACATCGATGAATAACCTGGCGCTGATGCTGAACGAGGCACTGGAGCAGTTGCAGAACTCGATGAAAAACTCCAAAGGCGGTGGTGGAAAATCGAAACAGCCCTCGTTGTCGCAGCTTAACAAAATGCAGCAGCAATTGAACCAGAATATGCAAAAGATGCGCGATCAATTGCAAAAACAGGGTAATATGTCGCAAAGTCAGCGAAGCGGCATGAGCCAGCAGTTAGCGAGAATGGCCCGCGAGCAGCAAATAATAAGAGAGGCGCTTGATAAGATCAATCAGGAAGAGAATAAAGATGGTACAGGTCGTTTAGGCAATTTGGACAAAATTTCAAAAGAAATGGAACAAACTGAAAACGATATCGTAAACAGGAGAATAACTGATGATCTGCTAAAGAGGCAACAACAGATCCAAACCAGGCTACTTGAAGCTGAGAAAGCTGAACGGCAACAAGAGCAGGACCAGCAGCGCGAAAGCAATGCCGGAAAAGATCTGCCTCCGGGATACATAAAAGCGTTACAGGATTATCAGAAACTTAATGAAAAACAAACCGAACAAGTTAAGACTGTATCTCCGGCACTTAATTTGTATTATAAACAAAAAATAAAATCTTACTTTGATCAACTTAATGCCCATTAGTATGCAAGAAGCGAACGTTCAGACCAGTGAACTTTATACTTTACAGCTTCCGTCAAAACCGGAGAGCATAACGTTGCTGGAAAACCTTATTGAGCAAATTGCTGACAAGCATAACGTTAGTGAAGATACGTTCGCTAATATGATGACTTGTCTTAACGAGATCGCTATAAATGCTATTGTACACGGCAACAAACTGGACGAAAGCAAAAAAGTGATCGTCAACGCCGAAGTAGATCCGAAACGCGTGATATGGACGATCACCGACGAAGGACCAGGCTTTGACTACGAGCATTTACCCGACCCTACCGCCGTTGAAAATCTTGAAAACTTGACAGGCAGGGGCGTTTTTATCGTAAAACAGCTCGCCGACCAGTGCGTATTCAACTCGACCGGAAATGAAGTGGAACTTCATTTTAAAATATAATGCCCTCTGTAAATTTTTTTGAAGAAGACATCCGTTTCGATCTAAAAAACAAACTCAAGGTAAAGCAGTGGGTTAAGGCCACTATAGCTGCCGAAGGTTATAAATTACAGGAGCTTAATTATATTTTCTGCTCAGATAGCTATTTGCTGACTATCAATCAGCAATACCTGGATCACGATACTTACACAGATATTATCACGTTTGACAATTCGGAAAAGCCCGGAATGATCGAAGGTGATATTTTTATTTCTATTGATCGCATACGCGAGAACGCAGAACAATTTGCCACCGGCGAAGCAAATGAACTCCATCGCGTAATTATTCACGGCGCACTTCACCTCCTTGGTTATACCGACAAAACGGCAGTTGCCAAAAAAACCATGACCGGCAAGGAAGACCAATATTTGGGTATGAGAAATTTTACATAAGTACGACGTGCGGCGTTTGATAAAAACCAGAATATTAGCCCTAACTTTACGTCATATCACGCTGAAACCAAATTTCTTAGATCATGAAAATATTAGCATTCGTATTTGCTTTGTTATTTGTCGCGCCATCTTCCGTCTACGATTTTAAATTGAAGAACATTGATGGCGAATCGTTCTCCCTGGCTAAATACAAAGGCAAAAAAGTATTGATCGTAAACACAGCATCCAAATGCGGCTTTACTCCACAATATGCCGAGTTGCAAAAGCTGGCCGATCAATACAAAGACAAAGTGGTAGTAGTAGGCTTTCCTGCGAATAATTTTGGGCAGCAGGAGCCTGGTACAGCTGTCGAGATCAAATCGTTCTGCCAGAAAAACTATGGCGTTACTTTCCCGCTTAGCCAAAAGATAAGTGTTAAAGGCGATGATATCGACCCATTATTTAAATATCTGACAGAGGCCCCAAATCCTGATTTTACAGGCGAGATCAAGTGGAATTTTGAGAAGTTCCTGATAGATGAAAATGGCAAGCTGGTACACCGTTTTCGTTCACAGGTTACCCCGCTTTCGCCTGAATTGACAAAATATCTCTAACACCGGGACAAGATTAGTTATAAGAAGACCAGCTGGAATTCAGCTGGTCTTCTGTTTTTTACAAGAATTAATTTCCTGCCTTTTTAATCGAGTCCTGCTGAGCGGCCTTTGCTCTTTTTATCGAGTCCTTTTTAACTTTTTTGATCGAATCCTGCCGGGCCTTTTCCTGTTTCTTTTTCTTATCCTTAAAAAATCCCCGTAGCAAGAAGTTATGCTGGGCAGCCTTCAGGTCCTCATTCAACGTACCCGAAGTTTTATGAACTGTCGCAATAGTGCTTTGAGCCTGCTTTATAGTGCCTTCAAGGTTCTTGGCCATTTTATCATTATTCAGCAGCCTGCCGATGCTTCCCTTGCCATTATCAACTTTGTCTACAATACTGGCAAGACTCGCGATCAGGTTGCCTGCATCATCGGCAATCCCGGTTACTTTTTTTATGATCTTATCTACATCAACCGGATTAATGGCCGCCAATTCGTCACCATTTTTTACCATGTCATTTGTTTCGGCTCCACCGGGTGATATAACAACCAATTTATCACCCATCAGCCCATCGCTGCCAATACTTAGTTTCGCGTCTTTTTTAATAAATTTCCTTACACTCTCATTAAGCGATAACATCACTTTTACAGTTGTATCATTTACAATTCCGATATCTTCAACCACGCCAACATTGATACCGGCAAAACGTGCATTATTACCAACCTGCAAGCCGCTTACGTTCTTAAACATGCCATGAACATGGAAGGTACTCGAAAATAATCCTCTCTTATTCCCGATAAGGAATATGGCAGCTACCAGCACTGCAATGCCAGCCAGTGCAAATACTCCTATCTTTATTTTTTGTCCCGAAGTGGTTCTCATAACTTATTTTTAAAAAAATGACCTGATAAACTCGTCCTTTGATTTTCTCAATTCATCAAACGAACCTTCAGCTATATATTCACCTTCATTCATGATTACTACCCGGTCGGCAGTTATGCTTGCGCATTCCATATCGTGGGTGATGATGATAGAAGTAGTTTTATATTTCTTTTGCATGTCAAGTATTAAATGACTGATCTCACGCGAGGTGATAGGGTCGAGCCCCGTAGTTGGCTCGTCATAAAGCATGATCTCGGGCTGAACAATCAGTGTTCGCGCCAATCCCGCGCGCTTGCGCATTCCTCCCGAAAGATCCGAGGGCATCTTGTCTATTGCGTCTGCAAGGCCCACACTTTCCAGCACTTCTTCAACTTTCTGGTCTATTTCAGCGCGGTCTCTCAACCTTAATACTCTCGTTAATGGAAACTCCATATTCTCACGCACAGTCATTGAATCGTATAGGGCCGCGCCCTGGAAAAGAAAACCGATCTTAGTTCTCAGCTCTTTTAATTCCTTTTCATTCATTTCGGATACATCCTCGCCAAAAACAGTGAGCGTACCTTCATCCTGTACCAACTTTCCGACAATACATTGGATGGTGACAGACTTGCCCTCGCCCGATTTACCCAAAACCACTACATTTTCGCCGCGCTTAACATCAAGGTTGATATTTTTCAGTACTTCATGGTCGCCGAACGATTTCTTAAGGCCTTCAATATGGATAACTACCTCGCCCTTCTTGCTGGTTGGCTCTGTTTTAGGATCGATGTTTTTTTTGACTTGTGCCATATCAATGATAAATAAGGATGTTACTTATCTGAACCACAATAGCGTCTACAACGAATATCCAAAGTGATGAAGCTACCACAGCCGAATTAGCAGATAAGCCTACGCTTTCGGTGCCTTTGTTGGAGTTGTAGCCTTTGTAACACCCGATAAACCCGATGATAAAACCGAAGAATATGGTTTTGATAAAGGCAGGGAGGAGATCGGAAAAGTCTATTGAAGCAATGCACTTATTAAAATAGAGCTGCAGGCTTACATGCCCTGAGATATTAATTGCCAGGAAGCCGCCTGTAAGGCCAAGCACGTCGCCGAGCAACGTTAACAGCGGCACCATCAGGGTGGTGGCTAATATACGGGTAACCACCAGGTATTGCATGGGGTTGGCACCGGATATATCCATGGCGTCTATCTGTTCTGTCACCTTCATACTACCCAATTCAGCACCTATGCCTGATGCTATTTTACCGGCGCAGATGATAGCTGTGATTACCGGACCTATCTCGCGTATAATAGAAACTGCCAATGTACGGGGCAGCATACTTTCGGCTCCAAAATCAACAAGGGTTGGCCTTAGCTGTAACGCTAAAACCAACCCCATTATAAACGCGGTAGTACCTACCAGCGTGAACGATTTGTAACCTATTTCGTAGCATTGCCGAACAAACTCCGACCATTCAAAGCCGCCCCTGAACATATTCCTGAAGAACCCTTTCAGGAATATCACCTGTTCGCCGCTATCTTCGAGCCATTTCTTCCACGTCGGTAATGCCTGGTCTGCCATTGGTTATGATATAATGCCTGTTATAAACAATTAAAAATCAAATTGTTTTAAGCCCAATAACATTGCACCGGCAAGCAGCGTGTTTTTATCTCATCGGAACTTCTATGATTAGCAGGCGGGACTGCGATTTGGTTTCAATGGTAAAGGAACTTGTATCATAAACACCAATTGCGTCCCTTTTGTTTAAAACACTACCGTCAACATCCGATTCGCCCTCAACTTGCAATACATAAGCGCCGTTCCCGGGAACCTTAATATCATATTGTACCTTCTTACCTGCTTCAAAATCACCGAATGAAATAGCTGCATCCTGGTTAATAAATAGCGTATCGGCATCCTTATCGCCTGATACTACGGTAGTCAATTCGTTAAGTTTCATGGCATCGGTAAAACTCTTCTGGTCGTACCTTGGCTTGATATCCCTGTTCTTGGGAAATATCCAGGTTTGAAACAATTTAGCCTCTTCCGTCTTTGAAGGGTTATACTCCGAGTGCATAATGCCGGTCCCCGCCGACATCACCTGGACCTCTCCAGCTTTTATCTGGCCCACATTACCCATGCTGTCCTTATGTTCCAGCGTTCCGGAAAGCATTACGGTGATAATTTCCATGTTATCGTGTGGGTGCATACCAAAACCCATCCCTCCCGCAACAGTATCGTCGTTTAAGACCCTCAGCATACCAAAATGCACCTTTTCAGGGTTGTACCATGGACCAAAGCTGAATGAAAAATCAGATTGCAACCATCCTAAGTCGCTGTGTCCCCGCTCGTTGGCAGGGTAAAATATCTTAGTCATTTTAAGATCTCCTTGTTTATGTGAGTAATTATATGTTTAAACACACAATTCTCATTCCATTATTTCATTATGCTTATTTTTGTCCAAAATTAGAATAAACATGCCAAATAAAGTGGTTATAGTTGGAGCAAGCGGACTAATTGGCAGTTATTTATTAGACATACTACTGGAACGACTTGAGTATGATGAAGCACTGGCACTTGTTCGTAAGGAATTGCCAATACAACATAGGAAATTAGTCCAATTGGTGGTGGATTTTGATCGGCTGGAAGACTATTCATCATCTATCAACGGCCAAGCGGTATTCTCGTGCTTAGGAACTACGCGAAGCAAAGTTCCGGACCTGGAAGCTTATCGAAAAATTGATCATGACTACCCTTTGCGGTTGGCAGAGATAGCTAAACGGAACAATATAAAGCAATTTCATTTAGTATCTTCAATCGGCGCAAATCCCGGGTCAGGCAATTTTTATACCAGACTGAAAGGTGAAATCGAAGAAGACATTAAGCGAGTTGGCCTGAAATGTCTACAAATTTATCAGCCTTGCGTGCTTACCGGCAACCGGAAGGAATCAAGGCCGATGGAACGTTTTATCATTGGGGTGATGAAACTGGTAGATCCGCTATTACTTGGCAGTCTGAAAAAATACAGGAGCATTCCAGCACAAACGGTCGCACAAGCCATGTTTAATGAATCATTAAAGAAGGAAGAAGGTATATTTGTGCACCCTTCTGACGAAATAAAATTATTAGCGTGAGTACTTATATATCTGCCGAAAGCCTTGGTCATTCATTTCACGACCATTGGCTATTTAAAAATATTACTGTTGGTATAAACCGCGGACAGCGAGTTGCGCTGGTTGGTATCAATGGTGCGGGGAAATCTACTTTCTTAAAATTATTAGCCGGTCAATTTTTACCTGCTGAAGGTAAAGTGGTTCAGGCGCGCGATCTCCGGCTCGGTTACCTGGAACAAGATCCTTCTTTTGAAAAAGGTCATACCATAAGCGATTATATTTTTCATTCGGACAACAAGCAACAGCAATTGATCCGTAAATATGAGGAATTGCTTGAAAATGAACCTGATAACGCCAAAGCCATTGATAAGATAACCGAAGAGATAAGTAATAGCGACGCCTGGGATTATGAATACAAAATCAAAACTATTTTAGGGAGATTGGATATTCATCACCTTAATCAAAGTATCAGCACCCTTTCGGGCGGGCAGAAAAAGCGACTTGCCTTAGCCCGGCTATTGATAGAGGAGCCTGATGTTTACCTGCTGGATGAGCCGACCAACCATTTGGACATTGATACGATAGAGTGGCTGGAAAAATTGATGACTGAAGGCAATAAAACTTTATTGATGGTAACCCACGACCGTTATTTCCTGGATAATGTATGTAACGAGATATTAGAGATAGATAACGGCAAGGTATTCCCCTATCATGGTAATTATGGCTATTACCTGGAAAAGAAGGCTGAAAGGGACGCTACACTGGATGCGCAGTTTCAAAAGAACTCTAACCTGCTTCGTAAAGAGCTGGAATGGATGCGCAGGCAGCCACAGGCCCGCGGCACGAAATCAAAAGGGCGCATAAACGCTTTTTACGAGCTGGAAGAAAAGACTAAAAATAACGGTCCGAAAGAAAAGGTTGAATTAAGCGTGAAAACATCCCGGCAGGGTAATAAAATAATGGAGCTGCACCATCTGAATAAAGGTTTTAACGGGACTACTTTTATTAGCGACTTTAATTATGTTTTCAAAAAGGGCGACCGGATAGGCCTTGCGGGCAAGAACGGCAGCGGTAAATCGACCTTGTTAAACCTGATCAATGGTATAATTATTCCCGACAAGGGCGAGGTTGAAAAAGGTGAAACAACGGTAATGGGCTACTTCCATCAATCGGGCATAGTATTCAAAGAAGATGACCGGGTAATAGATGTGGTAAAAAATGTGGCAGAGTTTATTACTATGGCCGATGGCAAAACCATTTCAGCCTCTGCCCTGCTTACGTTGTTCCTGTTCCCGCCCAAAAAACAATACGGCTTTATTGCTAACCTAAGCGGTGGCGAAAAGAAACGCTTGCAATTACTGCAGATATTAATGAAGAATCCCAACTTCCTGATATTGGATGAGCCAACCAATGACCTTGATATTGATACCTTAAATGTATTGGAGGAGTTTTTAATAAACTATACAGGCGTATTGATGCTTGTTTCGCACGACCGTTACTTGTTAGATAAGCTAACCGATCAGCTTTTTATTATGGAAGGAAACGGTTCGGTACGGATTTTTAATGGCAATTATTCGTCTTATCGTTACGAACAGGAACAGGAAAAACAGCAAGCCAAAAGCAACCAGGCAGCAGCTAAGCAAGAGCCCAGGCCTGCGCAACCCAAGAAAAGCAAGCTGGCTTTTAAAGAACAACTGGAGTTGCAAACCCTGGATAAAGAAATAGCACAGATTGAGAACGAAATAAAAAAGTTGACCGAGCAGTTAAACTCCGGGCTTGCGGATCATAATCAATTAAGCGACCTGGCAAGGCAAATCGAGGAGTTGACAAATAGCCTGGATGAAAAAAGCCGTCGATGGATGGAGTTAACAGAACTCAACGAATTATAAGCATGAAAACATCAGATATTATAGCCTCCATAGGCGTTATCATTTTATTGATCGCGTTTTTTCTTAATCTGAATAAGAAGCTTTCGGCAGATAGCAAGGCCTATATCCTGATGAACTTTTTAGGCGCTGGCATCTGCTGCTACGCATCTTATATAGTACGGTTCTACCCTTTTGTTATACTAGAAGGCATTTGGAGCATTGTAGCGCTGATATCATTATTTAAAGTTTCACGTGGAACATCACGCGATTGATTTAACTTTGTACGTTCCACGTGGAACATGGAGGAAGAATGTTTAAGAAATATGATGTTATAGTTGTTGGTGCGGGACACGCCGGATGCGAGGCAGCTGCGGCTGCCGCTAACCTGGGTTCATCTGTTTTGCTTATAACTATGAATATGGGTACTATCGCCCAGATGAGCTGCAATCCTGCCATGGGCGGAGTGGCCAAGGGTCAGATTGTACGTGAGATTGACGCTATGGGCGGCTATTCGGGTATTATTTCGGATAAAACAACTATCCAGTTTCGCATGCTGAACCTGTCGAAAGGCCCTGCTATGTGGAGCCCGCGCGCGCAGAATGACCGGATGCGCTTTGCCGAAGAATGGCGCCTGGCTTTGGAACAAACGCCGAATGTCGATTTCTGGCAGGATATGGTTAGCTCTATTATAGTAAAGGGCAATGCTGTAAACGGGGTACGGACATCGCTGGGCATTGAGATAGAATGCGACGCCGTAGTACTTACGAATGGAACTTTCCTCAATGGATTAATTCATATTGGTGAAAAACGTTTCGGTGGGGGTCGTACGGCTGAGAAAGCCGCCACTGGCCTGACCGAACAATTGGTTGAATTAGGCTTTGAAGCTGGTCGTATGAAGACGGGCACGCCGCCAAGGGTAGATGGCCGCAGCCTTAATTATAGTGTAATGGAAGAGCAATGGGGCGATGAAAATCCTGGCCGTTTTTCCTTTACAGATGTGGAACGCCCGACGGAAAAACGCTGTTGCTGGATAACTTATACCAACCCTAAAGTACACGAAACATTAAAAGAAGGTTTTGAAAAATCACCCATGTTTACCGGGCGTATCAAGGGTCTTGGTCCGCGTTACTGCCCTTCTATTGAAGATAAGATCAATCGCTTCGCCGAGCGTGAGCGTCACCAGATATTTGTCGAGCCTGAGGGCTTCAATACCGTTGAGATATATGTAAACGGCTTTTCTACTTCACTTCCGGAAGACGTTCAATATCGTGCCTTAATTCAAATACCCGGCTTCGAAAATGCAAAAATATTCAGACCCGGGTATGCAATCGAATATGATTACTTTCCACCCACCCAGCTTAACCTAACGTTGGAAACCAAACTCGTGAACAACTTATTCTTCGCCGGGCAGATCAATGGAACCACCGGTTACGAGGAAGCTGCGTCGCAAGGGTTTATTGCAGGCATAAATGCCCATCAAAAAGTCCATGACAAACACGAGCTTATTATGAAGCGCTCGGAATCATACATCGGTGTACTTATAGACGACCTGGTAACGAAAGGAACAGAGGAACCTTACCGCATGTTCACCTCAAGGGCTGAACACCGCTTACTGCTTCGACAGGACAACGCGGACATCAGGCTGACTCCAATTGGTTATGATTTGGGTCTGATCAACGACGAGCGGATGGATAAGGTAACCAGGAAAATTCAGGACTCGGACAAGATCGTCGCCTTTACCAAACAGGTATCGGTAGAAGCTGCTTCTGTTAATTCATTACTTGAAGGACTCGGCACCACCTCACTTTCTCAAAATATAAAGATGTTTAATTTGATCAGCCGCCCCCAGGTTTCACTAGCTGATCTTAGAAAGGCTGACACTTCCCTCGATGCACTCCTGAAAAACTTTGACCAGGAAACTATTGAGCAGGCTGAAATAAAAATCAAATACGAGAGTTATTTTGAGAAGGAAATGGATATCGTAGAAAAGATGCGGAAAATGGAAGACAAGGAGATCAACCCTGAGTTCAATTATCAGTCACTGGTGTCTTTGTCAAAAGAAGCCCGCGAAAAACTGATGAAGATAAAACCAAGGACCTTAGGACAGGCTTCGCGGATTTCGGGCGTTTCGCCATCCGATATCTCTGTTTTGATGGTGCACATTTCACGATAAATCACAATAATCTGATTATCAATAAATTATAAATTTTGTTTTAAACGCATTATTTTTAATTCCGAATGATAATCTTCATAAAAAGATAAAAATCATTTATAGCGGCTAAAAATGGGGTTAAATAAAAAGTCATATTTTTCTACACAAAATCTCGCGTTTCTCGTCGTCCTTTTGCTGATTTTTGGCTGCGCCAGCATCCAGAAGCCGGCGGGCGGACCAAAAGACCGTACGCCGCCGAAATTGCTCAAGGCAACACCGCCAAATATGACCAGGAATTTTAAGGAGAAACAAATACGTCTCGACTTCGACGAATATTTCAATCTTAAGAATCCATTCCAGGAAATTATCATAAGCCCTACGCAGGAAAAGCCCCCAACGTTTAAGGTCAGCAAAAAATCGATCGTTGTCGACTTTAAAGATACGCTTGAAAAAAACACCACTTATGTTATCAACTTTGGAAAGGCCATTGCTGACGTAAATGAAAATAACGTCCTCGAGAATTTCACTTACGTTTTTTCCACCGGTCCCCATATCGACTCGCTAAGTATTTCGGGTGACGTGAAAAACTCACTAACCGGCGAAAAAGTAAAGGACGCAACAGTAATGCTTTTCCCGGTTAAACAAGACACGCTTTTCGGCAAAAAGAAACCTTCGATTTTCGCTACAACCGACACTTCCGGAAATTTCTCGCTCAATAACCTTCATGCCGAAGACTACCATATTTATGCTTTGAAAGAAGATAATCCAAACAAAGTATATGACAATGAAAAAGAGCTTGTCGGTTTTCTGAAGGCCTCTATCCATTTAAATAAAGATACATCAAACATCCATCTCAGCTTATTTAAACAGGACCCCGAAAAGCTGAGAGTTGTCGACCGTCGTTTTGACCTTGATGGCAAGCTTTTTTTTACATTTAACAAGCCTGTCGAAAACCCGTCGGTCAAAGTTATTGACCCCGCCGCGCTTAATAGCCAAAAGATCGTAGACATCAACCCTACCCGTGACACTATAGGCATTTACATGCGTTCGATGGATTTTGATTCGATCAAGGTCGCGATGATCCAAAACAACAAACCTTTTGACACTGTTACTCTGCGTAAGGCCCGCAAAGAAAGTTACGAGCGGATCATTAAGTTGCAATATAACATCAGTCCGGACAGGAAGCTCCAGCCTAACACCGACCTAGTAGTTACCTCCAGTACCCCCTTACAGAACTTTGACCAGTCACTGATTGCCTTAAGTGAGGACTCTGTCAGGATCTCCAATCTCAAAATAACGCGCGATACCGCCAACACGCATAAATTATTTATCAAATACCCCTGGAAGCAAAACAGCCAGTATCAGCTGGTGTTTAACGATGACGCTTTAACCGATATTTACGGTGATAAAAGCAAAAAACTTGCAACGCTATTCCAGCCCGATAAAACCGAAAATTATGGGCAGCTGGCTGTTAAAGTAAGCATACCAGATACATCAAAGGCTTATGTGGTTGAATTGTTGAATTCGGAAAAGAAGGTGGTACACTCCGATCCTGTTACCAACAAAACTACCCTCAATTATAAAAACTACCGCATTGGTAAATATTATATCCGGGTTGTATATGACACCAACAAAAACGGGAAATGGGACAGCGGCAACGTGAAACAAAGGCAATACCCCGAAAACATCTGGCAGTACAGCAAGGAAATTGTGCTCCGTTCGAACTGGGATGCCGAAGAAACACTGGATATACCCAAAGAGCCTATTGTTCCTTAAACCAGCTGGAATACATAATGTAATTATGTGGCAATTGCCTCAGCATATCCTTTTGCTCCTGGCTTAATGGCTTTACCTTTCTTGCAGGTGTGCCTGCATAAAGGTAGCCGGATTCGCAAATGGTGTTCTCCAGCACTACAGAGCCAGCCCCGATGATCACGAACTCTTCCACAACGGCATGGTCCATCACAATAGCCCCCATGCCTATTAATACATGATCTTTCAGGGTGCAGCCATGCACCAATGCATTATGGCCGATAGAAACGTTACTGCCAATCCCGGTGGCAGCTTTAAGGTAAGTGCAATGGATCACAGCCCCATCTTGTACATTGGTGTTGTCGCCAATGCGGATATAGTTCACATCGCCACGGATAACTGCATTGAACCAAACCGAGCAGTTGTTACCTATTGCTACGTCACCCACAATAGTTGCATTTTCAGCAATAAAACAGTCGTCGCCCCAAACCGGGCTTTTATCCTTTACAGGCAGTATAACGGGCATATTTGAATTATTGAATTATCAGTTTACTGTATTATTGATTGAATTTATTATGTTTGGCCTACAAAAGCGGAAATAGCTCAGTTGGTAGAGCATCAGTTTCCCAAACTGAAGGCCGCGGGTTCGAATCCCGTTTTCCGCTCCTATTTACACCCACCACCCGATCTCAAATTTTATCTTTGGCCGCTCCTTGTTATAAAGATTAAGAGCGACTTTTACCGCTTTTATGCGCCATTCCAGCGCTATTTCGCCAGGTTCCATGTCCTCATCTTGCCTGGATTTGCCTAAAATGGCATCCAAATGGTCTCGAATTGTTTTAAATTGACCTTCAGCATCCATTTCTTCACTTAAAAATTCGACGGACTCTAAGGATTTCGTATCTCCATGTTGCTTATGATTCCAGCAAACTGTTTTTAAAGGCAATTTTAAACCATTTAATATAGTTCGCTCTCCCCACTGATAAATAGTACGGTCAGCCCTGAATTCCTTCTTAACATATAACTTATCTGCCTCAATATCAACGCCCCACTTCAGAAAAATACCTTCCTCTTCAAATAAAATACCATCGGCCAGGGCATTTGCACCATTTGACGGCACTGTTACTACTCCCGGATCTTCCTTTTTCCTTTTAAAAATTGATAATAGTCCCATAAATATTAAAACACTGTATCATGCTCCGGCTCTGCATGTACTTTATAATCAGTCGTGTAATGTAATCCCCTACTCTCCTTCCTGAGCATGGCCGATTTTACCACAATATAAGATACCTGCAGCAAATTGCGCAGCTCGCATAGTTTTACCGACAGTTTAGTTCTTTTGTAAAACTCTTCTGTTTCCTCATACAATAAATGCAGCCTGCGCATCGCCCGGTCGAGCCTGAAATCAGAACGCACTATACCTACATAATCGCTCATCACTTTTTGCATCTCGCGAACGTTATGTGTAACCAGGATATCCTCGTTGGACAACTGCACACCCTGTTCGTTCCAATCGGGTATATTCTCCGGGATAATATTTTTCTCAAAGTTTTTAACGGCATCTTCATAAATGCGGTGGGCAAATACCAAAGCTTCAAGTAACGAATTGGACGCCAACCGATTAGCGCCGTGCAGGCCTGTTGAAGAGCATTCGCCGCAGGCATAGAGCCTGGTAATGGACGATCGTCCTGAATGATCCACCAGAATACCGCCGCACATATAATGACAGGCCGGTGCCACCGGTATCATATCTTTGGTCATATCGATACCTATCTCCAGGCATTTGGCGTAGATGTTAGGGAAATGTGCAAGAATATCCTTTTTGGCCCGGTGTCTTATATCCAGGTATACATAATCTTCGCCCGATCTCTTAATTTCGTTATCTATTGCCCTGGCCACAATATCCCTGGGTGCTAATGATTTACGCTCGTCGTACTCCTGCATAAATTCTTCGCCATTGGTACGTTTTAATATCCCCCCAAACCCGCGAACTGCCTCAGATATAAGGAATGAAGGATATTCTCCGGGATTATATAAAGCTGTAGGATGGAACTGGATAAATTCCATATTTCTCACCTTGCCTTTCGCCCGGTAAACCATAGCTACTCCGTCACCGGTTGCAATGGTAGGATTGGTGGTTATGGAATAAATATGCCCGGCTCCCCCTGATGCCATTACGGTCACATTCGATAATATCTTTTCCACGTGTCCATTCACCGTATTAAGCACGTAAACGCCATAGCAATTAATATCAGGTGTCGACTTATCTACAAATTGCCCTAAATGGTGCTGGGTTATCAAGTCAACAGCGAAGTAGTGTGTTAATATGGTAATGTTCGGATTCAGATGTATCTGATCGAGCAGTGCTCTTTCTATTTCCCAGCCTGTAATATCCTTATAATGCAACACCCTGAACTCGGAGTGACCGCCTTCTTTTGCCAGGTCGTATATGCCCTCGTTTGTCTTGTCAAAATTGGTTCCATAGTCAATAATTTCGCGAATACGCGCGGGACCTTCTTTTATCACAATCTCCACCGTTTTCTTATCGCACAGGTCATCGCCCGCTACCAGGGTGTCTTCTATATGTTTCTCAAACGAATCTTCTTTTTTATCAACAACTACTGCAACCCCGCCCTGGGCATACTTAGTGTTCGACTCATCTTCATTCGATTTTGTAACTATCAGTACCTTACCGTGCTTTGCCGCTTTGAGCGCGAAACTTAACCCGGCTATCCCCGACCCTATTACCAGGAAATCACAAGTTCTAGTCATTTTTCAAGTATATGTGTGTAAAAGTACGGCTTATGTTAGAAAGAGCTTTAAAAGGTGTTAATTTTGTGTAAGTAAAAAATCAATAAATAATAAAACGGTTGAAAACTTACTTTCAGATGGATTTACCCACTATTTTATGAGCGATTTTTGCGTCCGTTTTCGGGCATAATTAACATTTTTAACACGCTGAAACTATTAACAAATAAGGTTTTAAAAGTATTTTTATATAATTACATAAGTCTTTAAATCAATAAAATAGAATTTAAAAATCTATTAAAATTTGTTGAAAAGATTTTATAAACAACTTTTGACCGGGTTTGTATCACTAATTTTAAACAGAGTTAACACACCAATAACAATAGTTCTTTTTTATATATATAAAGTATTGTTATTAATTGAATTGTTGAAATGAATACCTTAGATGAACTCAATGTAAAAGGTTTTGTGGACGAATACATCGACCCGACACTTGATCTTTTTGAAGAGATTGAACGATTAAAAAAGGAAAAGAATGCGGTTATTTTGGCTCATTATTACCAGGAACCCGATATACAGGATATTGCTGATTATATTGGCGACAGCCTGGGTTTATCGCAACAAGCAGCTAAAACTGATGCCGATGTTATTGTATTTGCCGGGGTCCATTTTATGGCCGAAACAGCTAAAATATTATCGCCGCAAAAAAAAGTCCTTTTACCCGACTTAAAAGCTGGCTGCTCGTTAGCCGACAGTTGTCCGCCACATTTGTTCAGAAAATTTAAGGAGAATTATCCCGATCACCTGGTTATTACTTATGTGAACTGCACGGCGGAATTGAAGGCATTGAGCGATATCGTTTGTACATCCAGCAATGCAGTGCAAATTGTGGAGAGCCTGCCTAAAGATCAAAAGATCATTTTCGGGCCGGATAAAAATCTAGGCGCGTATGTTGCAAAAAAAACCGGCAGGGATTTGGTGCTATGGAACGGAGCCTGCATGGTTCACGAGATATTTTCAAGAGAAAAAATAACCAAATTAAAGGAGCGTTATCCGAACGCCAAATTATTAGCACACCCTGAATGCGAGGATGTGATTCTTAAATTGGCTGATTATATTGGTTCGACAACCGGGTTATTGAAATATGCTACTAAAAGTCCCGAAAGGGAGTTTATTGTAGCCACTGAGTCGGGTATCATTCACCAGATGCAAAAGGATAACCCTGATAAAATATTCATCCCGGCGCCGCCAAATAATAGTTGCGCCTGCAACGATTGCCCCCACATGAAAAGGAATACACTGGAAAAACTTTACCTGTGTATAAAAAATGAAATGCCGGAAGTTACAGTTCCGGAGCATATTATTGAAAGAGCAGTAAAACCTATCGAAAGGATGCTGGATATATCGGCCAGGTTAGGCTTATAAAAGTGTACACCGATCCTTATACCCGGGATCGGTGTAAAAAATTAATTTCCAGGATCTTTTTTAACCTCAATAACATCCTGCACACCTTGCGGCAATGCTGATAATAAATTGTAGCCTGTTGCAGTTTCTATATCCCGTACAGTAACTATATATTTTGTCCAGTCGGAATTTATGGAGTTGATATTGGGAGTATTTACTGCGATAACCCTGGTGCTGCTGGTGATGCGGTTG
>Ga0310811_10004447_pt1 | contig 17598 bp, 14 predicted proteins | sample YCmetagenome_FD_207642 | JGI IMG/M metagenome (GOLD analysis project Ga0310811, IMG submission 207642) | Soil microbial communities from experimental microcosm in Duke University, North Carolina, United States - YC | ecosystem: Engineered > Artificial ecosystem > Soil microcosm > Unclassified ...
CCTTCATGGGAGGCGCGGCAGGACTTTTGGCGGCACCTTATCTTTCACGCAAGGCGCTGGCAGATGACACTATCAAGTTACGCTGCTCGCTCGATACGGCACCGTCACACCCGCGCAATCAGGCCATCGTCGACTATCTTCAGAAGCTCGAAGAAGCGAGCAAAGGCAAGATCAAGTCCGAAGTGTTTCATTCCGGCCAGCTGTTTGCCGACCTGAACGTAACCAAGGCGCTGCTCCAGGGTCAGGTCGACATGGCCTCGCCTGGGACCTGGACCATGACCGGGCTCGTCCCCGACTGCGACTTTGCGCAGCTTCCGACCCTCTACGGCCAGCCGGTCGACGTGATCCGCCGCTGCACCGACGCCGCTCCAGGCGCATTGGTGCAAAAGCAGCTTGAGGCCAAGGTGCACTCGCATATTCTCGGCCATTGGCTCGATCTCGGATTTGAAAACTGGTACCTGACCAAAAAAGCCGTTCAAACCCTCGACGATTTCAACGGTCTCAAGATCCGAAGCCCGGGCGGCGCCGGTATCTCCTGGCGGATCGCCTTTGTGCATGCAATTCCCAACGTCACACCCTGGCCCAATGTCCCGCTGGCCTTGTCCCAAGGGACGTTCGACGGGTTTGTCAGCTCGGACGAGAGCTGCAACTCGGCCAAATTGTGGGAAGCCGGCGTCAAATATTCCTACGCTGATCACCAATTCTTCGCCAATTATGTGCCGATGGTGAGCGATGCATTCTGGTCGAAGCTTACCGATGCCGACCGGAAGCTGATGCGCGACCTCTGGGCCGCCAATATCGACGGCTACCGTGCGATGTCGGCGAAGTCGCAAGCCGACGCCCGCGAAACAATGAAGTCGCATGGCGTCACCTTTGTCGATCCGTCAGCGGCACAGTTCGCCGCCGACCGCAAACGGATGATCGCGGCACAAGCCGACCTGATCCGCGATGCCAAGCTCTCACCCGAAATCGTCAAGCTTGTCAGCGACGCCGTCGGAAGTAACGGCTGACACGAAGGCCTTCGCCGGGGAGTTCGTTTGTGCACGACACCGTGTGGGACAAGGTCGAGCGGATCCTGATCGGCTTGCTCGGCGCCGCAGCGATGCTGATCGGCCTGGTGCAGGTCATCGGGCGCTATCTCGCGCCACGCTACGCGATCTCCTGGGCCGAAGAGGTGATCGTCTATCTGATCGTGTGGGCCATCATGCTGGCGGCGTCCCAGCTGGTGCGCACCGACGGTCACGTCCGGCCTGATCTGGTGCTCAGAGTCGCCTCCCCTCGTATCCAGCGCTGGATGGAAGTGATGAATTGCATCGCGGCGATCGCCTTCTGCGCCGGGCTTGCCTGGTACGGATGGAGTATCGTTGCGACCTCGTGGCAGCTCGACGAGCGCAGCTCGTCCGACCTGCAGTTTCCGATGTGGCTCTACTCGGCGGCAATCCCGACCGGAGCTTTGCTGATGACCGGCCGTTACCTGAACAGGCTCTATCGCTACCTCTTCGCCTTCGATCCGGAGACGATGACCGTGGGCCACATTCCTGGGCATGAAACAGGCGGCGGATTGGCCGTCCCGCCACTGGCGAACGACTGATTGCGGCGGCTGGACAGGGCGCAGGGGCAATGACGATCATCCTCTTCCTGCTGCTGTTCTTCGGCCTGCTCGCCATCGGCATGCCGATCTTTCTTGTGCTCGGAATGTGCGCCGCGGTGCTCTACATCGCGTCAGGCGAACCCTTGGTCGGCGTCACGCAAGTCGTGATCGATCACCTCAATTCGCCGACCCTGATGTCGCTGCCATTGTTCGTGATGGCCGCCACTTTCATGCGTTATGGCGGCGTGGCCAAGGCGCTGGTCGACGTCGCCACAGCCTGGCTTGGCGGAATCCGCGGCTCGCTTGGGCTTGTCACGGTCGTGGCCTGCACGCTGTTCGCCGCAATCTCCGGCTCTTCGGTTGCAACCGCGCTGGCGATGGGGACCATCCTGCTCCCCGCGATGATCGAGAAGGGCTATCCGCGCAGCTTTGCGTTGGGCGTCGTCGGCGCCTCCGGCACCATCGGCATCGTCATTCCACCATCGCTCGCCCTCATCCTCTACGGGATCGTTGCCGAACAATCGGTGCCGCGCCTGTTTCTCGCCGGCGTGTTGCCGGGTCTGCTGCAGGCTGCCGCATTCTTCGCCTGGGTCTGGTACGACGCACGACGGCGGAAATTCCCCGTGGAGCCGACCCTGCCGTGGCCCGAGCGCTTGCGGGTGACCGCGCGCGCGATACCGGCCCTGATCGTGCCGGCGGTTGTGCTGATCGGCATCTATGGCGGCGTCGTCACCGTCACCGAAGCGGCGGCGATCGCCGCCGTCGTGTCGCTCTTCGTCAGTCTCGCCTACTACCGCGGCTTCCACTGGTCGGAAACGCTATGGGTCATCGCCGATGCCTTGAAGAGCGCCGGCACGATCATGTTGATCGTCGCAACCGCGCTTGCATTCGGGCACTGGATGACGGCGTCAGGTGTGCCGGCCGAGCTCGTCAAATGGGTGCTGGCACGCCATATGGCACCATGGCAGTTCCTGCTGGCCATCAACGTGCTGTTGCTGGTGCTGGGCTGCTTTCTCGAGGTCATCGCGACATTGCTGCTGGTGCTGCCGATTCTGGCGCCAGTATTGCCGGCGCTGGGTGTCGATCCCGTGCACTTCTCGATCATCTTCACGCACAACATGGAGATCGCGCTGGTTCATCCGCCGGTCGGATTGAACCTGTTCGTGCTATCGACGATTTCGCGTGCCCCGATCGGGGAAGTCATTCGGGGCATCCTGCCATTTCTCATCCTGCTTCTGATCGTGCTGATGATCATCACCTATGTCCCGGCCCTGACGATGTGGCTGCCGCACGCGGTCTACGGGAATTGACTTTGCGACCACGGGGCTACATGCGCAGCCACAAGCCGGGCGACGTCACCTGTTGAAACCATCGCTACCTTTTGTCGCGCACCACTGCGCGATTGCAAAGATGCGATCTTCTTGATCGGCCTTTCGGAGCGCTGAGGGCGAAGGCGCAAGCTGCAATTGCGACACGCTTCGCGCCACCCGCAGCGATCGCTCGCTCGCAGATCTGTCATGGCACGCACCACGGCGGTCCAGAGCGGTGAAACTGTGGAATCTCAATAGCCCGATGCTTCACGGGTCGCTTCAGACCGACCTGCCAGCTTGCTCGAACAGTCAGACCTGTTGACGTATTCCCTTCTCGCGACGAGTGCAGTCGTCATTGGTGAAGCATCGGCCTGCTCCGATTGTGCAGACGTCTCAAATGTCTGTGCACCGCATTTACGACCGACAACCTCCAGTGTCGGTCAAACTTGCCACAACGAAATTCTAAAACTAAGGTACAAATCGCCGCGAAACGGCAAGATATCGATCGGGCCTGCTTTATTTATTTTTAGGGAGGTGACCGTGCCAAAAGGTATTTTCAGGGACGCTGCGCAAAAAGATCAGGTGGCTGACTTTTCTATCGCTCCCAGTGATTCCCTCGCACAAATGATCGTCGATGCCTGGGTCAATGACGATTTCAAGAGGATGCTATTGGATCCCGCGAACGCCAAGGCGGTGTTTGCGACACGCGGATTCTTTTGGAACGGCACGAGAAAACGACCCGTCGTGATCACGGAAGCGGAGTACAACGCAGGCTATACGCGGAAGGACAAAGACCACATCGTTTTCGTACTTCCGAACCATGATGGCACCTGTCCGCCGGGCGCCAATCTTCTTGATACGGCCAAATTACTGATGGCGGCTACCCCGAACGGGATCTAGCGCCGCGGGGCGGCAAGCCCCTCGCCTGAAACGGCTCGTCTACCAAATCGCACTCCCAAGAAACCGATCGCGAATTTGCATTCGGAAAATAGGAGGTTTGGAATGGCACGGTCGGTAACGGAATGGGTCAAGGTCACCACCGATATTTCGATCATCGCTCGCGAGTCCGGACAGGTCTGGTTTCACCGGCCGAGCAGCACCATTCAGGAAATCGATCCATTTGTGACAGCCATGACGGGAAGCGGTTCGGCCGGCAGCACGGTCGGGCTGCTCGATGGCGCACTCAATCTCGGATTCTCTGGAATTGAAGAGCGTCTCGCTCAGCCTGAGCCGACCATCGCCGGTTATATCGTCGCCTTGGTCGGCGCCTATCACACCTCGGTCCACACGCCGCGAAATCTGCGGCGTGCCGCCAGCCGCTTCGAGGAGTTGGGCCGGCCGGAAGTGGCCGCCTACCTGGAAGAGCGTGCTCGTGAGGAGACCGGCCATGACCGGCTCGCGCTCAAGGATTTGCATGCCCTGGGTGTGCCCGGCGAGCGGCTCGTCGCAAACTACATCCCGGAGGGCATCAAGCCGCTTTGCGAACGCTTCGACGAGCTTTGCGCCCAGCACTATCCGATCGGCTGCATCGGCTATTCCTATTGCCTGGAGCGCATCGCCGCACTCAAGCAGAAGTCCGATATCGACAGGATTCAGGAGTTATGTCCTGACGGGGTCGATGCGACACGCTTTCTCAGAAGCCACAGCTGCCTCGGCAGCGAGGTCACGCATGTCGAGGAGACCATCAAATTCGTCGCGTCCCTCAATGCGGATGATCGCATCAGGGTGGTGCAGGAGACCTATGAGTCGGCACTGATCATGGCGGAGGGATATAATCACGAGCTCCTCAAATCCGAGCCGGAGCTGCTCGACGAGCTTCAGCAGGCGATCGGCGAGGCGCTCTCATATCCTCCGGGTGCCTATTCTTCGCGACGTGAAGAACGCGGAGCTCGACCCTCGGCGTGAGCGGCGTTAAGGCGGTCGGCAAGGACCCCTGCGATGACGAGTGCAAGCACCGACTTAGCCGAGTGGCTGGGCAGACTGGGCTTGAGCCAGTACGCCGAAGCGTTTGCCGAAAACAACATCGAATACGCCCTCCTTCCGGATTTGACGGAGCAGGATCTCCGAACGCTCGGCGTTGCTTCCCTGGGCCACCGCAAGAAGCTGCTGAGGGCCATCGAAGCCTTGGCGGCGGCGCGGCAGCCCGGCGGCGCACCAACCGCGCCGAGCGCAACCGGGGCGCCCTCCTCGCCTGTGCAACATCGCGAAGCCGAATTCCGCCAGATCACGGTGATGTTCAGTGATCTCGTCGGATCTACCCAGCTCTCGGAGAAGATGGACTTCGAGGACCTGCAAAAGCTGATCGACGCATATCGGGGCGAGTGCAGCACGGCGATCACGCGCTACGGAGGCGAAGTCGCCCGCTATTTCGGCGACGGCGTGATGGCCTTCTTCGGTTGGCCCAATGCCCATGAGGACGACGCCGCTCGCGCCATTCACGCCGCCCTCGAGATCGTCGCCGGCGTTGCCAAGATTCCAGGGCCGGTCGCGCTGACTTGCCGCGTCGGGGTTTGCTCGGGCCCGGTTGTCGTCGGCGAAATAGGCGGCAGTGGCACGTGGTCTATGGACGCCGTGGGCGAGACCCCGAATATCGCCGCGCGCCTGCAGACCCTCGCCGCGGCCAATACGGTCGTCGTATCGGAATCGACCAGGCGCCTTGTACCGGCGGCTTTCGATTTTCAGGACCTCGGACTGCAGGAACTGAAAGGCGTCACCGAACCTCTGCACGTCTACCGCGTGGTCTCGGCCAGAACCACCGCCAGCCGTTTCGAGGCGGCACATGCCGGGTCTCTTTCTCCGCTCATCGGACGCTCGAGCGAACTCAGCCTGCTTGTCGACCGATGGCAGAAAATCAAGGAAGGCGACGGCCAGGTCATCTTCCTTTCAGGAATTCCCGGCGTCGGGAAATCGAGGCTCCTGCACGAATTGAAACGCTATATTCGTCAGGAACCACATGTCCTGCTGCACCATCAAGCCTCGCCCTATCATAATCAGAGCGCGTTCTTTCCGATCATCGAGCAGATCGAACAGGCGGCCCAACTGACCGCGCGCGAGGCCGAGGCCGACAAGCTTGCCAAGCTCAAGGCCTACCTGCCGCGGTCCATCGACAGTTCCACCGAGCCGGTCCTGCTGATTGCCAAGCTGCTGTCGATCCCGCTGAACGGGCAGGAACTATCCGGCCTGACGCCGCAGCAAATAAAGAACAGGACCATCAGCACCCTTGTGGACATCCTGCTCGCATTTTCGGTTCAGAGCCCGACGCTCTGCATCTTCGAGGATGCGCACTGGCTCGATCCATCGACGCTTGAGCTGCTCGAACTGATCATCAGCCGAATCGACCACGCTCGCGTGTTACTCATCGTGTCGTGCCGGCCCGAGTTTCACCCGGCATGGATCGCACATACGAACGCCACCATACATTCGCTTACCCGGCTGTCGAACACCGAAGTGAAGACGATGATCCGGGATCTCCTGAATGGCGACAGCCTCCCCCAGACGCTGCTCGATCAGATCATCGAAAAGGCCGACGGCGTTCCTCTCTTCATCGAGGAATTGACAAGCAGCATGTTGAGTACGCCCCAGCAAGCGCGAGGCGCCTCCGAACGCGCGGTGCGATCGTCGTTGCTGAGGGTCCCCGACACGCTGAGCGACGCATTGATGGAGCGCCTCGATCGCGTGGCGCCGAGCCGCAGACTTGCGCAGATTGCGGCGGTGATCGGCCGCGAATTCTCAGCCGATCTCCTGTCGGCGGCATCGCAAGTCGAAGAAGAAGATATGCTGTCGGCGCTGGCGCTGCTCGAAAAGGCCGATATCATCTACCGGGCCGACATCTCACCTTCCGTCCGGTTCGCTTTCAAACATGTGCTGTTGCGCGACGCCATCTACGACTCCTTGCTGAGGAGCAAGCGGCAGCAGATCCATGCCGACATTGCCGCGATCCTGGAGCAGGATTTTCCCGAGCTCACCGAAAATCAGCCCGAAGTACTCGCCTATCACTATCAAGAAGCGAGCAATTACCGGCAAGCCATTCGTTGCTGGTTCGACGCCGGGCACCGCGCGCTGGCGAATTCTGCCAACGTGGAAGCGATCGCCAACTTTCGCAAGGCTCTCCAGATTCTCAACGCCCTGCCGGAGACACCTGAGCGAGCCAGCCAGGAGATCGGCATCCAATTGGCACTGGGAATACCGTTGATTGCCGTACGCGGCTATGCATCGGTGGAAACCCGTGAAGCCTTTTCGCGCGCTCGGACCTTGTGCCTGCAGCTTGGCGACGTCCCCGAATATTTCCAGGCCCTGTTCGGGTTATGGGGGCACTCCTGGATGGGCGGAAAGAATGACGAAGCGCTTCAGATGGCCGAAGAGTTCCTGGCCCGGTCACAAAATCTGTCCGATCCCGTACCGCTCATGATGGCTCATCGGGTGATGGGCAGCACCTTGTTGACGATGGGCGACTTCCAATCGTCGGCAAATCACTTTGAGAAAGCGATCAAGCTTTCGACCAGCAAAGGAAAGCCGCCGCTCTACAACCTTTACATGGTCGAGCCCCAGGCGGCGTCGTTGCTGCTCCTGTCATGGGATCTGTGGTTCCTGGGCTATCCGGATCGGGCCCTGTTGCGGGTCTCTGAGGCGCTGGCGCTAGGCGAAAATCTCGCTCACCCATACACCGTAGCCTTCGCTCATTACATGACATCCGTTGTCCATCTCCTGCGTGGAGATGCCGCCCGTGCATTTGAAAGCGCCGAAAAGAGCTTCGAGATGTCCAGAGAACAGCGGTTTTCGCTCTACGAGATCCTGTCGAGAATTTCGCGGGGACGGGCGTCCGGTGACATCGGTCGAATTGAAGAGGCCCGGAGCGAAATAGCGCTGGGGATCGACGAAGCACGACGGAACGGCGTCGGCTTCATGCTTCCGATGATGAATAGCTGGCTGGCGGATATGCATCTCAAGGCCGGCGAAAATGAGCGCGCGCTATCCATCGTCGAGGACTGCCTCGCCAACAGTGGCGACGTCACAGGCCGTTCATGGGAAGCAGAACTGCATCGGCAAAGAGCGACAATTCTTCTGACGCTCGACCCGTCAAACGTTACGGAAGCCGAGGCTGTCCTTAAGACGTCTATCGACGTAGCACGGGGCCAGAGCGCGAGGTCGCTCGAATTGCGAGCTACCACGAGCCTTGCAGAGCTCTGGCGAACGCAAGGAAGGCCTGACGAGGCGCGCGCGCTGCTCGAACCGATCTGCCACTGGTTTGACGAAGGCGCAGAAACGGCTGACCTGAGGCGGGCGCGCAAGGCGCAGAGCGTACTTTCCTAGAGCGCGATAGCTTTCCGTTGGGATCGTGGCGTCGTCATTGCGAGGAGCCAAACGACGGAGCAACGTTGACATCGAAAACTTTCCGGATTGCTTCGCTGAGTCTCTCTTCGGGCGCCATTCGCGCGACTCCACAACTTCACACAAACGCCATGGTTGCAGGTACTCAGTTCAGCTATAAACTTTTGGTAGTGTTATTAGACACTGGCTTGCAAAGCGAGTACGGGTCCGGTCATCGCTGTCGATTGGCTCTATTCTGGATTGGGGGCTGCGTTGTTACCAAGAATATTTTGGGCTTGCGCCGCCATCCTCTGCTGCATGGCGTCTCCCGCCAACGCCGCCGGCATGCAGTTGCTGGACTCGCCGGGGCTTGCGGGCGCCATCTGGTATCCCTGCTCCGGGAAACCCGAAAAAATATCGCTCGGCGATCTCGCAGTGGCCGCCGATTTTGGCCTGACAGGCGTGAAAGATTGTCCCGTCACCGGAGCAAAACTGCCGTTGATTACTTTTTCTCATGGCCGTGGCGGCTGGTTCGGTCAACATCATGACACCGCGGAGGCGTTGGCCGATGCCGGCTTTATCGTCGCGGCGATCAATCATCCCGGCGATACCGCCAATGATTTCTCCCGGCGAAACACGCTTTCTGTCTGGGTATCGCGTCCGGCTGACATGGTTCGCCTGCTCGATTTCATGCTGAACGACTGGAAGGACAGAACATCCATCGATCCCGCCAGGATAGGCTTTTTCGGCTTCTCTCTGGGCGGCTATACCGGATTGGTGCTGGCGGCAGCCACTCTGGATACGCAGAGGTTAGCTACCCTTTGTACGGAGAAGACAGGCATTTGCGAAGAGCTTCACAATGGCGCCGTTCTTCCAAGCCTGCCACATGACACGCGGATCAAAGCGGCCGTGCTTGCCGACGCTGCCGTGACAGCAGTTTTCACGCGGGAGAGCCTGGCCGGCATCCAGATCCCGCTGCAGGTCTGGCGATCTCAGTTCGGGGGGCATGGCGTCGATCCGACTGGCACCGAACGTGTATCCAACAGCCTGCCCGGCAGGCCGGAGATTCATGTCGTTCCGGCCGGTCATTATGCCTTCCTGGCACCTTGCTCGGAGCAACTCGCGGCCACCGTCCCGCGCATTTGTACCGATAACCCGCCCGACATCGATCGCGCAGCCTTCCATCGCGAGTTCAACGCCAGCGTGATACGGTTCTTTCGAGAGCAGTTCGTCGATGCCGGCGAAAATCGCTGAGCCGCCTTAATTAGTTTATCGACCTCGGCTCCCCTTCGTTTTTGCGGATCTGCGCGCTAACGGGGCCTACCCAAGTTTTGCGGCAGCGCAGCGTAGCCGACTTGATTGCACGATTCCTGGCCAGGCGGATTAGTTCGCAGGCAGAATTACAGGCCCGGCGCCCAAGAATTGGACGTCCTAAGCCGTCAATTGCATTGCAGTCGTCAATTCCCAGACCAATACTGCTCATCCGGTGGGGGCTCGGCCGAACCATCAGATGAGAGGGGGCTGTCATGACAACCGTAGCGCCGTCAATTCCAACGGCATGGTACTGGAATCGCTGGTCACAACTCGTTCTCGGCGTGATCGCCATGATGGCGATCTCGTCACCACAATATGTCTGGACGCTGTTCACCGGACCGTTGAACCAGAAGCTCGGAACGACGCTTGCGGAGCTGCAGTGGACATTCTCTCTGCTAATTATCTTGCAGACCTGGTGCTCGCCGCTGCAGGCCTATCTCGTCGATAAATTCGGCCCGCGCCTTCTGATCTCGGTTGGAGCCTTGATGGCCGGCGGCGGCTGGGTTCTCTCCGCCTATGTCGACAACATCTGGGCGCTGTATTTCACTTACGGCGTCGTCAGCGGATTTGGTACCGGCATCATTTATGTCGGAATCATCGGCCTGATGGTACGGTGGTTTCCAGACCGTCGCGGCCTGGCGACGGGGCTTGCCGCAGCGGGCTATGGATTTGGCGCGATCTTCACCAGCTTCCCGATCGACAACATGATCAAGAGCGCGGGCTATGCCCACACCCTGGTCGTGTGGGGCATTATCCAGGCCGCCATCGGCGTCGTTGCCGCACAATGGCTCCGCATACCGCCGGAAAGCTGGCAGCCGGCAGACTACGCACCCGCGACGGCTGCGACGATGCAATCGAAGCGCAGCTACACGCCGGCGCAAATGCTGCAGAATCCGATCTTCTGGTTGCTGTTCCTGATGATGAGCATGATGTCGACCAGCGGGCTGATGGTCGTCTCGAATGTCGGGCCGTTCGCGAAAGAATATAGCGTCGCCGACACGCTGGTGCTCGGTATGGCGGCGCTGCCGCTCTCGCTGACCCTGTCGCGTCTCACCAACGGAATGACGCGGCCTTTCTTCGGCTGGGTATCCGATCACATCGGCCGCGAGATGACGATGGCGCTGGCATTCTCGCTCGAATGTGCCGCGATCCTCGTATTGTTTGCGTTCATTGATCGGCCTGCCTTGTTCGTGGTCCTGACCGGCCTCGTGTTCTTCGGTTGGGGTGAAATCTTCTCGCTTTTTCCCGCGACCCTGACCGACACATTCGGGCCGAAATACGCGGCAACGAACTACGGCTTTCTCTATATCGCGCAGGGCGTCGGCTCGATCCTGGGTGGCCCAGCCGCTGCATTTCTCAAGCAGGCGACCGGCAGTTGGACCGCGGTGTTCATCACCGTCGCCGTCCTCGATGCGCTGACCGCATTGCTCGCGATCACGGCGCTGCGCGCACTGCGCAGCCGGCATCTGCAAGCGAGTTAAGCGGAACGGTCGGCCGGCTCGGGGCCATCAGGAATGGCCCTGATGGCCTCATGCTATTCCTTCGCCGGCGGCACCAACGCAACGACGGCTTCGCCGGTGAGCATAAGGAAGGTCAACGTCTCCTGCAGATAGAGCCGCACGACGCTGTCCGTGTGGCTGAGATAGCCGATCGAGACATCCTGACCGATATGCAGGTCGAAGTCGCCGCCGCGGGTCGTCAGCACGAAGGCGCCGCTAAGGGCCGGCGCCCAGATGATCGCGTCATTGACGAGCTTCTTGACGTGTTCGAGGACGGGGTAGCCGTTATCAACGGTCTCGGCGAGAGCCGTATAGGCATCGGCGCCGAGCAGTACCGAATAGGGTCCGTTGACTCCGACAAGCCGCAACTGACTGAGCGCCTGGGCAATAGCGTCGGGATATTGGCGCACGTCGGCCGGCAGCGTCATGACCGGGTTGCTGGTGCCCTGCCGGATGCCGCCGATCCCGGCCGCGGCATAGCCGTCGAAGATCGCGCGATCCTCGGCATAGGCGATCTTCCTGGCGGCATCCTTTACCGGCTGCCAGTCGGAGTCATCAGCGCCACGCTCGACGTCGTCGACCTGCTGGCGATCGAGTTCGAACGGGACGCGCAACTCGACCAGCGCCTTGACGTCGCGCTGACGCGCGAGGATGCCGGCGTCGGGCGCTGCGATGGTCTTGAGGTGGCCGGTGCCGACGGCGGAAAGGCCGACCCCGCCCGGGCCGTGGACGTCGACCACGCGCCGTCCGGCGAGATAACGCTTCAGGGTTCGCGTCGCCTCCTCCTCGATATCCGCCCACGCCGCATCGGAAATCGGGGCAAGCTCGCGATGAAGATTATTCATACCGGTTTTCTCCTTTGAGAGAGCCAACGCCGAGCGAACCATCCGGCGCATTGGCCGTGGAAGGCGATGGTTCGACCGTTGATGCGGTTGGCGTCGTTGTCGCTGGATCGTCCTTGGAATCGTCCGTTGCATCATTGTCGCCTACGGATTCCAGGAATGTCGCCGACGGCACAAAGAAAAGCGTTCCCGTCACCGCACGGCTGAAGTCGAGCAGCCGGTCGTAATTGCCGGGCGGACGGCCGACGAACATGTTTTCGATCATCTGCTCGGTCACCCGCGGCGTGCGGCAATAACCGATGAAATAAGTGCCGAATTCTCCCTGGCCGACCCGGCCGAAGGGCATGTTGTCGCGCAGGATCTGAAACTCCTTGCCGCTCTCGGTGATCGTGGTGAGCGCGTTATGTGCCGATGTCGGCTTGACCGCGTCATCCAGTTCGATGTCGGACAGCTTGGTGCGCCCGATAATGCGCTCCTGCGCCTCCGTGGGCAGCGCATTCCAGCCGGCCATGTCGTGGAGATATTTCTGAACTATCACGTAACTGCCGCCGACGAATCCGGGATCTTCATCGCCGACAATGGCGGCTTCGATCACCTCCGCGCCGCGCGGATTTTCCGTGCCGTCGACAAAGCCAAGCAAGTCACGATCATCGAAGTAACGAAAGCCGTGCACCTCGTCGACGACCGAAACCGCCTCGCCAAGGCGCGCCATGATCTGTGTCGCGAGCTCGAAGCAGAGGTCCATCCGCTTGGCACGGATGTGAAACATCAGGTCTCCCGGAGTGGAAACCGCATGGCGCGATCCGGCCTTGATTTCCCGGAACGGATGCAGTTCGGCCGGCCGTGGATTTCCGAATAGCCGGTCCCACGCATCGGATCCCACTCCCATCACACAGGAAAGGCCGGCTTCGAGATCGCGAAACTCGACCGCCCGAAACAGTCCCGGCAAATCGCCGCAGAACGAGCGCACGGCGGCGCGATCACTCGGACGGGGGTTTATCGTCGCCACCAGGAAGACCGCGGCGCGCGTAAGCGGCGCCGACACCGGCTGCGGGACCGCTCCAGGTTCAACTCCAGCCTTCGGAGCGGTCATCGAAATCGCAACTCCACTGCACCGACCCCGAAAAAGGGGGCCCCCAAATCTCATCGGACGAGGTTCTCATAAAACTATCATCGCCGGCAGGCAACGTCACGATATCTGAATAGCGCGGTCGCGCGCATTTTCGGCTCGACCCGATCGCGCAAAGCCGGCCTCCCGCCCGTGCGTCCGCCGGGACATGGAACGCACGCCGTAATGCTGCCGAACTGAAGTGCAGCCTCTCACGGATACGATGTGTGACACGTCCGTCCACCGCTGCAGGATTTGATTCTGGACGCGCGATATAGCTCAAAAGGAGACATCCTATGGCCGCCAAAAACAGCGCAACCACTGGGCTCCGAACGGCGCTGCCGCCAGATAATCTCAACCGCAAACTCACGGTCGCCAGTCCCGATGATCCGAACATGCGGCACATTTCGGTCGCGGCGATACCTATACGATCCTCGTAGCCGGCGCCGATACGGAAGGCCGCTATTGTCTCATCGAAGTTTCGTACCACCCGGCGGCGGGCCACCACCGCATCGTCACGATTTCGAGGAAATGTTCACGGTGCTGGACGGCGAGATAGAGCTGACCTTCCGGGGCGAAGTACATCGAGCGACCGCCGGCAGCACGGTGAATATCCCGGCCAATGCGCCCCACTCGTTCAAAAACAATTCGGACAGACCAGCGCGCCTGCTTTGCATGTGCACGCCCGCCGGACTGGAAGAGTTCTTTGCCGCGATCGGTGATATGGTCGATCACCGTACTGCGCCGTCACCAAATCTCAGCAAAGTCGAGCAGGCCGAGCGAATGGAGCGGACAAAGACCCTCTCGGCAAAGTATCGAACCGAACTTCTGGCATGAGGCGTTTGGCTCCTAATTCCAACGACTTGGCGCCCCTGTTGCGCGACTGATGTCACGCACGTCTTTGGACGCGTGCCTGCCTGGAAGCTGTCGACCAAGCCTTTAAGGCCGCATTGCAACACGGCTGTCTGTCGAACGGGAGCATGAGACTGCGACCGCATGCTCCGATTGATGTCACATTGCGTTGCTATAGATGAGCGGATTTCCCTACTGCATTTGTTTGCTTCAAGTCTGCCAGCATTGTGCGCCGATGGCCTGCCACTTCACCGGACCAAGGAGATTGCTATGTCTCATCATCTCGACACCCCTCTTGCCGCTCAGAATGGCCAGCTCTTCATCGATGACATGTACGTGTTCTCGGGCAACGACAGCACGGTGTTCATCATGGACGTCAACTCGAACATCACCGGCGTCCATGTAAAGCCCGGCTTCCATCACGAGGCGCGCTATGAGTTCAAGATCCATTTCGACGGGGCTGATTTCGAAACCCTGACGTATCGGATGTCGTTCGACGAAGCCGATGCGCAGGCGCGACAGGCGATGAAATTGCACGCGCTCACCGGTCAAGATGCGCGCGAGGACTCCGCGATCGGCGATCTGGTGCTGGAGGGGCGAACCGGCGAAGCGGCGAGTGCGGACGGCGTTCGGCTATGGGCCGGGCGCGTCGCTGACCCTTTCTACATCGATCTTTCGCTGCTCGCGAAGGTCAACGGCCCCGTGAACAAGGGGACCGCGATAGACCTCTCGGACTGGCATCCGGAAAACGCGAAGAACAGTTTTGCCGGCACCAGTGTCGAATCGATCGTGCTCGAAATTTCACACCAGCATCCTCGATTGAAACCGGGCGCACGCATCGGTGTCTGGTGCGCCACCAAGCTTGCGACTGACGCAGGCGGCTGGCGGCAGATCAACCGCGGCGGTCATCCCATGATGTGGCCGATCTTCTGGCCTGACGACACCCACTTTACAAATCCCGCCAACACCAGGCACCCGTCGAAAGACTTCGATGCGGAGGGCCAGCATATTGCCGAGCACATCGCGGCTGTCGTTGCGGCCAGCGGGACCTCCGACGATCCGCAAGGCTACGCCCAGACTGTTGTCCGTCAGCTATTCCCCGACGTCCTGCCCTACGTCGTGGGAACGCCGGCAACATTTGGCTTCGCTACCCGCAACGGTCGGACACTGGCGGACAACGCGCCCGAAGTCATGCTGTCTCTTGTCGCCGGCACCGCGGTGAACGCCGGACTAAAGCCCGCCGTCGCAAAGGGCCAACGGGAAAAGAACTTTCCGTACGTCGTACCGGCGTAGGTCCGACGTTCGCACCGCGGTAAACAGTGCAGGCTATGGCTCGTCGAGCGCGGCTTTCACATTGGTGTCGCCTCGACGTTCTAGCCTGTTGGCCACAGGGTTGGTCAGGAAGCGAGCATGACCCGGATCGTCGTCCTCTCGGACATCCACCTTTCGCCGACACACGGCCTCTTCTGGGAAAACTGGCGCCAGGCGCGCGAATTTGCCAACGCGGCGAACGCGGACGCCGTGATCGTCAATGGCGACTTGGCCATCAACGGACCCGACAACGACGCCGAGATCGTCTTCGCCGCCAACGCGCTGGCTGGCCTGCGCGGGCGTGTCCTGGCTCTCCCCGGCAACCATGACGTTGGCGACGAGCCGCCCGGCCAGGACCCCAACCAGATCATCAATGCGGATCGGCTCGCGCGCTGGGATCGCTCCTTTGCCAGCGATCGCTGGGTCCTCGATGTGGAAGGCTGGCGCCTGGTCGGCATCAACGCCCAGCTGTTTGGATCTGGCCTCGCGCGCGAACAGGCGCAGGATCAATGGCTCGACGAGCAATTAAGTGCCGCCGCTGGGCGACCCGCTGCCCTGTTCCTGCACAAGCCCCTCTTCGTCGAGAGTCCAGCCGACGATGTCGCAAGTCCATCCAGCATGGTACCGGCGGCGCGCGCGCGACTGCTCGAGAGGCTCGATCGGTCAGATGTGCGCCTGATCGTCAGCGGTCACCTGCATCAACATCGCGACCGGATCATCGGCGGCCGGCGACATCTCTGGGCGCCCGCGGTCGCCTTTGCCGGCGCGCCGCAACACGGCGGCGACATTCGCTGCGGCCTCACGGTGCTCGACTTTTTGCAAGACAGCGTCGAGGTCAGCATCGAGCGGCCGGACGGATTGGTCTCGCACGATCTGGATGCGATCAAGGGTCACGGCCGCTACCAATTCCTGCGCGACATGCCGCCCTCTCCTCCGCCAGCGGATTAAGCGAGCTTAAGCGCTCTCTCTAAAGCGCCTTTCTTCGCCAGTCTTCGCTCGAAAGCGCGTTAGTTCGTTTGCCGCCACATCGTGGGACGCGCCTTGACCGGATCGAGCAGCGACCAGTCGCCCTGCTCCAGTGTGTGGCCTTTCGGAAATGGCGGGCGTGGCTCGAGCCCAAGCGAGCGCACGACGCGCGCATCGCGGTAGTAGCATTGCAGCACGACGCGGGTCAGCGTCGCCGCAGCTGTGCCACCGGTGGCACGGAATTCCTTCGCCACCGCCTCTCGCCTGGACTCATCGAGCTGCGACAGCGGTGCGCCGGCCAGGCGCGCGAGATGGCCGAGCGCGGCATGCACCAGTTCGCCATCGCGTCCGAGCGTTGCGATGATGTCATCCTGGATTGCGGCATCATCCGCACCCGGCACGCCGAACTCGACGCTCTCGGGGATGATCATGGCGGAGATGACGCGCAGATCGTCATGCTCGGTCGGTGTCAGGGTTGCTGGCATATCAGTCTCAGTCGAACAAATTGGCGAGGCGCTGCTTCATCTGGTCGGCGATGTAGAGCGCGATGGCCTGGATCGTGGATGTCGGATTCACGCCCCCTGAGGTGACGAACACGCTACCATCGACGATGAACAGGTTTTTAACATCATGCGACCTTCCCCATTCATTGACCACCGAGCGCGCCGGATCAGTACCCATGCGCGCAGTGCCTAGCAAATGCCAGCCGCCGTACAGAATCGGACAATTAACGGAAATATCGGTCGCGCCTGCCGCCGCCAAGATCTCCCGGCCGCGCGCAACGCCGTGTTCCAGCATTTTCGCGCTGTTTTCCCCAATCGTATAGTCGATGCGCGGCGCCGGAATGCCGTGGCCATCCTTCAGCACAGGATCGAGCGTCACGCGATTGTGTTGTTCCGGAAGATCCTCGCAGATCGCTGACAGCACGAGGCGATGACCATTGAGCCGGCGGAACACCGCATGATGGTCCCTGCCCCACGGCAGCAGGCCCTTCGCTTCGCTGGTGACGGCTTCCATCACCGACCCGACGCCGCGGCCGAATTGAATCGCATAGCCGCGCACGAAACCGCGCGAGAGATCGGTCTCGTAAAATTCTTTGCTCCACAAGCATGTCGGCGGCGCGCGGTTGCTGTCAGTCGGCTCGTCGATATAGCCGTAGACTTGCGCATAGGGATGGAACATCAGGTTCTTGCCGACCAGGCCGCTGGAATTGGCGAGCCCGTCGGGATAACGGCCGGAGGCCGAGTTCAACAAGAGCCGCGGCGTGCCGACGCCGTTGCAGGCGATCACCACGACTTCCGCCGGCTGAAATCGTTCGACGCCGTCCTTGTCGTAATAGACGACGCCCGTGGCCATGCCGTGTTCATTGGCGGTGATCTCGCGCACCCGGCAATGCGTGCGCAGCTCGACGCCAGCGCGCAGCGCGGCCGGCCAATAGGTGATATCGGTGCTCGCCTTCGCTCCCTGCGCGCAACCGGGCGTGCAATGGCCGAGATTG
>Ga0310811_10004448_pt1 | contig 17596 bp, 13 predicted proteins | sample YCmetagenome_FD_207642 | JGI IMG/M metagenome (GOLD analysis project Ga0310811, IMG submission 207642) | Soil microbial communities from experimental microcosm in Duke University, North Carolina, United States - YC | ecosystem: Engineered > Artificial ecosystem > Soil microcosm > Unclassified ...
AGATTGAAAGTGTGCGTCGGCTTCCATTTATCCGGCGGATTGTCCGGCCTGACTTGCAGCAAAATCAAATCGTTCTGGCGATGAAACTTCGCTGCCATTTCCACAAGCGTTTCCCAATATACGCCTTTGTCGTCAATGCAAAGCCCGCCCCAGTTCGGATCGTTTTGGAAAACCTGAAAGAGCAGTTGATTGATGCCAGAGCGGGTTTTGCCAGAGCCAGTGTCGCCGGTAATGAGCCAGCCACGACAAAAATCTTCGCGTGTCCACGCAAAGCCTTTCAGTCGGACGATAAATTTGCTCTTGGTGATTTTGTCTTTCGCAGTAACAGCATAAGCGGCGATGGCGGCGAAGATGCCCGCCACAATGAATGAAGCCGGCCTTGCTGGATAAAAAAGTGCGCCCACTGCCAGCAGGAATGATAGGCCAGTCGTGATGTAATTTGCCAAACGCATAAATCAGAGCAAAAATTTTCCAATCAGGATTCCAGCCAAAAGCGAAGCGATTGCCACGCACAGGAAAGCCACTGTGCGCCCAGCGGAAAGTTGTTGGGTGATTTGTGGGACGCTACGAATTTCCTGTTTCAGCTCTCGCGCCTCCCTTGAAAATTCCTTCGTCAACTGCGTCAGCGTTTGCAGCGAGACGCGGACGGTTATCAACTGGATGGAATCCGTATCGGGCGGGATTTCAATTTTGACATTCTGGAAAAATATTTTCAGCAATTCGAGCATTTGCAAAACGGAGTCATCATCCCGAATTCCGTTCTTGCGCCGCCATTCGGAAACCGCCTCGTCAAAGCTATTTTTTTCTTCGTTCACAAAAGCAAGTCGCCGGATTTTGTTTCTTTTTTCGGCTTCTGAACCTTGGGCGGTGGCGGCAGCAATATCCCGCGCACGGTTTCCAGTTCGTCATAAAATTTGTGCAGCCAATTTTGAAGGCGTCCACGGTTGAAAAAATCAAAAGCTGGATTTTTGATGGCGGCGGAAATTGTCAGGTCGTGCTTGTTCAAATCGGCGACGATCCAATCGTAAAGTTTTGGCATGGTGATTTCCTTAGCCGCAAGCTCGTCCATTAGCCGTGTCCGCGTGGCGCTGCGCTCATAGTTGGCGAACCGTTCTGACAACACTTCGTTTTTGACAACCAGGTATCGCGCATTGTGATTGAGCCGGTCGGTGATGTTGCGAATCTGCTCCAAGCTGTCGGTTTCGTGATTCACCGGCATGATGAGATTCAAGGATGCTCCAAACTGTTTGAGCAAATCGAAGATTCGCGTCAAAATAATCGAGGAAGATGTCAGTCGAGGCCGCGCGGCAATCCATGACGACCAAATCCGTTTTGTCCAGCATGGCGAAAACCGAATCAATGTCCGTCGGGTCGGCAATGTTGAGAAACCGGGCTTCGGGATGGAAACGTTTCAGTGTTGAATTCTCGTTGTCGGTATCAACGGCAATGTGGGCGATGTCGTTGTCTTTAAGATACTGAACGAAATTGACGGCAAAAAAACTTTTTCCGACACCACCCTTGCCGTTGATGACGGCGTTGAATTGTTTTTGCATAAATTGGTTAAAGGTTTTTGGAATCAGCGATGCGTGGGCCGGGCTTGCGCCGCGACCACGGGCCGGGAATAAGTTTCCGCTGTTCCCGCAAACTTGATTGGATGCTTTCGGGCGGTGGTTGAACCGGCGAGATTTTCAGGGACGTGATTTCCTTTGCGCCTGCGTTGCGCTTGCGAACCGCCTTTTGGCCGATCACTTGGCGGCAAAAACGATGCACGGTGTCTTTGGAAACGGTGACTTTTACGTCTTCCAAAAGCAACCGGATGTCATCATAAGACGCCTTTCGCTCCAAAAGTTTCTCAATTTGATTTTTGAATGGCAGTAGCAATGCGAGCTTACGCGGCAGCTTGGGCTGATAGCCGTTGGCAAGCTCCTTAAAGCGAACCTGGCTGTCCTCGGATGGGCTGCTATCGTTCATAAACGCTCGGATAAAAATCGGATAATGTTCGGACAGAAATCGGACGGGCTTCCGATGAATCGCCGACATCCTTCGGATAATGTTCGGACGCAAAAGTTCTAACGACAGTTAGAGGTAAGGCGTGCCATGAAAAATGACGGTTTAACGTCGGACTCATGCCTCCATCAAAACCGATTTCCAGCAGTCAGGTTGTAACGAATTCATTACAACTTAAAGACTACTTTCACCGCTACAAAATGCGTGGTTATCAAATGGGGGCGGTTTGTGGTCGGCAAGCGGAAAAATAAAGCGGCGGACAGAGAGAAGTGGTTAGCGAAACGAAGTTGAATTGGAACAACTGGCGGTGATGATAGACTGGAGCCGCTATTGCGGCTTATATTTAATATTGTGATGAGAGCGCAAATGCAAAGCAGGCAGGCGTTGGTGAACAGAGGATAGGGCGGCGAACCACCTATGCAACAAAACATCCACCACTTTGGACGCGGCGCAGATTATCCTCGTAATAATCGCAGCGCATTGGCGATGACGATGAGCGTCGCACCAGTATCGGCTAGAATCGCCATCCAAAGCGTGGCATGTCCCGTCACGGCGAGCGCGAGAAAGATGGCTTTCACAACCAGCGCAAAGCCGATGTTGGTTTGAATCATTCGGACGGTGCGACGGCCAAGCAGAATTGTTGCCGCCACCTTGCTCAAATCATCCTGCATTAAGGCGATGTCCGCTGTTTCAATCGCCGTGTCCGTCCCAGCTTTGCCCATGGCGATGCCAACGCTGGCGGCGGCCATCGCGGGGGCGTCGTTCACACCGTCGCCAATCATGCCGACGTGTTTATATTTCGCGGTCAATTCGCGGACGCGCGCGATTTTGTCGTCGGGCAGCAGATTCCCATACGCTTCATCAATGCCGACTTGCTGTGCAATGGCATTGGCCGTCTTTTGATTGTCCCCACTCAACATGACAACTTTTTCGATGCCAGCTTTGTGAAGGAGCGCAATGGCTTCTTTTGCATTAGCGCGGACGGTATCGCCAATCGCAAGAATTCCGAACACGTCGCCCGTTTCGCCATCATGCGGCTGATGCCCGACAACCACGACGGATTGCGCCTGCGCTTCGATCTCCGAAAGTTTCTGTTCCAATTCCGGCGTGCAGATGCCGAGTTCGTGGACGTAGCGGTGGTTGCCGACAAAATACAGATGCCCGTCAATTCGGGCTTCCGCTCCGCGCCCGGTTTTGGACTGATAATTTTCACTGCGCGGGAATTGGATTTTCTTTTCCTCCGCAAACTTCACGACGGCCTGTGCGAGCGGATGTTCGGAGTGCGTGTCTATCGCAGCGGCAACGCGCAGGATTTCTTCCTCTGATTTGTGATTCCACGGAATTACTTGCTGGATGCGCGGTTTGCCTTCGGTGATCGTGCCGGTTTTGTCCACGGCAAGAGCTTTCAATTTCCCGATTTCTTCAAGGAACACGCCGCCTTTGATGAGAACGCCGCGCCGTGCCATTGCGGTCAGGCCAGACACGATGGAAACTGGTGTAGAAATCACCAGCGCACACGGACACGCAATGACAAGCAAAACCAACGCGCGATAGACCCATTCCAACCATGCACCATGAAACAGCACGGGGCCGGAAAGCAGCACCAGAATCGCCACGACGAAAACCGTTGGCGTGTAAATTTTTGCGAACTGGTCAACAAACCGTTGCGACGGCGCTTTCTGCCCCTGCGCCTCGCCGACAAGCTGGATGATTTTTGCGAGCGTGGTGTCGGTAAAGACTTTCGTGACTTTCACTTCAAGCGAGCCTTCGCCGTTGATCGTTCCCGCGAACACGATGTCGCCGGATTTCTTTTCCACCGGCATGGACTCGCCGGTGATCGGCGCTTGATTGATGGCGGATTCGCCGGAAGTTACTACGCCGTCCAGCGGCACACGCGCGCCCGATTTGACGACGAGGATTTCAGCCACTTTGACTTCTTCAATTCGCACTTCCTGAATCTGACCGTCGCGCTTCACCAGCGCCGTTTCCGGCGCGAGTTCAAGCAATGATTGAATGGCCTTGCGGGCGCGCCCGACGCTGAATCCTTCCAGCAATTCAGACAAGGCGAACAAAAATACGACTGCCGCCGCTTCCGTCCATTCGCCGATGGCCGCTGCGCCCAGCACCGCGACGGTCATCAGCACGTTCATGTCGAGCGAGAATTGGCGCAAAGCTCGAATCGCTTTCGGCAGAATGAGCCAGCCGCTCGCAAGAATCGCGATGACGGCGGCGGCAATTTTTCCGTAAGGCGCGAAAAGATTCTGCCACTGGCAGAGCAGCGAAACGCCGGTGAAGATGCCGGAGACAATTACTGAAACAAGCCGGGCGTTGCCGGTGTCGTGGTCGTGGCCATCTTCGTTGCCGTGTTCATCCGCCGAAGCCTTCAATCCCGCCGTGCCGATGGCCTTGATGAGCTGTTCCGGCGTGACCGATTTTGCGTGGCCAATCATCACCGTTCCGGCCATGAGGTTGACTTTGATCTCACTGACGCCGCCCAGCGGTTTCAGGGCCCGCTCAATCGCAGCGATTTCATCCGGGCAATCCATGCCCACGACGCGGAGCGTGGTTTGTGTGCTGGCCTTGGCGTCGGGATTCAAAATTGACTCACTAGGCATTTTGCTCTCATCGCCGCTTGAGTCGCATCCGCAGTTTTTGCAGCAATCGCTCATGGTTGTTGAATTGTTTGCGGGAAAGAGTTGGTCGCTTGAAGCGCGGAGCGAGTATTTGCCGAACCGACGCAACACGATGCCTGCTGGCTCGACACGCTTCCGTGCGGCTTATCGCAGTCGCAGCCTGTGAGCGAAAGCAACACCGCGCACGCTCCGATTCGCAGACTTCTAATTGCCTTTTTCATTTTCTATTTCTGATTCACTCTTGTCATTCCACACGACTTTTGTGGCGAACGGCTTTCCGAAAAAAGGTGATTTGTAGTAAATCGTTGCGTGTGCGCTTTCCTTCAGTTCCGCAGCCGTTGCGGATTTCCCATTGCGGAGGAAGGTTGTATCTGAATTCCAAACCGCTTCGCGCGGGCCATGACCCTGCGGATAATCGAGCGTCAGCGTGCGCTTGTCCTGGTTGATGGTCTGCACAACGCCGGCAGCATCGCGCGCGTGCGGCACGCGCGCTTCCGCATTGGTTGTTATCATAAGCAACGACATCACCGTGAGGATAGAACAGGCCTCGCCGGTTTTGGATTGTGTCATGGTTTTCATATTCAAAGTTCCTTCGTGGACGGCGGTTCGGGCAAATGCACGCCGCTGTCCTTCACCGGCTCGCGCTCGAATACTTTGTAAAGCGTAGGGAGCATGAACAGTGTTAGCAATGTGGAACTGATCAGTCCACCGATGACGACGGCGGCAAGCGGTTTCTGGATTTCACTGCCCGGCCCGGTGGCGAACAACATCGGCACAAGGCCGAGGGCGGCGACGCTGGCGGTGATCAACACCGGACGCAACCGCAGGATTGCACCTTTCATCACTGCCGATTCGACATTCATTCCTTCACGTCGCAGTTCGTTGAAGTAACTTACCATCACGATGCCGTTGAGCACGGCCACGCCAAAGAGCGCGATGAAGCCGACGCTGGCGCTCACGCTCAAATTGAAATCACCGATGATGAGTGCAAGGATGCCGCCGATGAGTGCAAAGGGAATGTTCATGATGATGAGCAGCGCCTGCTTCACCGAATTGAACGAACTGAACAGGAGCAGGAAAATCGCCGCGATGGTGATGGGCACGACGATGGCAAAGCGTTTCATCGCCCGCTGCTGGTTCTCGAATTGCCCGCCCCACGTCATCAGATAGCCGGGCGGCAGTTTCACGGCGGCATCAATCTTCTGCTGCGCCTCTTTCACGAAGCTGCCGATGTCGCGGTCGGTCACGTTGCACTCGATGACGATGCGGCGTTGCGCCATTTCGCGGCTGATTTGCGCCGGGCCTTCGGTCACATACACGTGCGCCAGTTGCCCTAGCGGAATGAGCGCGCCTTGTGGTGACGCAATCAGGATGTTGCGAATCGGTTCAACATCATTCCGCGCGGATTCGGGAAAACGCACGGCGAGTCCAAATACTTTTTGGCCTTCATAAACCTTGCTGGCTTCCTTGCCGCCAATGGCCGTTTCGACGACTTCCTGAACATCGGCGACATTGATGCCGTAACGGGCCAGTTTGTCGCGATCAATTTCGATTTGCAGGTAGGCCAGACCGCTGACTTTCTCCACGTTCACATCTGCGGCGCCACGCACTTTGCCCAGCACGCGCGCGACCGCCTCGGCTTTGTTCTTCAGCACATCCAGATCGTCGCCGAAAATCTTGATACCGATGGCAGATTTGACACCACTCACCAGTTCATCCACACGCAGCGCGATGGGTTGTGAGAAGCTGGACACGACGCCAGGAAGTTCCGCCAACGCTTCGCGCATTTTTTCGACGAGTTCGTCCTTCGTTTTCGCAGTCGTCCATTCTTCGTGCGGCTTGAGCGTGACAATGACATCGCTGATCTCCACGCCCATCGGATCGGATGCAATGTCCGCCCGGCCCGTCTTGGAAACTACATCAATGACTTCGGGAAATTGTTTCAGGATTTTCTCGGCGCGGTTTTGGAGTTCGAGCGATTGCGGTAGCGAAATGCTGGGGATGCGAAACGTCTGCACCGCAATCGAACCTTCATCCAGCGAAGGTAGAAATTCCGTGCCGATGCGCGGCACCAACGCGAATGCGCCCGCCAGCGCCAATACCGCCGGGAGAACGACGAGCCACGGATGGCGCACGCACGGCTTGAGCAAAACCAGATAAGTGTTTTTCAGCCAGCGGATATGAAGCGGGTCGTGTTCGTGGGGCACTTGCTTGAGAAAAAAAGTGCAGAGCATCGGCACGAACGTGAGCGAAAGAATCAGTGAGCCAAGCAGGCCGAACGAAATGGTGAAGGCCAGCGGACTGAACATCTTGCCCTCGAACCCTTGCAACGTGAACAGCGGCAGGAACACCACGATGATGATGAAGATGCCGAAGACAATCGGGCGGCCCACTTCCTTGGCGGCGTAAAGCACGATCTCAATTTTACCAGCATGTGCGTGCTTCTTCGCTTCGTCGGCTTTCTCGGTCAAGTGGCGGTGGATGTTTTCGACCATCACCACCGCGCCATCCACCATCATGCCAAGGCCGATGGCCAGACCGCCGAGCGACATGAGGTTCGCGCTCAAGCCAAACCACTTCATCATGATGAAGGCAAAGAGCGCGGCCAGCGGCAAGACCAGCGTGACGATGATGGCACTCCGCACATCCGCCAGCAATATGATGAGAATGATCAACACGAAAATCGCACCTTCTTCCAACGCCTTGGTAACCGTGTGAATCGCCTTCTTCACCAAGTCGGTGCGGTCGTAGAACGGGACGAGTTCGACGCCTGGGGGCAACGCCTTTTGAATCGCGGGCAATTTTTCTTTCACCGCATTGACCACATCGCGCCCGCTGGCACCTTTGAGCATCAGCACAATGCCGGCGACGACTTCGCCTTCGCCGTTCGCCGTCACCGCGCCTTGGCGCAGTTCCGCACCGATCTGCACGTCGGCCACGTCGCGCACATAAACGGGCACATGTTCGTGCGTGGTGGCAACGATGATGTTGCCGATGTCTTTTGTGTCCTTCACCAAGCCCAAGCCCCGCACGACATATTGCTCCGACTTGTGTTCGATGAAATTGCCGCTGGCATTGGCGTTGTTCTTCTCCAACGCCTCGAAGACCTGCTGGAGCGTGATGCCGTAGGAGGTCAGCCGGTCGGGCTGAACAATCACTTGATATTGCTTCACCAGGCCGCCAAACGAATTCACGTCCGTCACCCCCGGCACAGTGCGGAGAATCGGTCGCACGATGTATTGCTGGATGGTGCGGAGTTCCGTGGCGTCGTATTTCTTATCCTTGCTGACGAGCGTATATTGGAACACCTCGCCCAACCCGGTGGTGATCGGACCGAGTTGCGCTTCCACGCCTGCGGGCAGCTTGTCCCGTGCGCCTTGCAAACGTTCAAACACCAGCTGCCGCGCGAAGTAATCATTCACGCCGTCCTCGAAGACGACCGTGATGGCGCTCAAACCGATTTTGGAAACGGAACGCACTTCTTCCAAGCGCGGCAGGCCGGCAAGTTCGATTTCGATGGGTCGTGTCACGAGTTTTTCTACCTCGGGCGGCGACATCCCGCCCGCCGTGGCGAGCACCTGCACCTGCACGTTCGTCACGTCGGGAAAGGCATCAATCGGGATTTGCTTGACGGCGAGCACGCCAAACCCAGCGAGGATCAGCGTGGCCAGAATGACCAGCAACCGCTGGCGGACGGAGAAATTGAGAATTAAATTGATCATATCATTCCTCGCCAAGTTCGCCCTTGAGCATTTCTGATTTGAGGATGAAGCTGCCATCCGTCACGACTTTCTCGCCCGCTTTCAAACCTTCCAGCACTTGCACCTTGCCTTGCTGCTCCTCGCCGAGCTTAACGACTCGCTTCTCAAACTTGTTTCCATCGAGCGCGACAAAAACGATTTGATCGTCACCATCCGTCTGCAACGTGCTGTCGGGAATAAGCAGAACATTTTCGAGCATGGTGGTGGTGATCTCCACGTCGGCAAACATCCCCGGTTTCAAGCGTCCATCCGCATTGTCCACGGCGATGCGGACTTCCAACGTGCGGGAGGCGGCCTCGACCTGGTTGCCGATGAGAACAACTTTGCCGTGAAATTTTTCCTGCGGATAGGGCAGCACGGTAAATACGGCATCTTGACCAATTTTAACGGCGGCAATGTCACGCTCCTTGATTTCTGCAATCGCCCAAAGCTGTGACGGCTCGCTGATGGTGAAGACTTCTTTGCCCTTGTCCAAAAGCTCACCAACCGTTGCGGCGCGCTCGATGATGACGCCATCAATCGGCGCTTTGAGTTCCAGTTGCTTGCCGAGCAGCTCCGGTGACTCGACGAGTGCCAGCACGTCGCCCGTTTTCACGCGGTCATTCAAATCGAAATTGAGTTTTACGAGGCGGCCTTCGAGTGTGGGCGTGACTTTGGCGGTCTGGTTCATGTTCGCGCTCACGCGGCCGGCCGCCTTCAACGTCATGCCGAGGCTGCCCAGGGTGACCGGCTCGACGCTCAACGTCATGTGTTCCAAGTTTGCCTTGGTCAAGGTAACGGTGTTCTGCTCGTGCGCGGCTTCGGGCTTGGCTTCCACGGCGGCTTCATTTTTACCGCAACCCACGAGGGCGACGGCGAGCAACGGGACAACAAAAATATATTTCATGGGGGGATTTATTTGACTTCGGTTTGCGGTTGGGAAAGTTGATCAAGCGGGACACCGATGGCGGATTCCAGTTCCGCCTGCGTTTCAAACAATTTTTGCAGGGTCTCAAAATAATCCGCCTGCGTGTCGAAATAGGTGCGCTGCGATTCGAGATAAAGCAGCAATGGCGTGCGGCCCTCTGAGTAGCTTTGCGCGGCGGCATCCAGCGCGACCTTGAGCTTGTCGCGCAACGCAGGCGTATAGAACGTGAGGGAATCCTTCGCCGCCGTGAAATTCTGCGAGGCCGTGGCCACGTCGCGCAGGATTTCACGCCGCAACTTTTCCAACTCGGCCAGCGCCTTTTCCTGCTCGGCGGTCGCCGTGGCAATCTCGCCTTTCTTTTTGTCCCACAACGGCAGCGGCAGGCTGAAACCGAAACCGACAATCTGCTCGTCGCGGGTATATTCGAGGTTGGGGCCAGCTTTGAAATCTGGCAGGCGCGACTTGCGGATGGATTGCAGGCTCAACCCCGTCCGTTCGGCCTCGGCCTCCTGAACTTTCAGTCCCGGATTTCGCGCCAACGACTGTTCCAGCAACGTGGTTTGATTGGGCAACGCGGCTTCTTTGCCAAGTGCGCCAGTCGCCAGCAGCGGCTCGGCTGGCTGGCGTCCCATCAGTGAATTCAGAGCCACGCGCGCGGCGTCCTGTTGTGCCTGCGCCTCGCGCAACGATTTTTGCGCGGATACCACTTCGACCTCGGCCTTCGTCGCCTCGAACTCCGGTGCATAACCGCCTTCGACTTTTTTCTTCGCCGCGTCCACAAATGATTTGGCGAGGGCCAGCCGTTGTTCGCGCAAAGCGACGACTTCGCGAGATGCAATCAGGGTGTAGTAAGCCCGCCGAACTTGGATGGCGAGTTGCGAGCGGAATCCCGCAAGCGCGAGCTGGCGCACGGCCACGTTCTTCTCGGCGACGGCGCGGCGCAACGCGCGTTTGCCCGGCCACTCGAAAGTTTGCTCCACGCCAAAGTCGCCGTGGAATTGCGTATCTGATGTATCCCGGAAGGTTTTGAAACCAGGCGCGACCGACACATCGGGATTCTGCCATGTCCGCGCGGTGGTCACTTCGCCGCGCGCGGCGGCGATGTCCGCCGACAGCACGCGGAAGTCGGGATTATTGGTCAACGCCAGACGGATGGCAGCATCCAGCGTCACAACACTCGCGCCGGACTCAGCGTTCGTGTCCTGGCCTTTTACCGGAAACGCAACTGCGCTACCAAGCGCCACCGCCAAGATCAGTGGCAAACTGCAAAAATTCTTTCGCTTCATAATCAATCAAACGGACAAACCAAAATGGGAACATAAAAACTCCACGGCGTGAAATCACACCGCGACCAGAGGGGAAAGTCCCGGACGGGACTAATTACGAAGCGAGGGAAGGCGCACGGGCAGGAAGTGCCGTGCGGGAAATGAAATGCCGACTCTGAAACAACGGTGGCGGTGCAGCCGTCAGGATACCAACGCTGACTTCAGCGGGCAGACTGTTCACCGCGCCAGCAATTGGCGTGAGCGCCACGGGGAGAAAATCAGGCGATAGAAGCGAAACGCCCTGTTGCTCGGACTTGTATTGAGATTTTTCAGCAGAGCAACACCCCGTGTCTTTGCAATGACCCTGGGAATTCTGGCTGTCCGAAGCGCACCGCAGGAATTCGAGGCCGGGGATTGTTTCCAAGTGGCAATGTGCGGAGGCTGGTAGCCACATGAAAGCTGCCAGTGCAAAAAAAATGTTACGGAAATGCCGCACGCCAGTTATTGATGCCTGAAAAACAAAAAATGTTCAATCAAACTTTCCTGCCTTGGTTTTTGTTGCGGCCGGCTTCATGCCGCACTGCGGACATTGGCCGGGTTTGTTCTGCCCCGCATCCGCTGATGCCATCGGACAGTTTGCCGCATGACCTAAAATCACTTCCGTGTCATCCTGACAAGGCGGGGCGGTTTTGCCGCGTGCCAGAAAATATGAGCCGATGACGATGACGGCGGCGAGCGATTGGGCGGCAAGCGTTTCCACGGTCGGAAAAATGGAGAACCACAATCCCATCCATGCCGGGATGACATTTTCCAATCGCGCAACCGGCGTGGTGGAAATCCAGTGCGCCAGTTGCATTTCCTGCGCCTGTTCACCGACCATGACGAGCAACACGCCACCGAGCATGACGCCGGTGAGGACCAGCATTTTCCGATAGGGCAATTTACGATGCGCCACGAATGTCAACGCCGCGACAATGCCGGTGAAAAATAGTCCGAGCAGAGCGCCGAGCAACACGGCCATGCCGCCCATTCGCAGATAGTAACTTTGCAGGAATAGCACGACCTCGAACCCTTCGCGATAGAGCGACGTGAATCCGAGCAAGCCCAATCCCCATAGCAAACTGGTCTTGGAAATTTCCGGGTCACTTGCACTTTCGATCAAATCCTTTTTACGGCGATTGTGCATCGTCATCCAACCGCCCCAATAAATCTTGTGAAAGAACCAGTTCATTATCACCAGCAGAACGATGACGGCCAGCAATCCGGTCGCCGCTTGCAGATTGAGCGCGGAAACACTTCCCGTCAGATTGCTGACAATGCCCAAGGCGATGAACCAGGTGATGAGCGTGGCGATGAACGCAATGCCCGCACCCGCCATCACTGGTCGGCGATGCGATTGCTTATTACCTGTCATGCTCGCGGTAATGGCCGAGAGAACCAAGATACATTCCAAGCCTTCGCGGAACACAAGCACGGCGATGTTGAGCAACGCGGCGGTCGGGCTGGTGTTCGGCGCGGTGGGATCGGGATTGCCGCCTGACGTGATGCCCTGCCAAACCAAAACAGCAACGACAATCAACGCCGCGAGCGCGAGCAAAATGCGAAACGCGAGGCGCGAGCGGTTGGTCGCTGGCTTGTCCGGCGTGGCGGATAATTTAGGCATGATTGGCTGGCTGGTTGCAATTTGTTGGTTCACCACAAGACGGAAAGCTATCGGAAATTGAAAGCCCCGGCTTGCGGTGGGTTGCGGAAAACTGTCGTTGGATTGCTCCGGGTGGACGGCGGCGCAGAGGACTACGCCGCCGCCACGTCGTGAGTTGGCTTACTTTTTGTCCATCGGCTTCTTGGCCGCTTCCTCGTTCATCATCTTGATATATTTCTCCGGGTCTTTGTTGAACTTCTTCACGCAGTCTTTGCAGCAAAACTTCATTTCCTGGCCTGCATGAACCAGCACGACCGGTTTGCCCATTTCGCCCAGCTTCTCGCCAGAAACGATGCACTTGTCGAGCGGATACGGCTTGGCCTTTTCATCGGCCTGTTCCATTTTGCCATCGCCCTTGTCTTTGGGCATGGGCATGTCTTCGGCACGGATGCTCTGGACGCCGGCGGCCAATCCGGCGAGCAAGGCCACTGTGAGGATGTGTCTATTCAATTTCATACGCTTTGCTTTTTGTTTGGTTCTCGTTTTTCACCGCCTTCGTGGCGGCAAAGTCATTCAGGGTTTTTCCACCAGCTTCATGCCGCATTTGGGACAATTGCCAGGGGTGCTTTGCACCACTTCGGGGTGCATCGGGCAATAGTATTGAACCGTGCTTTTTTCCATGCTGCCTGATTGCGGTTTCGATTGAGGCGCGCTGCAACACGCCGATTTGCATCCCGTCATGCCGATGGCGGCGACGGTGAGTGCGAGCGCCGCAAACGCGGCCATCATCCAGTTTGTCTTTTTCATCATGCTGTTCTCCTTGTTTTTTGTTCAGGCGGACTCCAACAGCCGGGCAAGGCTCGTCCGCAGTTGCAGCCGCGCCCGGTAAATTCTTGTCTCAACGGCTTTCGCCGTGCATTGCAAAATTCCGCCGATCTCCGCGTGGGAAAGTTCCTCATATTCGGAAAGGATGAGCGGCACGCGCAATTCTTCCGGCAACTCCATCACTGCATTGCGAACCGCCTCTGACCGTTCCGCACTTTGCAACGACTCGCTCGGCGTCGGCTTCTGCTCCGGCACGCTCTCGCGGAAATTTTTGCCTGTCATCTCGTTTTCAGCATCCAAAGAAACCTGCGGATGACGCGAACGATGGCGATAACGGTCTTTCACCAGATTTGTCGCAATCGCATAAAGCCACGTTGTGAAACGCTGGTGCGAATCAAACTTGCCACAGTTTTGAAAGACACGGACAAACGTCTCCTGCATGGCATCCGCCGCATCGTCTTCATTCTGCAAGCTGCGGACGAGATAGTTGAACAGCTTTGGAGCATGGCGCTCCATGAGGTCGTTCAACGCCGCGCCTTGGCCGGACGCCAGCCGGATCATGTCCGTCCGGTCGCGCCCGTCAAGAAGTTGTGCGGCTTCGTCGCTCACTGTTTTACGTTCACCGAAAAACTCGTGCTGCCCTCACCGTGCGGACCCGAGTAATGCAGGGTCGCCATCCAGTCGCCGCCCATGTCGGGTTTCACTTTCGCGTGGTATTGGCCCGGGGTGCCGGTCGGCTCAATCGTTGCGCCACTGTGCATCACCATGCCGGGCATGTTCATGTCGAGATCAAACTTCACCGTGCCGACATCCACAAGCTCCCCGCTCGTCGAATCGCGGAACTCGATGAGAATGTCATTCATTGCGTTTTGCAACTGACTTTTCGGGTGAATGAAATTAACCGTGAGGTCTTTCACCTTTTGCATGGCGAATGGAGCGCCAGAGATTGCGCCGCCGGAACCGCCGTGGCCGAATTTTTGCCACGCGAAGAATCCGCCGACACCAGCCACGATGAGGAGAACCAACACAACGATAAGTCGCGAATGGCGCGGACGCAAAACTGGTGAAACTTCCGGCGTGGCCGGCGTGATCGGCTCAACTGGAGTGGTCGCTTCAACTGGCGAAGCCGCCGCACTCGAAGCGGCGCGTGGCGCTCCCAAATGCCGTTTGCGCCACAGGACATAAATCGCGGGATAGAGCAGCAGTTGCAAAATGCCGGATGTGACCACACCTCCGATCATCGGCGCGGCGATGCGCTTCATCACGTCCGCACCGGATTGCGTGACGGGCGACCACATGATTGGCAGCAAGCCGAACAGGATGGCGCAGGTCGTCATGATCTTGGGGCGGATGCGTTGCACTGCGCCCTCGATGACGGCGGCGTGCAGGTCGCCCATGGAATTCATGCGTCCGGCGGCGCGGAATTTGTCCCACGCCTGATCCAGGTAGAGCAGCATGATGACGCCCGTTTCCGCGTCCAGACCGGCCAACGCGATGAGGCCGACCCACACGGCCACGCTCATGTTGTAGCCGAGGAAATAGAGGAACCAGAACGCACCCACGAGCGAGAGCGGCACGGCGAGCAGCACGATGGCGGTTCGGATCACCGACTTGGTGTTCAGGTAAATCAGCACAAAGATGATCAGCAGCGTGAACGGCACGACGACTTTAAGTTTTTGCTCCGCACTTTTGAGATACTCGAATTGGCCCGCCCATTGGATGTAATAGCCGGGTGGAAATTTGACGGTATCGCTGATGCGCTTCTGTGCGGCGTCCACATAGCCTTGGATGTCGTCGCCGGTGATGTCCACGAAGACAAAACCAACAAGCTGGCCGTTTTCGTTGCGGATGGACGGCGGGCCGGTTTTGTAACTGATGTCGGCCAGCATTGAGATGGGGATTTGCGCCATCTTGGACGCGCCACCGGTTCCAGCGACTTTGCCGGTCATTGCACCGGCAGAACCGGCTTCTGGTTCGGCCATCGACACCGGCACCAGCACGCGCTTCAAGGCGTCAAGGTCTTCCCGGAAATCACGCGCGTAGCGGACGCTGATGGGATAACGCTCGCGGCCTTCAACGGTAGTGGCGATGGTCTTGCCGCCGATGGCGCTTTCCACAATTTCATTCACATCGCCAACCGTGAGGCCGTAGCGGGCGGCAACTTTGCGATTCGGCGTGAAGTCGAGGAAGTAACCGCCCGTGGTGCGTTCGGCAAAAACGCTGCGCGTCCCCGGAAAATCGCCCAATGATTTTTCAATCTGAACAGCCACGTCTTGAATTGTTCCCAAGTCCGGGCCAAACACTTTGATGCCCAGCACCGAGCGGAAGCCGGTGGTGAGCATTTCGGTGCGCGTCTGGATGGGCATCCAGAAGATGTTTGCCATGCCGGGCGTTTTCAGCTTGTCGTTCATCTCGGCGATGAGCTTTTCCCACGTCATGCCCGGACGCCATTGTTCCGGCGGTTTGAGCCGCACCACGGTTTCAAACATGGAAAGTGGCGCGGGGTCGGTCGGTGTCTCCGCCTGGCCGGCCTTGCCAAACACGGTTTCGACTTCGGGAAACTCCCGCAACATCCGGTCCTGGATTTGCAACACTTTCGTCGCCTCGGTGACGGTCATGCCGGGAACGGCGGTCGGCATGAACAGGATGTCGCCTTCATTGAGCGGCGGCATGAATTCCTTGCCGAGTTTTTTATACGGATACACGGAAACCGCCATGATGATCACGGCGGCGATGATGGTGAGCCAGCGGAAGCGCAGGACAAAATGGACGGCGGGCTGATAGATCCATATCAGGAAACGGTTGATGGGATTCTTGCCCTCCGGCGTGATTTTACCGCGCACAAACAACAGCATCAACCCCGGCACGAGCGATACGCCCAGCAACGCGGCGAAGAACATGGAGAAAGTCTTCGTGTAGGCGAGCGGCTTGAACAAACGTCCTTCCTGTGCTTCCAGCGAGAACACCGGGATGAAACTCACGGTAATGACGAGCAGAGCGAAAAAGAGCGGACGCCCGACGCTCTTGGCGGCAGCAATGATGACCTCGATGCGTTCAAGGTTGCTTGGGTCACGGCCTTTTTCCTCGTGGAAATGCTCAAGAAATTTATGTGCGTTCTCAACCATGATGATGGCCGAGTCCACCATCGCGCCAATGGCGATGGCGATGCCGCCGAGCGACATAATGTTCGAGGTCAAACCCATCCAATACATCGGCAGAAACGAGAGCAGAATGGCGATGGGCAGCGTGATGATGGCGACCAGCGCCGAACGGATGTGCCAGAGAAAAACCAGACACACGAGCGCGACGACGATGCTTTCCTCGATGAGCTTTTCGCGCAGCGTGGCAATGGAACGCTTGATGAGCTGGCTGCGGTCGTAGGTCGGGATGATTTCGACGCCTTCGGGCAGGGACGATTTGATCTCCGCCAGCTTCTTATTGATACCGTCAATGACGGTCAGCGCATTTTCCCCGTAGCGCATCACAACAATGCCGCCAACCACTTCGCCTTCGCCGTTCAACTCCGCCACGCCGCGCCGGAGGTCCGGGCCCAGATGCACGGTGCCGACGTTCTTCACATAAACGGGGGTGCCGTTCTGTGTCTTGAGCGGGATGTCCTCGATGTCGGCGATGGTTTTGATGTAGCCGCGTCCGCGCACATAGTATTCGGTGGAGCCAACCTCGAATACCTTGCCGCCCACGTCGCCATTGGACATGCGGATTTTGTTGGCGACCTCGTTGAGCGGGATGCCGTAGGCGGACAGCTTGTTCGGGTCAAGGTCAACCTGGTATTGCTTCACGAAGCCGCCGACCGGTGCGACTTCGGAAACCCCCTTCACGGATTCGAGCGCGTAGCGCAGATGCCAGTCCTGAAACGAGCGCAGTTCGGCGAGGTCATGTTTGCCGGTCTTGTCCACCAGCGCGTATTCATAAACCCAGCCCACGCCGGTCGCGTCCGGGCCGATGACCGGGTTCACACCTTCCGGTAGCGAGCCGCGCACGGAATTCAAATACTCGATGACGCGCGAACGCGCCCAATAGATGTCCGTGCCGTCCTCGAAGATGACATAGACAAAGGATTTGCCAAACATGGATTCACCCCGCACGAATTTGACCTTTGGCGCGGCGATGAACTTGGTGGAGATCGGGTAAGTGATCTGGTCCTCCACCAAATCGGGCGAGCGGCCTTCCCAATCCGTATAGACGATCACCTGCACGTCGCTCAAATCGGGAATGGCGTCGAGCGGCGTGCGCATCAACGCCCAAACGCCGCCGGCGATGCCAAAGACGACGAGGATGAAGACGAGAAAGAAATTCCGGGCGCTGGCCTCGATGATGCGCTCCAGCAGGTATGGTTTCCGCTGCTCGATGGGAGAGTTGGTTTCCATGATGTGCGCTCTTTCGCTTACCAGGATTTCAATGCACCTTGCACCTTGGCTTCGGCATCAATCAGGAAATTCGCGCTGGTGACAACCCGCTCGCCTACGTTCAAGCCGGACTTCACTTCGTAGAAGTCGCCGTATTTACGACCAAGCTCGATAAAGCGCGGCTCCAAT
>Ga0310811_10004449_pt1 | contig 17596 bp, 28 predicted proteins | sample YCmetagenome_FD_207642 | JGI IMG/M metagenome (GOLD analysis project Ga0310811, IMG submission 207642) | Soil microbial communities from experimental microcosm in Duke University, North Carolina, United States - YC | ecosystem: Engineered > Artificial ecosystem > Soil microcosm > Unclassified ...
CCTGTTCTTTCTCTCTCCCCGCGCGGCCCTGGTGCCCCTCCTGAGCCACGTTCGGACCTGAATTGGTCCCCCGAGACCCTAGCCCGCCACGAGTGGCTACAGCCCCTGTCGGAGATCCCGGCGGACGCATCACCGCCGTTGTTCATGAGCCCCGTTCCGGCCGACGCGGTGGGGTCGTACGGCTGGGATGCAGTCGAGTGGATCGAGAAAGCCGAGCGCAAGACGCTGCGGTGGTGGCAACGGCTCGCCATCGTCCGCCAGTTGGAGCACAGAGAAGACGGCAGTCTGTGTCACCGCCTGGTGTTGGAGTCCGCGCCACGTCGCGCCGGCAAGTCGGTGCGCGTGCGCGGCGTCGCGCTGTGGCGGATGGCCCACCCTGACCTGTTCGGGGAAGAGCAGACCATCGTGCACACCGGGTCCGACGTTGCCATCTGCCGCGATATCCAGCGCGGCGCATGGCGGTGGGCCGAGGGCAACGGGTGGACCGTGACGCGGGCCAACGGGAAGGAAGCGCTGGAAACTGACAAGGGCGACCGCTGGTTGGTGCGCGCTCAGAACGCCGTCTACGGATATGACGTGTGCATGGGCATGGTTGATGAGGCGTGGGATGTGAAGCCGGACACCGTTACCGAGGGGCTAGAGCCGGCGACGTTGGAACGGAAGTCGCCACAGGTGCACCTGACCAGCACGGCTCACCGCCGCGCTACCTCGCTCATGAAGGCCAACTTGCGCGCGGCGCTGACCATGGAGGATCCCGAAACCCTGCTCTTGGTCTGGGCTGCGCCGAATGGTGCCGACGTTGGAGACCCTGAGGTCTGGCGCGCCGCGTCGCCGCACTGGTCGGAGGACCGCCGCCGGCTGATCACCGGCAAGTACGCCAAGGCGCTAGCCGGCGAGGCTGACCCGCAGGCTGATGACCCTGACCCGATGGCCGGCTTCACGGCGCAGTACCTGAACATGTGGCAGCTCGATAGCACGCCGGCCGATCGTGGCGACCCGGCCGTGACGGCGGACGGGTGGGCCGAACTGGTTGCCGTGGTCCCCGAGCGCGCGCCCGACGCCGTGGCGGTTGAATCCTGGTTCGGTGACGGCATGTCCGTCAGCTTTGCGTGGAAGGAACAGGAGCAAGTCGTCCTGCGCTCGCTCGACGTACCTGACCTGACTGCAGCCGCCGCCGTGATCAAGGCGTCCGGCTACGGCCGGCGTACGGTGCTCGCTGGCGAGTCCCTGCTAGCTGACCCGGCTCTGCGTGGGCTGCGCACGCGGAAGGCGTCCGGCCGTGCCGCCGCGTCGGTGTTGGAGCTGACCAGGCTTATCGGGGAAGACGGCGTGATGCACGACGGCGGCGACTTGCTCACTGGTCAGGTGCTCGCTGCCCGGACGATGCCGGGAGCTGACGGGCCACGGATGGTATCGACGGGCCGGTTCGACGCTGTCAAGACTGCGGTGTGGGCGGCCACGGCGGCGCGGCAGAAGCGGAAGAACGGCCGGCGCATCATCACCGCGTCAGCCTGACCTGCTAAACGCTGGTGTAACCGTGGTTTACACTTCGCCTCATGGGGCTATTCGGATCGTTGTTCGGTCGCAACCCCGTCGTTGCCACAGTGCTAGAGCCGGCGCATACCCGGCGATTCTCGCTGGACATCGACTCGGGTGTTCTCTACGGCACGCCATCGCTGGATGACTACATCTACGGGCGTGCGAAGATCAGCCGGCATGACGCGCTGGCGGTCCCTGCGGTCAAGCGGGCGCGTGACCTGATCTGCGGCGGTATCGGTCAGTTCCCCCTGGTCCTGCTAGACCCGAACGGAAAGCCGACAGATTGGTCTCTCCTGAGTCAGCCTGAATCGGGTATCGCCCGGTCCGTGACCATCACCCGGACCATCGAAGACATGTTGCTGAGCGAGCGCGCCTGGTGGCATGTGACGCACGTCGGCTGGCACGGCAAGCCGGCCGAGGTGCAGAGGCTCGAAACCGAATCGGTGAACGTCGTTCCGAGGTACGTCAGCTACCCGCACGGGCAGGCGCTGGTCTGGCCAGAGATCCCCGGTCTCATCCGGATCGATTCTCCGAACGGCGGACTACTCACCGCGTCGCCAGCCATCCGCGCGTACATCGCGCTCGCCCGGATTGCCATGCAGGCAATCGACGGCGCGCCGCCTATCGACTGGTTCACGGCCGGCGAGGATGGCGAAGACCCTGAGGACGAGGACGTTCCGGAGATCTTGGACGACTGGGCAACGGCTCGCCGGCTACGCCGTACCGCGTTCGTACCCAAGTCCCTGAAGTACAACAGGGATGGATTCAACCCCGAGCAACTGCAGATGTCGCAGGCGCGCGAGTTCGCCATCACCGAAATTGCGCGGCTCACCGGAATCGAAGCTGAAGAGCTGTCGGTGTCCACCACAAGCCGTACCTACTTCAACGCGCAGGACCGGCGGCGCGATCGGTTGGAGTCGGTGCTCGGTCCCTACATGACTGCCGTGGAAGGGCGTTTGTCCATGGAGGACGTGACGCCGCGCGGCTATACCACCAAGTTCGACACGTCGTCGTACCTGCGACTGGATGACCAGGCGGCGGCGGTCACTGACTCCGTGCTGATCAGCTCCAAGGTGCTGACGCCGGGTGAGGCGCGCGAGAAGCGCGGGCTGGATCCCAACACCGGGCCGGCACAGGATGCGCCGGCCCTGCCGGCAACACAGGAGGTGTCAAGCAATGGGTAAGAGCACGCTTTCGTTCACCGTGGCAGCGTTCGCCGTTGACCAGGCCAAGCGGTCCCTGAGCGGCGTACTGATCCCGTACGGCGAAGTGTCCGGCCCTGCGGCCGACCCTGTCACCGGCAAGACGGCGCGCTACTCGTTTGCCGAGGGCACCGTCATGCTGCCGGACAACCCCGCTGACATCGTGCTCAACTACGGGCACGACGGCAAGTCGCTGTACATGCAGGTTGGTGTGGGCACTGCGCTCGCCACCGACGCGGCCGGCGTTCAGGCCACCTTCCGAATCGCCCGCACGCCCGAGGGTGACCGGGTGTTGGCACTCGCTGAAGACGGCGTACTGAAGGCGTTTTCTGCTGAGGTGGAAGGCGACTTCACGGCCGGCAAAGACGGGGTACAGCAGGCGACTGCCGCTATCCTCACAGGGGCCGCCGTGGTCCCGAAACCCGCCTTCAAGGGGGCGCACATCACAAGCGTTGCGGCATCCGCTGCAGACGACACCGAAGGGAACACCATGAAGTGCACCAAGTGCGATGCGGTACACGCCGCCGGGGTCGTCGCGTGCGACCCGGCAACGCTCGCCGCGTTCACCGCCGCCAGCGGTACGCCGGCCGTCTTCAGCAAGGCTGACGGAGACAAGCTCATGGCCGACGTTGCCGGCCTGACTACCAAGCTCGCCGCGCTGGAAAATGTCAAGATCCCGGTAGGACCGGGCACGGCGCAATTCCAGATCAAGGAAGAGCCCATCTACCGATTCGCTGGCAGCGAGCCGGCCGCGTCGGGGTTCGACTTCGCTACCGACATTCTTGCCGCCGGCAAGGGTGGCGACGGCGCGGCGCTCGCGCGGCTGCAGGAGTTCACCGCTGCGGAGGTGGAGCGGCAGGCGCGAGGCGCGCAGTTCGCTGACCAGCCCACCACGACTGCCGACGTGGCGGCCATCAACCCGAGTCAGTACCGGCCTGACATGTTCCTCGGTCAGGCTCCGACCCCCACGAGCCCGCTGTACGACACGTTCGTGAAGGGGTCGCTGTCCAACGTGACTCCGTTCTTCTGGTCCAAGCTGGACCGGGTGAACACTGACGTGGGTGTCGCTGACCACGTGGAGGACACCAACCCCGAGTCGCGCGATCTCGTCACCGCTGCCGGCGCTACCGTGACCCCGGTCCCGGTTTCCGGTCGGGTCCACATCACGCGCGAGGTTGCCGACCAGGGCGGTAACCCCGTCGTGTCCGGCCTGGTGTGGAGCGAATTCCAGCGTTCGTTCAGCATCGCTCGGGAGACCAAGACGGCGGCGCTGATTCAGGCTGCGGCCATCACCGAACTGGGTAGCGCGATCGCTGCGGGAGCTACCGGCCTGGTTGCCGGCGCTGCCGTAGAGGCCGGCCTGGTGGGGCTGCAGTTCCTCGCGGACGGGTTCCGGTTCACCAAGGCGTTCGGCCACGTGGACCTGTACACCAAGCTCGCGCTCGCGGTGACCGGGAACGATGAGAAGGTCTACCCGATTCTCAACCCCACCAACCGTTCCGGCACGTCAACCGAGAAGTACTCAAGCTTGGACATCGCCGGTTACAACATGTACCCGGCCGCCTCGCTCGGGGCTACTGGCGTCAACAGCAAGTCGATCGTTGCCGACCCCAACGCGGTACACGTCTGGGCATCCGGCCTGACGCAGTTGGACAAGCTCTCGGAGACTGTCGCCGGGTGGGATATGGCCGTTTTCGCGTACTTCGCTGGCGTCGTGTACGACGTGACCGGGCTGCGCAAGATCACGTACACCCTGGTCTGACATGCCGCCGCGCACACGCAAGGCCAAGACGGAAACGACGGACGAGTTCGTCAAGATCGGAGACAGGATCGATGTCGAAGGCAACAGCCTCGCCATCCTTCCCGATGGCACGGTCGTCACGATCCGGGGTTGGTACACGATCCAGCACGAGGGACTGCACACCATCGACGGTGTGGAGTACTTGGCTGGACCGGCCGAGAAGTAAGGGAGGGGCTGGCGGCAATGGCATGGGAACCGGACTACGCACAGTTGGACGATGTGAAGCTTTGGCTGCGCATCCCCGACGATGACACCACGGATGACACCGTGATTGCCGACGCCATCACCGCCAGCTCCCGCGCCGTCGATGAGCATTGCAAGCGACAGTTCGGCCTGGTCGCCGCGCCCGAGCTGCGGTCATACCCGATCGCATACTCAGCCGGCGGCCTGCGGGTGGTCATGATCGATGACCTGATGTCCCTGGCCGGCCTGGTTCTGCAGGTGGACGGCGTGGACGTAGCCCCGGTTCGCTGGTGGCCACAGAATGCCCCTCAGCGCGGCCGGCCGTACACCAGGGTCTACCTGCCCGCTGCCACCGTCTGCACGTCCGGCACGGCGGACCTGACGGCGTCGTGGGGGTGGACCGCCGTACCGCCCACCGTGGCCACTGCAACCAAGATGCAGGCCGCTCGACTCGCCAAGCGCAGGGATGCCCCGTTCGGTGTCGCCGGCTCGCCCGAACTGGGATCCGAGCTGCGGCTACTGGCCAAGGTGGATCCGGACGTGGCGGTCACGCTAGCGAAGTACGTACGCCGGGGGACGGTGCACTGATGGATCTCGGGAGCATCATGGACGAGCTAGCAACGCGGCTCGATACCATCGCCGGCCTACGGGTGTACAACCACCCGCCGGACTCCGTCAGCGTGCCGGCGGCCATCGTCACCTACCCCGGCACCCTGCAGTTCGATAAGACCTATCAGCGCGGCATGGATCAGCTAGACCCGTCCGTCGTCGCGCTGGTAGGCAAGGTCACCACCAAGAGCGCCCGCGACACCATGGCGGCGTACTGCAGGGGCTCGGGGGCCAGTTCGTTCAAAGAGGTGCTAGAGGCTGGCACCTACACGAGTTGCGACACGGTGCGCGTGGTCTCGGTCGATTTCGACATGGTCACCATGTCGGGTGTCGAGTACCTTGCCGCCACGTTCGCACTAGACATCACCGGACAGGGAGACTGAGCACCATGGCATTCGTACACGGCAAGGGAACGTTCATCAGCTTGGACGCCAAAGACCTATCAGCGTTCACTGATTCGAGCGAGCTGAACCGATCCGCCGACAGTCACGACGTGACGACGTACGGGAAGAACGCGCACGTCTATCAGGGCGGCCTGAAGGACGGCAAGGCGAGCATGTCCGGCACGTACGACAACACCGCCGTTACCGGCCCGCGCGCCGTCATCATGCCGTTGCTCGGCACCGTGGTCCCGCTGATCCGGCAGACCGAGGGGACTGGATCCGGCAAGCCACAGGACGCGGTGGACGTGCTGGTGACGGGGTACGTGGAGACCAACCCCGTTGCCGACATGGTCAAGTGGTCATGCGAGATGGTCCTCTCGGACGACGTGGACACGGCGGCTCAGGCATGACCGAGTACGCGACCGCAGAAGAGATCACCTCCGACTTGGAGCTCCCCGGCGAAGACGTTGCTTATGGCAACAAAAAGGTCAGGGTGCGCGGCCTGTCGCGCGGCGAGGTGTTCGCCATGAACAAGGCCAAGCAGGACGGTGGGATCAAGGATGAGTTGGAGTGGGAACGCCGCATGGTGTCCATTGCTCTCGTCCAACCGAAGATGACGGATGCTCAGGTGGCCACGTGGCAGCGCGGGCCGGCCGGCGGTACCGGGCTGGACGAGGTGACCGAGGTCATTGCCCGCCTATCCGGCCTGACGCAGGGTGCCGACAAAAGCGGCGTACCTAGCGTTCGAAGCGGATCCGACGATGGAATTCGAGTTCTACCTAGCGACCAAGTTGGGCATGACGGTGGGCCAACTGCGCCGCCAGATGAGCAGTGACGAGTTCGTTCGCTGGGGAACGTACTACGCGAGGCTTGCGCAGGAACAGGAGCTAGCTCGACTGAAGGGAGCGTGAATCGATGCCTGAGGCAATCGCTATCGATGGTCTACAGCAGTTCACGCGGAACCTGAAGAAACTAGACTCCGATCTACCCAAGGCGCTGCGGGTGGCATTCAACGGCTGTGCTGACATCGTCGTTAACGATGCCCGGTCGGACATTCCGAGCCGATCGGGTAAGGCCAAGGGATCCGTGAAGGCGCGCTCTACGGCGAGCGCATCGCGCATCGTCGGCGGATCGAGCAAGGTGCCGTACTATCCATGGCTCGATTTCGGCGGGAAGGTCGGTCGGGGGCGCTCGGTCAGTCGCCCATTCCTGAAGCACGGTCGCTATATATATAACGCCTATTTTGACAACCAGGCCAAGTACGCTCAGTTGGTCGAACAGGCTCTGTTCGACGTTGCGGCACAGGCGGGAGTGGAGCTAGACCCATGAGCAAGCCACAGGTGACCCTGACCTTTGCGGGCGACTCGTCCAAGCTGACGCAGACGTTCGACCAGGTGGGGCAGTCAGCGCGGAAGATGAGCGGCGACGTGGGCGGCGCGTCCCGTAGCGTCTCCGAGAGTGCCGGCGGGTTCGACCGGGCCGGTGAGGCTGCGGACGGTGCCGAGGGTAAGGCGCAGGGGTTCAGTGACACCCTGACCGGAACAAAAGACGTGATGGGCGGCGCGGCAGAGATTGCCAAGGGCAACCTGTTTGAAGGGTTCGTGCAGGTGGGTCAGGGTGCTGCAGACCTTGCCGGCGGTCTGGCGTCGTTCGTCATCCCGGCAGTAAAGAACATGTCCACGGCCATGCTCGGCAACGCTGTGCAGGCGGCCCGTACGACGGCGACCACCGTTGCGCAGAAGGCTGCCATGCTCGCCGGGGCTGCGGCTACCAACGTCATGACCGTTGCGCAGAAGGGAATGAACCTAGCGATGCGAATGAACCCTATCGGTCTGGTTGTCACCGCGATTGCGCTACTCGTGGCCGGAATCATCATCGCCTACAAGAGGTCGGAGACGTTCCGGAACATCGTGCAAGGGGCGATGCGCGGCGTACAGACCGCGTTCGGTTGGGTGACCAGTGCCGGCGGCAAGGTAATCGACTGGTTCAAAACGGTCGGGCCGAAAATCGGCAACCTGACCAAGGGGGTAGCTAACGTCATCACCGCGCCGTACCGTGCTGCCTTCAACGCCATCCGAGACGCATGGAACAACACCGTTGGTGGCAAGGGATTCTCAGTCCCCGGCTGGATCCCCGGACTAGGTGGCAAGTCGTTCACCATCCCCCGGTTCCACACAGGCGGCATCGTGGGCGGCAATATGGGATCCGAGACGCTAGCCGTCCTGAAGGCCGGCGAGAAGGTCACCGGCGGGTCCAACGGTGGCGGCGGTCTAACCGTCGTGCTGAAGTCTGACGGCTCTGCCGCAGGACAGGCGCTCATGGAAGTGTTGCGTAAGGCAATCAAGATCGAGACCGGCGGCGACGTACAGGCAGCGCTGGGCCAATGAGTGCGCGCCGTGATGTTCTGACAGAGCTGTACGTCGATGGCGCATGGGTGGACATCAGCACCGACGTGCAGCACAGCGACCCAATGGGCATCCGCCGGGGCAAGAGCGAGTACTCATCGCAGGCCGGCCCGCAGTCCCTCGGGATGACCCTGAACAACGCCTCAGGCAAGTACTCGCCGCGCAACCCCATGAGTCCGTACTGGGGAAAGATCGGGCGCAATACGCCTATCCGCGTAGGGATCCCGGTAGACCCGACGTACGAAGCGACCACGTCAACCAGCGGTACGGGTGATCTGTCGTGGACCCACAACGGCGTTACCCCTACCGGCGTGCTGGTGTTCGTCTGGCAGTACGACACCAACACCGGACAGATCAACAGCGTTACCTACGGCGGCGTGCCGATGGAACGCAAGATCTTTGGACTGTTCGTGATGGGCAGCTTCAATGCTGTCGGCTACGCCTACTGGTTGAACCAGGACATTCCGACCGGTGATCAGACGGTGGTGGTGGACACCAATGCGACCAAGACTCGGTACGCCTGCGCCATCACGGTCAGCGGTGGCGACGCGGCAGAGGTGGAGTTCACGCAGACGGCGTACAGCAATGCGACCGCGACCACCAACCCGTTCACCACCAAGGCGACCACCAAGCGCTCCATGATCTTTGGGTCACTGCTGAGCACGCTGGACGACGGCAGTACGATCACCCCTCAGGTTGGCTACACGCAGGTTGACGAACTGGACATCGGGACCGAGACGGTAAACACCGATCGGACCTTAGTGTTGCCGCCGGCAACCTATTCGATCGGGTGGACCCAAACCCCGGCCGCGCACTGGGGAATCATGGGGTTCGCCGTCAGGACCATCTCCTATCGATTCTGGGGAGCGGTCGCCAGCTTCCCGCCCAAGTGGAATCTGAACAACAGCGTCGCGTGGGTACCGATCGAAGCGGCCGGCGACCTGCGCCGGCTACAGCAGGGCACCGACCCTGCGGCCACAGGGCTGCGTGATTTCATCTACCCGTCACCAGGGTTGTTCAGGTACTGGCCGCTCAGCGGAGCGCGCGGCACGTCGTACAGCTTGGACATCGCGCCCGTCTGGGGTGGCAGCCCAACCAACTTCCGCTTTCGTGGGGAAGGCGGCAACGGCAACTTTCTGTACGGCGAAGACATGGGCAGCACCTACCTCGGTACCGGGATGGCGTTCTTCAACAGCGATGCGTGGCCTATGCGCGGCGACGTTGCGACCGGATACGCTAACTGGGCTTTCGATTTCGTGTTTCAGCAGATAGGGAACATGGGCGCATTTGCTCTCGATTGCACCGATTACAACGGCTATGGGTGGAACCTTTCCTTTGACGCCGGGGTTGCACAGGTGTCGTTCGATGACCCGAATACGGGGCTGATCGGGTTCTCACCGACCGGGGTACTACCGGAACTGCTCGACACCAACCCTCACCACGTCCGGCTGCAGGTGCTGAAGAACGGGACCGGAACCGACTGGACCCTATACATAGATGGGGTGTTGGTTGACTCGGGAACTCAGCCGTCGTACAACGCCTACGGCATGTCGGTGTTCCGTATGTTCATCAACCGTGATGCCGGCGAGCAGTACATCAACCTTGCCCACCTCGCCGTCTGGTCGGATGCCACCTCCGCTATCTGGCCATCCGCTGCCGATGTCTCGGCTGCGGCACAGGGCTATGCCGGCGAGACCGCAGGTGACAGGCTGGTGCGGATTACCGGTCTCGCGGACATACCCCTAGCCCTGGTTGGGGATCCGGACCGGACTACGCCTATGGGGCCGCAGTACTCCGAGTCCAAGCTCACGCAGATCAGGGACGCAGAGGGAACCGATATCGGCATCCTGGTAGAGCCCCGCGACCGGGCCGGCCTGTTATACCGAACTCGCACGTCGCTGTACAACCAGGTGCCCAAGGCAACCTTGGACTACTCAGCCAAGGAACTCGCGCCGCCGTTCGAACCTGTGGACGATGACCAGGCGACCCACAACGACATCACCGCGAGCCGGCGCGACGGCGGGAGCTACCGGGTAACCGACACCACTAGCGCCGTATCGGTGCTCCCGCCGCCGCTTGGTGTTGGCCCGTACAAAGACGAGGTCACCGTAAATGTTCAGGTGGATGGGCAGCTCCCGGCCGTTGCTGCGTGGTTGCTGAGTCTCGGGACCGTTGACGAGATGAGGTATCCGCAGGTGACTGTGATCATGGATTCGCCAGTGCTGCAAGCGGATCCGGCGCTGATGGCCGCCCTGCTGTCCGTGGACATCGGCTCCCGGTTGGTGATCACCAACGCGGCCGAGGTCAATATCTACGATGATGTGTCGCTGATCGTGCTCGGATCAAATGAGAACCTGAGCCCATTCGAGCACACCATCACATTCAACTGCGTGCCGGAATCCCCGTTCGAAACGTTCATTGTCGAAGACACCGGATCCCGTATCAGCTCGGGTAACACATCGTTGCTCAATGCAACTATGACCACCACGGCGACAACCATGAAGATCCTTTCGGCTGACCTGACTACCCTGTGGGTGACAGACGCCGGACAGTTCCCGATCTCGCTCATGATCGAAGGGGAAGAGATGACCCTGACTGCGGTCACCGGCACGACGCCGGGAGTGGAACAAACGGGCACGGTGGTTAGGTCCGTTAACGGGGTAGTGAAGACGCACGCCGTAGGGGAAGTTGTTAGGCTCAAACGACGCGCGAGACTAGCGCTGTAAGGGAGGACTGGACATGTGGACACCGCCTATCACTTGGCTCGCTGGTCAGGAGCTGGACGCGGCAACCTTGGACGAACAGGTTCGGGACAACCTGAAGGCGCTAACCGAGTACGACGCCTTCACGCCCGTACTGCACTCATCCGGTACTGCGGTCACCGTCAGCGCCGCGAGTGGCGGCCTGATCCACGCCGGCAACGTGGTTGATGGCTGGTTCGAACTCACCATCAACGCGCCGGGGACCGGTAGCTACACGCTCGATATGCCTGTAGCCGCCGCCTCGCACTGGTTCCCAAAGCCGTTCGGCCAAGGAACATGCATCAACGGAGCGGGTGGGTACTACCCGATTCAGTTGATCTGTACCGGCTCAACCACGGTTGCCGCTATGGCGCAGTCTGGCAGCGCCCGCGTGACGCAGACGAGCCCCTTCACGTTTGCCACAGGTCACCAGATCTGCGGAACCTTCCACTACGAGGCAGCCTGACCAGCGCCTCACTAACCCGCTGGGGAAATAATGACCGTGCCCGCTGAACAACTACCCGGCCTGATCGAACGCATGATCAGGATTGAGACCAAGCTCGACGTGTCCAACGGCAACCACCAGGACCACGAAAACCGCCTGCGCATGTTGGAGCAGGACAACACACCTGGTGGACACCAGGACCACGAGACGCGCATCAGGCGCATGGAAAAATCGCTGTGGCTGCTCGCGGGGGTGGCAGCCGCCGGGGGCGGTATCGTGGGCTCGATCGTCGGGCCACTGATCGGGAGCTAGGGAGAATATCTGATGACCAACTGGTCAAGCATGGCCAAGGCGTCGGGGCGTGAGTGGTACCTCGCCGCGTCGCTGATTGCCCTTGGCAACGAAGTGAACGCGAGGTGGCCCAACCGAGACACCGCCAGTGATGGTGCGCTCGGGGACGCCTCGCACCAGGCGCGCGTATCCGACCACAACCCCGACTACTCTGCGGGGGGCGTGGTCAGGGCAATCGACATCGACAGCGACGGCATCGACGTACAACAGGTGCTCGACGCCATCATCGGTGATCCGCGCGCCTGGTACGTGATCTGGGACCGGCACATCTACAGCCGTACCTACGGCTGGGCGAAGCGCCCGTACGACGGCACAGACCCGCACACCGGTCACCTGCACGTCTCGATCAACCACACCACCTCCGCCGAGACGAACACGTCGCGGTGGCTCGCACAACAGGAGGATGACCAGATGACACCCGAACAGATGGCCGAGCTGAAGGCGTACATTCACAGCGAGGTCTACGCCGGCCCGCGCTACGCCGCGCTGCAGAACAGCATCAACGCGGTGGGCAAGGCGGTTGCCGTCGTGATGCCGTACCTGAAGGCCGAGGACGCGGCCGACGACGCGGCGCTCACCAAGGCGGTAGCGGACCTGAAGGCCGCCATCGCCGCGCACGATGTGGTACCGCAGTGACGGCGGCCAAGGCGCGAGCTGGGGCCATCGTCGCCGCTGCCGCCGGATTCGTGGCACCCGGCGTCACCTACCTGCTGACGGTGGATGGCAACGGCATCACCGGCACCGAATGGCTGCACGCAGTACTGCTCTCCATCGCGTTCGCAGGCGGTAGCGCGGCGGTGGTGGGCGGCACGGTGTACGCCGTGGAGAACCGGCCGAGCGCCTAGCCCTGACCTGCCCCTGTGTGCCACATCTGGAAGTGGCACCAGGGGCAGCGCTGTGCCGTCTCTACGGTGACGAACGGGACCGGGTGGCCGCTGGTGTCACTCAGGATGAGTTCGGCGATCGTAGCCCCACACAACGCCTTATCAGCCGGCTCGATCCCGGCATGCACCTGCCGGCGATCCAGCGAGCGAACGGCGGCCATCATGTCGCCTGCCCCTTCCATGGGTTGACCAGGCGTACGCCGCGCACCGACTTAACCGACTTCCCCTCTATCTTGTTGTTCGTGATCTTGCCGGCACCCTTCTCGACTAGCAGGGGCTCTAGGTGGGCCACTGTGACGCGCGAGTGCTCATGTCCGGCATCAGCCCGCCAGCGCCTGAGTGCGTTGGAGAGCGCCCGCGTGGGGGTGATGGCGTCGCCGTCGAAGATCAGCTCATCTTCAATGAACACCCGCATGAAGTCGGTTTTCTTCTCGAAGGCGTCCTGAGCCTCAGGGATGACGCAGAAGTCGCCACGGTGCAAAAGCTCTTGTAGGTAAGGGATTGCCTTCCGAATGATGCCTTCAGCCTCAGCCAACAGCACACGCTTGCCGATGTCGCGCACCTTGGCTCGATTCGCAGACGGCGGCAGGAACGGCAGTACGACCCATCGCCGGGTGAACGCCCCCGAGCGGTCATCGGATGGCGGTACGGTGTTGGCCGAGAAGAGCAAGGTAGCGAACGGCGTGAACTGGAAGGGGTTCTGTCCCTTGTGCTCGGCCGTCAGGCTGTCGCCTGTCACCATCGTCTTGAAGGTGCCAGTCTCACCGATTCCGGCTTGGTCAAGGTCTGCGTGCACGTTCAGCGCCTTGCCGTGGAGCTGGGCCACATTGAACCGATCAGCCAAGTTCTGCAGGGGAATGTGTGTCGCGTTGCTCTCGCCTATCAGGCCGGTGATCACGTCTAGGAACTGCGACTTACCGCAACCAGGTGGACCCTGCAGCATCACCGCGCGCTGAGCCGGGATACCTGAATAGATGCATGCGGCAATGATCTCCCATGCGAGCAGGACGCCTTCAGGCGTTAGGGATCCGGCGAGGTACTTGTCAAACTCAGGGCAATCCGCCGTCGTGCTGTAGTCGTGCGGGAGCTGAACTGTCGAATGCACCTGAGGACGGTGGTCGATTTTCTCCCAGTCTGCCCACGACGGCGCGCCGAACCGGTCGAACGTCGTTGACCTAACCATGCCGTTCCTGAGGTTGATGTACTCGGGGTGCGCGGCAACGGTCATGTCCCCAATCATCGTGCGGAGAATGTCCTCCACGCCTTTCACCAGGTCCGGCCTATATTCGTTGCCCATGCTGCCGGCGAGCGCGTACCGCACGACGCCGGGAGCGGGCCGCCAGACACCATCCCAGTGAGCCCAGAATCGGCCATCCTCAGCGATGGCAACGGGCAGCTTGCGCAGGATCTCGACGGCGGCTGACTGCGGGAGCATGCGCAGGCCGCGCTTGGTCTGCGTGGTGAACGCCGGGAGGTCAAGCTGTACGCGGACATGGCGTGACAGCTCAGGCGGCGGCGCGTCCGGGCTCGCCGGCTGATCTGCCCATGGATCCTCGTCTGACGGCGGCTCGGGTGGTCCCTGCGGTCCCCATGATTCGAACCAGTTCACTGCCGCGCCGCCCAGCTCAGCGCGTCTAGCACCTCGGGGCTGGGCTCACTGTCGGCGGTCTCTGCTAGTAGCCACGCATGCCGCCGGCAGTTCAGCGCTAGCAGGGCATTGCAGGTGTCGAACCAGCGCGCCCGCCGTAGCCAGTACTCGACCAGGGACTCATTCAGGCAGTCCTGTAGCACGCGGGCTGCGAAGTGCGCGGGATCATGCGTAAGATGGGGCACGGATCGATCCTCTCGACTCTCGATCTCAGACCCCCGGCGGTGGCGACCGCGCGGGGGTTTTTCTATGCCCGCAGATCGTAGCACCAGGTGATCGGGTTACCTCGGTTACCAGTCGTTACCTGGTTGCCTAGGGCAATGAGGTAACCGTAAACCCGCAGGTCACACCCGATATTGCTACCTGGTTACCTCGGTTACCAGCGTCTGACATCTTATGCGTGCGCGCAGGATCAGGAATCTCTAGACCCGGCGACCGGTAACCGGGGTAACCGAGGTAACCCGAGCCGGCGACGCACCAACGAAACACAGGTTTCGTGGGGAGATCTCGAAGGGTTGCTCTCGTGGACAACCTCGCGTAGGATCCCTCTCATGTTGAATCCTGAGATTGAGTCGAAGTTCCCGGTTCTGGTTGGTGGCGTGGTTACCGAGCGGCATGCCCGGATCTGCCGAGAGCGCGGCCATGCTCAGCACGTCGTGGACGGCGTGGTCATGGAGCGGTGCCCGAGGTGCGGCGACGTGCGCGAGAGCGAGACGCCGCCGTGCGTCAGGTGCGGTACTGCCCCATGGGGACATGGGTATTGCGGCGAGCTGTGCGAGCGGTGCGCGGCCGATGACGAGTCGGACGCAGAGGCGACACTAGACGAAGGGTGGAACGTATGAGCGACACCAGGGGCAGCGCGGTACTGCCCGGAACCGAGAGCCTGATCCCTGATCCGGCTAACCAGCATTACCTCATGATCACGGTCAAGCGCCGTGACTACCTGCGGGCGAAGACGGCGCTGGACAACGCCGTATGGAAGGCGCACAAGGCCGGCGTACCGAACACCGTGATTGCCAGCGCCTACGAGTGCACGGAAGCATCCGTGCGCGACCGGCTGAAGCGGATCAAGGCCGAGAAGGCGCGAGCCATCGCGGATGCGTCATGACCAGTCAGCGCTACGTGGTGGTTGTCATTGACCAGCGGAACACCGGCACGCGGGTATTCGGCCCGATGGGCGAGAAGCGCGCCGCGCAGTTCCGTGACGGGCTACGCAAGCGCTACCCAGAGCTGTCCGTCGTCTACCGGCCGGCGTGGCGGGACACGTACACCAACGCCGCAACGGTGATTGCTGGGATGCTTCGGTGATCACTCTGGCGATGACGCAGGATCAGGCGATGGCTATTGCCGCCGTCGTCGCTACGTTCGTCATGTGGTACCTGAGCAAGCGAGGTGGAGAGTGATCCGGATTCCCGATTGTTGCGCGATGCCCCTGAACGGGAAGGTGGGCGACGTGCACACCTGCCTAACCTGCGGGACGGTTTACCGCCGCCTGATCCAAGGGTGGGCTGAAGATAGCCCACTCGTGCAGCTCGCGCCCGAGCTGAACCCTGACCCGGCATTCCGTACGCCGGGGTACGACGGACCCGAGGGCACGCCTTGGCCCCGTCATCGCTATGAAGACACGCTGGACGAACACGAGAGGACCGGGAACTGATGAGCATTCAAGCGGACGAGGTACCAGAGGACATGGACGGATTCGTGCTGAGCATTACGGAGTGCCAGCACGGCGTGCCGCAGGTTGCCTTCTACGTCTACGAGGGCGGCGAGCCCTTGCGTGCAACGCTGATGACGCCGGATCAGTGCATGTCGCTGGCGCAGGATCTGATCACGGCGGCGGCGCGCTGTCAGGCCGCGCGGCAGTTGAAGGGCCGGCTGAACTGATGAAACGCGGCACTAGCGGCAAGGGCAAGCACTCCGAGGACGACAACCAGAGCGGTCTACCGAAGTTCGTTCGGGACAACCGCGCTCAGGCCGAGCGCAAGGCTGAGGCTGAGAAAAAGGTTGCCGATAGCAAGCAAAAGCGGGGGCAGTGATGGCCAAGAAACCCCGCCCCGGCAAGGGTGACAAGGCGCGCAAGGTACTGAACGACACACAGACCAAGTGCCTGAAGCGCAAGCCGGACGGGACCGCGTGCATGAAGAAACGCGGTCACTGGGGGAAGTGCTGATGGTCGCCGTGCTCGCCTCGCTGTGGCTACTCATCATCGTGTTCGAATCGCTCGCCACCATCGGAAGGCAGGTACGACGTGGGTAACGAATGGCCCGACGCAAAGCACATGCCCAGTGACAAACCCGTTGCCAAGCTCAACAAAAAGGCTGAGCCCAAGACCAAGAAGACCAAGGCCAAGCACAAGAAAAAGAGGGGCGAGAAGTGAACAACACAGAGCAGGTGACCATCGGGTGCGCGTCGGGTGACGGCACAGAGATGGTGGTGACTCAGTTGTGGGATCCCGAGGACGGCACGCCTGATGAGCACACGGACCAGGTGGCCCGCCTGAAGATCGGTCGGGGATCTCGCTCGGTCCACATCACGGCGTACGACGCCATGAAGCTCGCCGCGTTCCTGCAGCGTTGGGCGGTGGGGCAGTGAGAAGGATGCGCACCTATCCGGGCATGCCCATGAGCACGGTCACAGCGCTGATGCTCGCCCGCCTGCGACTGCTGTACTGGTGGAACGTCGCGGTTACGGTGCTCGCCGCCGCCGCGCTGGTAGTCGGGATCTCGCGGTGAGCGCCGTGCGGGGCATCACCCTGCAGAACGACGCATCGCACGTGCCCTTCACGTTGGAGTCAGCCGGCCTGCCCGATCGCCCGGTCATCACGCACCAGTGCCCGAGCTGCAGCTCAGTAGCGGTCATCAGTCCGGCCGATGGGCGCGAGCTGGCAGGGTGGCTGATCGAGCACTGTGCCGAGCCCCCGCAGTAGCAGGACACCCGCGCCCGACGTGGGCAGCACGAGAGCGTAGGCGCGACGGTAAAGGGTGGTACAGCTCAGGCTGTGCCACCCTTGCCGTATGTCGGCAGGATGGGAAGGCGGGAGTACCCGAGCATGGCGCAAGCTGCGTGCTCACGTGCTCATGCGAGACGGGTACCAGTGTCAGCTACAGCTACCGAACATATGTTCGAAGACTGCGACGCAAGTACATCACCTTGACGGCGTAGCGGCCGGCCTGATCTGCTCACCTTCACGCTTAGTTGCTGCGTGCAGTGACTGCAATCTAACGGTCGGTGACCCCACCCAGTTTTCCCCTGACGGGCCTGCCCGGACACCCGCTGTACCTGTTCTTTCTCTCTCCCCGCGCGGCCCTGGTGCCCCTCCTGAGCCACGTTCGGACCTGAATTGGTCCCCCGAGACCCTAGCCCGCCACGAGTGGCTACAGCCCCTGTCGGAGATCCCGGCGGACG
>Ga0310811_10004451_pt1 | contig 17590 bp, 32 predicted proteins | sample YCmetagenome_FD_207642 | JGI IMG/M metagenome (GOLD analysis project Ga0310811, IMG submission 207642) | Soil microbial communities from experimental microcosm in Duke University, North Carolina, United States - YC | ecosystem: Engineered > Artificial ecosystem > Soil microcosm > Unclassified ...
TGATGGAGCTGATGCCATGACCGTCCCCAACCAGTCCCCCAACCCTCGCGATGATCTCGGCGGCCTCGTCGCCGACATGGAGCGAGAGCTGTCTCGATCCCTGCCATCGAGCGCTGCGCCTCGACCATCGACGCCGGCACCCGCTCGCCCGGCGCCGCCGCCCGGCACCTCCCCCGGCGGTTTCGCCAAGGCGGGGGCCGGGGCGGCTCCGTGGGGCCCCACCAACACCACCGCGTCCCCTCTCCAAGCGCTACACGCAGCAGTGGAAACGGCTTACCAATTGCACGCTCTGGCAGAGGCGCTGATGCTGCAGACGACAGGCGAGAAGCGCCAAAATCCCATCGGTCCACGACCGGCCCAGAAGGCGCCGCTGCTGCCGCAGGTTTCGGCTCTTGCCAGCGAGATTGAAGTGGTGCTGAATGAAACGGGGCGGTTACTGGATCACCTGCGCAAGCAGATCGCATAGGAGGGACCGATGCGACAGTGGGTTGGCGGGTTGCCGCCGCAGATGCAGAAGTTGCCCGTCGACCACCGGGGCTTCCCGGTGCCGTGGTTCGTCGCATGGGATGACGGCAAGCCGGTCTTTCCGGCGATGGACAGGAACAAGTTTCACCTCGCGTTGAGGCAGAGCCGATGCTGGGTGTGCGGCGGCAAGCTGCACGCCAACAAGGCCTTCGTGCTGGGCCCGATGTGCTGCGTGAACCGGATCAACTCCGAGCCGCCCAGCCACGTCGAGTGCGCCGAGTTTTCGGCCCAGAACTGCCCCTTCCTGTCGCGACCGATGGCCAAGCGCACGTTCGAGGGCGACAGGAAGTCGGTGGCCGGGATCATGATCGACAGGAACCCCGGCTGCTGCGCGGTGTGGGTGACGACGAAGTTCAAGCCCTTCGATGCCGGCAACGGCACGCTGTTCGAGCTGGGGCCGCCGAAGCGGCTGGAGTTTTACGCGCAGGGGCGGATCGCGACTGACGCCGAGATCAGGGCCTCGGTGGCGAGCGGCCTGCCGCTGCTAATGAAGGCCTCGCAGGAGGATGGCGACTGGGCGGTGGCCGAGTTCCTGCAGGCGGTCGAGCGCTTCGACCACATGCTGCAGTTTTTCGGACGCCAGCCCCTGAACATCACCCGCGACGAGCTGGAGGTGGCGGCATGAAGCCAGATGACAGACAGGCGGCAATCGAGCTGCTGACGGCGGTCGAGGACTACGTGATCGCCTTCGTCGTGACGCTGCTGGAGCGACGTGGCGGCTTCCCCCTCACTCCGGTCAAGACCGAGGTCCGCGAACGCGTAATTGACGCCATCGCCGAGATCGCGAGGAGGGTCGACCCATGAGCGGCAAGTACAAGACCCACCGCCGGGCCGGCAACCGGGCGACCGCCCAGCACGGGGCCAAGCTCGCGGCCAAGGCGGCCAAGGCCGACGCCAGCCTGCACAACCGGCACGGCGGCGGCGCTTTGCCGACCTCGCATAAGGGCGACAAGGCCCGCGTGACCCTGCCGCCGATCTGGAGGCAGTGATGCAGCGCCAGTACAACGTCCATCACCGCGCCAAGCTGCCCCGCTCGGGCGCACCGAAGCCGGCTTGGCCGAAGAAGCCGAGCCAACCGAAGCCGCCGGCCCAGAAGAAGGGGAAGCGCCATGACCGACCTGCCTGACGAGGTGGTGCTGACCAGCACTGGCCGCGCCAAGGTCGCGACCTTCGACGAGGCCGAGCTGGCGGTGCGCCTGTTCGAGGCCTGTTTCGAGGTCAAGCGCCCAACCGGCGCCACGCTGCAGGACTGCATCGAGCGCATCCAGCGCGGCAGCGCCGGCATGGACGGCGACGCCGTCTGGGAGAGTTGCCTGCGCATGGCCCGGCGGTCGCTGACCTACTACGTCGAGCGGATGCAGGCCGCGACCGACGCCGAGACGACGCATTGAGGAGGGAAGACCATGATGACACCGGAAGAGATGACCGCGATTTTCGCCGCGATTGATGCCGGCGACCTGCCCGAGGCATCGAACGCGAAACTGGTGCAGCTGCTCGGCGCCGAGCTGATGCTCTTGACCGGGGCCGCGCTCGCCGCCTGCGAGGCCGGCGACATCGATGGCCTGTACCGCGTGCTGCGCATGCTGTCCTCGCCCAAGGCGCTGCCCGGCTACCAGCACCGCATCGACGGCATCGAGGCCAAGCGCGCGGCGCAGGCGGCCAAGATCGAGGAGCTGCGGCTCGCCAAGCCGGCGAAGGCCGCCGGCCCAAGCCCGTGGGGCAACCCGCGATGAGCGAGCGGCTGATCCGGGTGGTGACGCCGCACTATGTCGCCGCCCTCGTCATGGTCGACGGCAAATGCACCGAGGCCGCCCCGATCCTGAAATGGGCGGTCGGCAAGGGCGAGGAGTGGTTGCGTGCCTATTTCGCGCAAAAGGGCTGGAAGGCCCACGAGGTCCAGCAATGACGGGCTCCCAACCAGACGACGACCGGCAGGATGGCCAGACGACCGCCGCTGCGACACCGGCATCGTCGGAGCAGCCGGCGAGTGCTTCGCCTGCGACGCCGAACAAGGCGTTTCTTGCCAGCTGCCTGTGGCTGGTCGATGCGCTGCGCAGGCCGACCGAGTACCGCCACAAAACCGGCAGGACGGTCAAGAAACGCCCGCCGATCATCCAGCGGCAGGCCGCTGACACAATCGAGCAGCTGATGCGCATCATCAGGGAGCAAGCAACGTGAAACCCGACGTCATCGACCTCTCCCACCACAACGCCTCGGTGGCGTTCGGTGAGGTCCGCGCAGCCGGCGTGGCCGGCGTGATCCTGAAGGCGACCGAGGCCACCACCTACATCGACCCGACGTTCAAGCAGCGCCGGATCGACGCCATGAAGGCGGGGCTGAAGGTCGCCTCCTACCATTTCCTGAAGCGCGGCAACGTCGCCCAGCAGATGCTGCACTACCTCGACGTCGTGAGCCCGGCCAAGGGCGAGCGGGTGATCATCGACTACGAAGACCCGCCCTGCACGCTCGACGATCTCAGGGCAGCGGTGAAGTTCCTGTGGGCGCAGGCCGACCTCAACCTGCAGGTGACCGTCTATGGCGGCTCCAAGCTGGAGCAAGACCTCGACGGCAAGCGCGACGAGCTGCTCGCCAAGACCTCGCTCTGGACGGCCCAGTACGCCACCACCAAGCCGAACTGGTCGACGGCGACGTGGCCGGTCTGGACGCTGTGGCAGTACACCGACAAGGCCGTGGTGCCGGGCGTCGCCGGCAGGTGCGACGCCAACACCTTCAACGGCTCGGCGGAGGCCCTGCTGCGCTGGATGTCGCCGCCGCTGGTCGAGGCCCCGCCGCCACCGCCGCCGCCGAAGCCAGAGCCGGTCGGCGACGTCGTCATCGCGGTCACGCTGCCGCCCGGCGTCACGGTCGATTTTTTCGTCAACGGCGAGCAGTACCGGGGATGAGCGATGACCATTCTGGAAGCCCAAGACCTCGTCCTGGCCCTTCGGGCCCGGGCGAGGATGGAAGCCCAGCACGGCATGCCGCGCGAGCTGACGCTGTCGGGGAAGGCGGCGGAGGCCATCGAGTTCCTGCTCGCCGAGCTGGAGGACGCCGAGCGCGACGCCGGGTCGATGTTTTGCCCGTACTGCGACTGAGCGATGACCTGCCCGACTTCGACATCATGGCGTGGTTCGACGATGAATAACCCGCCCGGCCCAGATCCGTTTTTCTACCTCGGCTTCGCGGTCGGGCTGGCCATCGTGCTGCTCGGCATGGCGGCGTCGTACGGGCTGTTGAGGCTGCTCTCCTGAGCGGCGATGCCGAGCATGAAGCCGGCGCCGAGCGGGCGCTGTTCGAGGAAGGCCTGCAGCCGTCGCGCCGGCTCCTCGTCGAGGTCGAGGCCGAGAAATTTCAGCTTGGCGCGGAAGACCATGAGGCTCAGCTCGGCGGGCGGGCCCGCCAAGAGCATCCACGGCTTGACGTCGAGGGCCTCGGCGACCTTCTGCAGCGTCAGCTGGTAGTAGCGCGCGCGTCCCCGTTCGAGCTGTGAAATCATCGAGCCGGTGAGGCCTGATCGCTTGGCAACCGCGTCCAAGCTGAGACCGCGATGCAGACGCCAGTCGCGGATGAAGTGCTTGGCGGGGCCTTGCGGGCGCCCCTCGGCGGCGCGCCTCACAGCCACGTCTCCAAGATCACCGGGTCGTCGCCCTCCTGCGGCATCAGCTTGACCAATCCGCGCCGCTCAAGTTCGTCGCGCAGCATGTCGATGTCGGGCGCGATCATCATGTCGCCGGTCAGCTTCTCGCCGATCCACAGCCGGGCCACGTAGTTGTTGGGGAAGTCCTTCGGGTGGTCGTAAACGACCCAGATCGGCAGGCCGTTCACCAGCTGTGCCCCTTCAGCGGTCGGACCTCGCCGGCGCCGCTGTCCTGCACGCCCTGCAGCCAGCGCGACCGGCGCCAGACGGGTGTTTCCTCGACCTGTGGCTCCTCGGCCTCCTGAGGGGCCTCTGTGGCCTGCTCTCGGGGCTTTTGCTTCGTCTGGGCGCTCATGCCGTGCCTCGCGTGTTGTCGGGCATGCCCTCGAAATAGGCGAGCTGCTCCCTGAGCAGCGTGACGACGTCCTCGCGGTTGGCGTTCGAGACGTAGTTGGTGCGGTGGCCCGGCCCGTCGCCGAACGGGAACACCAGCAGCACGAAGCCGACCCTGCGGTCCTTGCCCGTCACGCCCTCGCCGTTGAACTGGTCGTCGAGGAAGCGCGCCAGCACGTTCATCTGCTTGTGGAAGCGCGGCTCGATGGGCCCAGAGCCCAGTGTGTGTTTCGGCATGTTCCAGCTCCTCTATCGAATTGGTGCGGCGGCGCAGCAGCCCGGCAACAACAGGCGCTCGCGCCGCCGCGTCGGCGGCCCGACAGGTTCCCAACGGGGGGCCTCTGCAAGCCCTCGACCTCCCGTCAGGCCGACGAAATCAGTGGACCCACCAGATCGAGATCAGCTTCGACAGGGTCATCACCGCGATCACGATGGCCAGCGCCATCTGGGCGGCCACCAGACTGGTGTTGAAGCCCGAGATCATCAGCAGCACCTTGATCCGGTGGTCCACCTTCTCCTGCAGGTCGACGAGACGGCGATAGGCGTCATCCCACTCGGGACCGCCGCCGCCTCCGAAGTTTTCGTGGCGCATCGTTTCCTCGTAAATGTGATGAGCACCCGGTGGTGCCGGCGACAACCACGAAGCCAGCACCACCGGGCCATCAGCGGGCCCGCTCCCTCGTCAACCGGGGGGAGGGGTCGGAAGCGGAAAGCCCGCCGATTTCTCAGGCCACCGCAGGCCTGATGTAGCGGTTTTCCGCATCGCGGATAAGCTCTCCCTTCACCTTCAGCTGGTACAGCGCATTCGACATTGGCTTGCGCGCCGTGTCATCGCGCGGCAGGCCGAGGAAGTCACCGATCTCCCTGCTGGTCATGCCCGTCTGGTCATCCATGATCGCTAAAATCTTGGACCGCATGTCGCCGCTCGCCGACTTCTTGGCGCGCCTCGGCTTCTTCGGCTTCTCGCTGGTGGCGTGGCCGTTGGTCCGCTGATGCATGGCCGCCTTGGGAGGGGGCTGCTCGTCCTCGGCGGTCTTGCGCACCACGATCATCGGGCGCTGTGGCTGCGGCTGGTGGCCGATCACGCCGGCCCGTTCCATGCGCGCCGCCTCGGCGGTGGCGATGTCTTCCTCGACGAGGCCCACCAGCACCAAGCGGGTGTCCTGCAGCCGGGCGATCTCCACCTGATGCATGGCGATCTGCTGCTTGCGGTGGACGATCTCGTCGTCGATCCGCTTCAAGGTTCCTGCGACGTCTTTCATCGCCTGCCTCCCCGGATCACGGTCTCATAGCCCAGCGCACCGAGGATGCCGGTGATGGTCGAGAACCTCGGATAGTGGGTCTTGCCGCTCGCAAGGTTGGACACCGTCGAGGAGGAGAGGCCTCCGCCCTTGGCGACGTTGCCGTACTTCATCGTCGAGCGCCTGAGCGCCCCGGCAACGAAGCTGACGTAGTCGTGAGTGTCCTCGAAATGGAACTCGCCGGGCACGTCGGATTTGAGCCGGCCACGCTCGGCGGCTGGAGTGTCGATAACTGGTCTCGCCGCCATGGGTCACCGGCCCTCCGTGGCATAGAGCGACCAGCCGAGCGACATCAGGATGCGCACCACGGTCGTCATGCGGGGAAACTTGGTGTCGCCGCTGGCGATGTTCGACACGGTCTGCACACTGACACCGGAGCGGGTCGCGATCTCATAGTATTTCTGTTGAGATCGCCTGATCTCTGACTGGCACAATGCAATGGTCTGCGGCCCGTCATCTAACTCGATTGGACCTCTACTTGGGCGCCGAAGTGTTACGACCTTCGCTGCTGCTGACATGACTTCTCCTCAGGGACCGTTGGGGGGTATTGCCTAGCTTACTTTCATCACTGCATCCGACATCGTCGACTGCAGCACCGCGAATTTCTCCTCGGCGGTGTGTTCGCGGTCGCTCACACCGTCGTGATGTTCGACCCAGTCGCCGCCCGTGAGGGCCGGCGGGAAGAGGACGAAACCATCGTTGCTCGAATAGCGGATCAGGGCCGCCGCGCCTTCCTCCTCGCCGCGTCGGGCAAGGTAGGCTCTCAGCGCCGGGTCGAGGTGTGCGCTGCGGTGCTTGGGATCGACCCAGACCTGAATGACCGGGATGTGCTGGCGCTCACCGCTCTCCTGCACGGCGGTGACGAAGTCTGGCATAACATCAATCACGTAGTGGCTGAAATCTGGGCGCCTGAGGCCGGCGGTGCCGTCCTGCCCAAGCAACCATTCGCAGGACCAAAGTCGGCAGGAGGGCGGTCGGCGGTCGTATATTTTGCAGCCGGTATGCCGTTGGTGTTCGCAGCGCTTTAGCGCGGGCTTATTTAGCTCTCTCTGAGGCAAAAGGCGGCAACAGAGAGTGCAATTCCCGCAGCGGCGACTCATGATGGCCGCTCCGCGCATGTAAGGCGCTGTTTTTTATGAGGCATTTTCCGTTCTACCCTCAATTACTGCGTCTAATGCCCTTGGACGCAATATCATTTGTTATGTTGTTAGCGCTTCAATTCCTACGGGTCAATAACTGACCTTTGGGCCATGCTGAACAGTCGGTTTCCCTGCGCTCCCGCTTGAGAAACTGATCGGATTTGGCCTAATTATCATCCGACATCCGCAGCGATGCTTCAAATCGGCGGTGTGGATAGTCGGACCCGGCCATATGCCCGTACTACAGAACCTGCGTCACGAGCGTTTCGCTCTTGGGCTCGTCGAGGGCCTAAGCCAAGGCGACGCCTACATGCGCGCCGGCTTCAACAGCCGGCTAAAGGGCAACCTGCTGCGCGCCGAGGCCTCCAAGCTGGCCAAGCGCGAAGACATCAGGGCCCGCGTCGTCGAGCTGCAGGAGCTGCAGGTGCAACGCCTCGGCGTCACCGTCGACAGCCTGATCTCCGAGCTGGACGAGATGCGCCGGCTGGCCATCGCGGTGAAGAACCCGGCGGCAGGCGTCGGCGCCGTCATGGGCAAGGCGAAACTCTTGGGCCTGATCGTCGACAAGGCCGAGGTCGAGGGCACGCTCAGGAAGCCGTCGCGCGAGCCGACCGAGAAGAAGCAAATGTCGGTCGACGAGTGGCAGAAGAAGTTCGCGCCGAAGGTCATCGTGCAATGAATGCGCGGCCCGACTTCTCGCGCATGATCGACCTCGGCTTCGTGCCGCAGCCGGGCCCCCAGACAGCCTTCATCGAATGCCCCTGCGACATCGTCATCTTCGGCGGCGCCCGAGGCGGCGGCAAGACCCACGGCGCGCTCGGCGAGTGGTGGATACACGCCGAGACCTACGGCGCTGCGGCCAAGGGCCTGATGATCCGCAAGACCCGGGAAGACCTCAAGGACACCATCATGGCCGCCAAGGCCATGTTCGGCGGCGCTGCCAAATGGCACGACCGGGGCTCGTACTTCCTGATGGCCAGCGGCGCCATCCTGACCTGCGCCTACCTCGAAAGCGACGACGACGCCCAGAACTATCAGGGCTGGTCGCTGACCCGCGTCTACGTCGAGGAGCTGACCCAGTACGCCTCGTCGTCGGCCATCTTCAAGCTGCTCGCCTGCCTGCGCTCCGCTGACGGCGTGCCATGCCAGTTTCGGGCGACCTGCAACCCGGGCGGCCCGGGCCACCACTGGGTCAAATCGTGGGCCATCGACATCGGCGCCTACGCACCCTTCACCGATCCCGACAACGGCCTCACCCGCGTCTTCATCCCGTCGCGCCTGATCGACAATCCGAAGCTGCTGGAGAACGACCCCGGCTACATCAACAAGCTCAGGGCCGCCGGCTCGGCGCAGCTGGTCAGGGCGTGGCTGGAGGGCGACTGGAACGTCATCGAGGGCGCCTTCTTCAGCGAGTTCCAGACGTCCAAGCACGTCATCGAGCCCTTCCGCATCCCCGAGCACTGGACGCGCTTCCGGTCGATGGACTGGGGCTCGGCGCGGCCCTTCTCGGTCGGCTGGTGGGCGGTCTGTCAGGACCAGATGAAGGCCGGCGACGTGGTCATCCCGCGCGGCGCGATCATCCGTTACCGGGAATGGTACGGCATGAAGCCGGGCCAGCCCAACACCGGCATCCAGATGCCAGCCGAGGAGGTGGCGCGCGGCATCGTTTCCCGTGAAACGGACGTCGGCGGCTACCGGGAGAGGATCGCCTACGGCGTGCTCGACCCGGCGGCCTTCGCGGTCATCTCTGGCCCGTCCATCGGCGAGACGCTGCAGCGCAACGGCTGCAGGGAGTTCCGACGCGCCGACAACGCCCGCACCAGCCGCGACAAGCGCATGGGTGGCTGGGATCAGGTCCGCGCCCGGCTCAAGGGCACGCCCGAGGGCCACCCGATGCTGTTCATCTTCTCCACCTGCCGCGACCTCATCCGCACCCTGCCGATGATGCAGCACGACGAGCACAACCCCGAAGACCTCGACACCGATGGCGAGGATCACGCGGTCGACGACTGCCGCTACGCGTGCCTGTCGAGGCCCTACCTGCAGCGCTCTCGCGACGACAGCCGGCGCGACCGCAACCCGTACCTGATCGCCAACCTCTTCAAGCTGGATGAGCTGAACTGATGGCTACGCTGGACCCCGACCTGAAGCCCCCGCCCATCGATGCCGAGAGCCCCGACATGGGCAAGCCGAACCGGGCTCCGCTCAACGACGACGCCTCGAACGAGGCCTACGACCCGACCACGGTCGACCGCAAGTATTGGACCGATTGCCTCGACGACGCCGAGCGCGCCGAGCAGGACTGGCGCAGCCGGGCCCGCAGGATCATCCAGATTTACCGAAACGAGACGACCTCGGGCCGGGGCGGCAAGTGGAAGCCGGGCGAGATCACGTTCAACATCCTCTACGCCAACACCGAGGTCATGCTTCCGGCGGTCTACCAGAAGCCGCCAGAGCCAGTCGTCAGAAGCAGGTTCACGAAAGCGAGCAGCCCGACCGCCGCATCAGCCGGGTTGCCGCCCATGGGCCCGCCGGGCGGGATGGTCCCTCCTCCCCCTCCCGGCGGTCCCGCACCCGCGCCGCCGATGGCAGCTCCAACTCCTCCCGGCTTGCCATCAGGGACGCTGCCGGGCGGCCGAGAGCCGACCTTGGTGCCGCCCGGCATGCCGCTGCAGGTGCCTGCCGACGCCTCCGTGATGATCCCGCCCGGCGAGGGCATGATGATCCCGCCGGCACCGCCCCCGGGGATGCTCGGACCCATGCCGCCACCGCCTCCCGGCCCCGGCGGTCGACCGCCGCAGCCGGTCATCGAGACGGCGGCTGCGGTGATGCAGAAGGCGCTCACCGTGGTGCTCGACGACGAGCATTCTCACGACGCCGTGAAGATGGCGATCAAGGACGTGCTGCTGCCCGGGCGCGGCGTCTGCCGCGTGCGCTGGAAGCCGCAGATGAAGGAATTTCCGGTCATGGCCGGCGACGGCGCCACGCCCTTGCCGAACCCGGAAACCGGCGAGCCCCAAACGGAGGAGCGCAAGGTCTGGGAAGAGGTCGGCGACGAGTACGTCTACTGGGAAGACCTGCTGGTCGATCCGGTGCGTGCAGCTGCCGACATGAACTGGATTGCCTTCCGCCACCTGTTCATCCGCGAAGACCTTGAGACCGAGTTCGCCGGCTCCCAGCAGTACGAGCAGCTCAAGACCGACAACCGGCTCGCCGAGCTGTTCAAATGGACCGACGAGAGCGCGGCCCAGAGCCCGGTCGGCGGCGGCGGCGCGATGAAGACCGCCACCAAGCTGGGCGACAAGATCAAGAAGGCCATGGTGTGGGAGATTTGGGACCGCATCAACCGGCGCATCATCTGGTTCTGCCGCGAGACCAACGGCCTCGTGCTGCGCGTCGACCCCGACGTGCTTGAGCTGGATGGCTTCTACCCGATCCCGCAGCCGATGCTGGCCGTCACCACCACCGACAGCCGCATCCCGCGCCCGTTCTACGACCTCTATGCCCGGCTCGCCGACGACCTCGACGAGACCTCGTCGCGCATCAGCCGGCTCACCAAGCAGATCAAGGTGCGCGGCGCCTACAACGCCGCCTCCCGCGACGTGGCCGACATCCTGACCGCCGACGACCAGAAGATGATCCCGGTCGACGGCGTCGACATGATCACCGGCGGCCTGTCGAACCACATCTGGATCATGCCGATCCTCGATTTCATGAACGCCCTCGACAAGCTGTTCGTGGCCCGCGAGCAGACCAAGCAGGCGATCTACGAGGTGATGGGCATTTCCGACATCATGCGCGGCGCCTCCAAGGCCTCCGAGACGGCCACCGCGCAGCGCATCAAGGGCAATGCCGGCGCCTCGCGTCTGGAGGACGCCAAGGAGATGGTCTCCGACTTCGTGCGCGACCTGCTGCGCCTGAAGGCCGACATCATCGCCAAGAATTTCGACGCCGCCACGCTGTCGGCGATGACGGGCGAGAACGTCACGCCCGAGGTGATGGACGTGCTGCGCAACGACTTCATGCGCATGGCTTCCATCGACATCGAGACCGACAGCACCGTCATCGTCGACGAGCAGGCCGAGCAGCAGGGCATGGCCATGGTCATGCAATCGATCCAGCTCGTGATGCAGGGCGCGCAGGGCATGCTGATGAGCGGCATCCTGCCGCCCAAGCAGGTCGTGCAGCTGGCGCTGGAGCTGCTCAAGATGGCGCTGCACCCGGTGCGCTATTCGCGCGGCGTGGTCGAGCTGATCAACGAGTTCCAGCAGCAGCTGGAGATCATGGCGATGATGCCACCGCCACCGCCTCCACTGCCGCCGCCCGGCGCCGGCCCAGCTGGGCCCGGTGGACCTCCCGGCATGCCCCCGGGTCCACCTCCCGGGCCGCCGCACGGGCCGCCGCACGGGCCTAACGGGGTCGTGCCTGGCCCCCGCGTTTCGCAGCCGCCGGGAAGGCCTCCCGGAGCCCCGCCGGCACCGCCCGGCATGATGTGAAGAGGAGAAAGACCATGACCAACACGACCAAGTCTGACACCGAGACCAAGACCAAGACCGAAGCCCAAGCCAAGGCCTCCGACCCGACCTCGGCAATGCCCGCGCCGGTCGAGACCGTCGAAAGTCTCGGCATCGGCCCGACCGACCCGTACCCGACCGGCGCGCCGGCTGACCCTGAGGCCCAGTTCGAGGCCGCGCACGGCTTCCGCCGCGCCAAGTGATGGTCAGCCCTCGCGACCCTCAACAGCCTCTGGCGGTGCCGGTGAACGTCCTCACGGGCAAGCCGGTCACCGCCCAGCAGGCCCAGCACGTCAACGCGATCACCGACGCGGTCGGCTCGCTGCTCGACGTGCTGCACAACGCCGAGGGCACCACTGCCCCCGGCCAACATCAGGAACATCAATTCCAGACCCGGCGCATGAGCATCGCCCACACGCTCATCGAGCAGGCGGTGCTGTTCGCCCTCAAGGAGGTGCTGAAATGAAGATGCAGTCGGCGATGGCCGGTCGCGGCAGTGATCCATCGGCGGTGATGAAGGGTGACCACCCGCAGCTCGTGCAGGGCTCGACGGCGCCCTCCAGCCCGGTCAACAGGCCGAAGCCGGTGGGCGGCCAGTACAGCCTGCCGCGCACCAAGCGCAAGACGCCGAAGAAGGCCCCGGCAAACTGCTGATGGCCGTCTACGTCGTCAGGGATGGCGTGCTGGTCGACAGGCGACGCGTGGAACCAGCCCGCGTCGCCAGATCGCATTTGCCGGCGCCGATGCTGAGCCGCATCGAGCCGTTCGAGAGCCCGGTGACGGGCAAGGAAATCACCTCGTGGCGCGAGCGCGACCGCGACATGGCAGCAGCGGGAGCGGTGGACCCGCGCGACTTGCCGAAAAACCCACGGCGCGGACGTGCCGTGCAATTCAAGGAGGCGAAAGAGCAGCATGGCTCAGGAACAGGACCAGCAGACCCCAGCACCTTCCGGTGGACAGACCCAGCCTGAACCCCGGCAGAGCCTGCGAGACATCGCAGAGGCCGCGTGGGACGACGTGCAGGACGAAGCGGACGCCGGGGAAACTGGCGGCGAAGACCCGCAGTCAGAAACTGGACAGCAGGGCCGAAATCGCGATAGCTTGGGCCGCTTCGCACCGACAGATCAGGCTGCGAAGCCGGGTGAAGCAGCGCCGCCGCAAGATGGCACCCAGCCCCGCGATAGGAACAATTCGGCACCTCAACAGGAGCCGCCTCACCCAGCCCCGCAAGGGAGTAGCAGCGAGGCACCGGCAAACTGGAGCGCCGAGGATCGCCAGACCTTCGCCAAGCTGCCGCAGGACGCGCAAGCATTCCTGCTCCGCCGCCACAGCGAGATGGAGGGCGATTATCAGCGCAGGGTGCAGGCCAACGCGACAGCAGCCCAGTTTACGCAGGCTCTCGCGCCGGTTTTCCAAGACCCGGTAATTGCCGGGTCGCTACAGCAGGCGAACGCCTCGCCCTATGACGCCATCCGTCAGTGGGCAGGCTTTCACCGGCGGGCCATGGACCCAGACCCACAGGTCCGCTTGCAGCTGTTCAGGGAACTCGGCCAGCGCATGGGACTGGACCCAGCGGCGGTAGGCATGAGCCAGCCGGGCCTGACGGGTCAGCTCTCCGAGGCCGACCTCAAAGACCCAGCTATTCGCTACTTCGCCGACCACCTCGGCAAAACCTTTAACGACGTGCAGGCCCTGAGGGGCGAGCTGCACCAGATGCGCCAGCAGGAAGCCCAACGGGCCAATGCTGAAGTCATGAAGGTCACCAGATGGGGTATCGACCAGTTCGCGGACGAAAAGGATGCGCAGGGCAACCTGAAGCACCCTCACTTCGACGCCGTGCTGCCGCACCTCATCGAGCTGTATCGAGCCAATCCCGAGCGCTCGCTGCAGGAGGCCTACGACATGGCCGTCTGGGCGGTTCCCTCGATCCGGTCGCAGCTCATCGCTGCTGAGCGCTCCAGCGTCCAGCAGAAGCAGGCGAACGACCGAGCAAAGCAGGCGGTGCGGTCCAACGCGCGAGGCATGACCTCGCCGGTGGCCAGACCGGCAGGCGAAGGCAAGGTGTCAGGGCTGCGTGCGACGTTGGAGGCATCCGCCGACGAGGCCGGCTTCTGAGGAGCGCCCATGGAGAGGGGCTCCTCTAACAGGAGCCCATCATGGCCGAACCCACCGTCAACCAACTGGTGACGACCACCATCAACAACTACCACGAGGAGTTCGCCGACAACGTCTCGAACTCCAACGCCCTGACCGCGCTGCTGCGGCAGGGCAACCGCATCCGCGTCATCGATGGCGGCAAGGCGATCTCTTGCCCGCTCACCTATGCCGAGGAAACCTTCGCTTGGTACTCCGGCACCGAGCTGCTCTCCCGCGCCGAGAAGGAGACGATTTCCGAGGCCGACTACGCGCCGGCCAACGCGGTCGCCTCCGTGACCCTGTCGGGCCCCGACCTCGCCAAGAACAGGGGCCGCGAGCGCATCCTCAACCTGCTCGAAGGCAAGCTCACCAATGCCGAGAGCACGATGATGAACAACATCACCAAGGCGGTCTACGGCGACGGCACGGTTGCCAAGTCGTTCGCCGGCCTCAAGGCGATGGTCACCGACGACGGCACCGGCACGGTCGGCGGCATCGACGCCGCAACGTGGGCGTTCTGGGCGAACCAGTTCCAGAGCATCGCGCGCGCCACCGGCCTGCAGTACCCGGCGCTCAAGGCGGGTCTCAACACGCTCTGGATGAAGCTCATCCGTGGCACCGAGCATCCCGACCTCGTGGTCGCCGACGGCGAGGTCTACTCGACCTACGAGAGCGGCCTGCAGGAGAACCAGCGCTACGCCGACGCACGCCTCGGCGCGCTCGGTTTCGAGACGCTGAAATACAAGCAGGCGGCCATCGTCTTCGACGGCGCGGCCACCGGCCTCGTCGGCGCCTACATGCTCAACACCAAGTACATGAAGTTCGAGATTTACCGGGGCCGCAACTTCCAGCCGCTCGACCTTCCCGACCAGTCGGCAGACATGGACGCCGTCACCCGCCACATCGCCTTCATGGGGGCCATCACCCTGTCGAACCGCGCGATGCAGGGCCGCGTCGTGCTCACCGGCGTCTGAGAAATTTTTCTCACTCCGGGGCGCACATCCTGCGCCCCGGTTGGCCTTAGTACAGGAGGGAGAACCCCATGGCAGAAGAAAGCCAAGCGCTCATCAGGTTCGAGCAGGGCTGGGCACAGGACGGCATCAGCGAAGACGGCCTGCCGCGCTTCGTCGAGACCGTCAGGATCATCAAGTCGGTGCCGCCGTTCACGCAGGTGGCCTACGTGGCGACCGAGCAAGATTTCATCGATTACCCGGCCCCGTACGAGGCCTTCAGGAAGACGCAGGCCTCGCGCCACCTCGCGCCCGTCGAGGGCGGCTTCCCGCTGGCGCTGTGGCCGGTGGTCAGCGTGGCCCAGCACAAGATGCTGGCGGCCCGCGACATCTTCACCATCGAGCAGCTGGCCAAGGTCAGGCCCGACCAGAACACGCCCGGCGAGTTCAAGGAGCTGGCCGAGCGCGCCCGGCAGATGATTTCGCTGTCGCAGGAGCTGGGCAAGTTCGAGGCGATGCTGCTCGACCGCAATGGCCAGATCGAGGCGCTGCAGGAGCAGGTGAAGGAGCTGCGCGGCACCATTCAGGCGCAGGAGGGCATCATCAACTCGCTCAAGAGCCGGGTGGCCTGACATGGCGCTCGTCTCGGTCAAGGACTGCATCAGCCAAGCGTCGCTGGAGATCGGCATCACCCAGAAGCCGGTCACCAGCGCAGTGGGCTCGTCCGATCAGGACATCGCCCAGATGCTGGCGCTGCTCGATGCGGTCGCCGACGAGGTGCTGCTGGAGGAGCCCTACCGGGTCACCCTCGGCGACGGCAACTGGGTCTATGACGCAGACGGAGTGACGCCCAAGCCGGCGATCACCGCCGACACCGACCTCATCGCCTTCGACCGCAGGCTGGCCATCGACGGGCTCAAATACCGTTTCCTGAAGTCCAAGGGGCTCGAGTTCGGCGAGGAGATGCGGGACTTCCTGTCGCGCCTCAACAAGCTGGCCAGCCGCACCAACGGTCGGGTGCTCGACCTCGACTGTGACGAAAGCCGCGTCGCATGAGGATGCTGCCGTCGCGATATCTCAACCCGAGGCCCTCGCTGGCAAAGCGGTCGAGCGCCTCGATTGGGCATGTCAGCGCGCCGCTGAAGGGCCTGTCGCTGTCGTCGAAGCTGATCCCCGGCGATCCGCTCACGGCCACCATCCTCGACAACTGGGTCATCGTCGAGAACGCCATCGTGGCGCGGCCCGGCACCCTGTTGCAGTACACCGACCCCGGCGGGCAGGCGGTCGAGAGTTTCGTGCCCTACTACGGCAACCCCAACAAGCTGGCCTACGCCAGCGGCGGCAAGCTGGTGCTGGTCAACGGCACCGTGCTCGCCACCGGCTTCCTCGGCAACGACTGGAGCTGGTCGGCCTTTTCGAACCTCGGCACCGCCGCCTTCACCGTCATGGTCAACGGCATCGACGGCGTCTGGTCGTGGGACGGCGCCTCGGCGGTCACGCATGAGGCGGTCACCGCGCCGGCCACGGCACCGTGGGTGGCGCCGGCTCAGTTCAACGTGGTGATCAGCCACATGAACCGGCTCTGGTTCGCCGACAGCTCCAACCTCGCCGTCTACTACCTGCCGGTGCAGCAGAAGTCGGGCGAGGTGAAGGTGCTGCCGCTCAACGCGGTGTTCCGGCGCGGCGGCCATGTCGTGGCGCTGGCGACGTGGACCCTCGATGGCGGCGCCGGCATGGATGACCATCTGGTCATCTTCTCGTCGAACGGCGAGTGCGTGATCTACACCGGCCTCGACCCCGACAGCGACTTTCAGCTGGTCGGCATCTACCGGTTCGACAGCCCGATGTCGAAGCACTGCGTCGTCAACTACGGCGGCGAACTCTACGTGCTGATCTCGACCGGTCTGGTGCCGATGTCGACGCTGATGCGCGCCGAGAGCGAGCAGCTCGGCATCACTGACCGCAACGTCTTCTCGGCCTTCAACGCCGTGGCGCTCAACTACCGCGCTTTCTCTGGCTGGTCGGCGCTGGCCGATCCGACATCGGGCCGCATCATCTGCAACATGCCCAAGGGCGGCCTGAACAGCTACGGCCAGATGGTCCGCTTCATGCCGAACCCGGTCTGGGCGTCGTGGTCGAAGGTGCCGTCGCGCTGCTGGGGCTGGGTCGACAACCGGCTCTACTTCGGCACCGACGACGGGCGCATCCTGCAGATGGACCCGACCTTCCTGAGCGACGATGGTGCAGCCATCCGGGTCGACGTGCAGCCGGCGTGGTCGACCTTCAAGAGCCTCGCCATCAAGCAGTTCAAGATGGTGCTGCCCTACCTGCAGACCGACGGCATCCCGGCGCCCTTCGTCGACATCCGCACCGACTACGACACCAGCGACCCGCTCAACCAGCCCGACGTCACCCTCGGCGCGCCCGGCGCGACGTGGGACGTGGCGACGTGGGACGTCGACAGCTGGGCGCAGCAGGTCACCACCAAGAACAACTGGTCGGGCGTCTCGGCCATCGGTCGCGTGGCGGCGCCGCGCCTCGTGGCGCTGATCAGCAACTGCCAATTCTCGCTCACCGGCTGGGACGTGCTTTTCGAACAGGGAGCGGCCATCGGATGAAGGTGTCCTTCGCCCCGCTGCAGCCCGACGCCGTGCGCTACCTGACGCGGGCGACCGGCATCGATTTTTCGTGGTGTCGCTTCGACGACCCGCGCTGGCTCTGCGTCACCGCCCGCGATGAAGACGACGAGGTGATGGGCGTCCTGGCCTGCGAGTTCAAGAACAGTTTCGACGTCCATTTCTCGACCGCGATCCTCGACCAGCGCTGCATGTCCAAGCGCCTGCTGCGCACGATCTTCCGCACGCTGTTCGCCAAGGCGGTGCGCGTCACCGCGCTGGTGTCGCCGGCCAACGAGCGGGCGATCAAGCAGATGCACCGCATGGGCTTCGTCTACGAGGGCTTCATGCGCAAGGGCGTCGAGGGCCACCGCGATGCG
>Ga0310811_10004452_pt1 | contig 17590 bp, 11 predicted proteins | sample YCmetagenome_FD_207642 | JGI IMG/M metagenome (GOLD analysis project Ga0310811, IMG submission 207642) | Soil microbial communities from experimental microcosm in Duke University, North Carolina, United States - YC | ecosystem: Engineered > Artificial ecosystem > Soil microcosm > Unclassified ...
CGGCGTAGGCGTGGTAGGCCGCGAAGGCGGTCGACGGCGGGCACACCTGGTCCATCAGGCCGGTGGAGAACCAGGCGGGCGCCGTGGCCCGCTGCGCGAACGCGATCCCGTCGAAGTACGCCAGGGTTTCGAAGACCTTCTCCACCAAGCCGCGGTGTGTGGCCAGATATCCCGAAATTTCGAGGTATGGGCCATCGGTGGTCGACCGGATCGCCCGCCGGATGTCGCACAGCAGCGGCGCCTGGAGATGGACCGCGCGCAGATCCGGTACCAGTCCCGCCACGGCCAGCGCGATGCCGCCGCCCTGGCTCGCGCCGACGACCCCGACCCTCGCGGGATCGACCATGTCGACGGCGCGCACGGCCTCGACCGCCCGGACGGCGTCGGTGAACACGCGCCGGTAGAAGTACGTCTCCTTGGCGGTGACGCCGCGTGTCATGAAGCCCGGGTACGACGGGCCCGCGCCGACCGGATCCGGGGTGTGCCCGCCCGCCCACGCCCCGCCCTGGCCGCGGGTGTCCATCAGCAGGTGCGCGTAGCCGGCGCTGGGCCACAGCAGGTCGTCCAGGGGGTGGCCGCGACCGCTCGCGTAGCCGTGGAACTGCACGACGGCCGGCAGCGGACCGCTGCGATGCCGGGGGACGCGCAACCATCCTCTGACCGGGTGACCGCCGAATCCGTTGAAGGTCACGTCGAACACGTCGACGGTCCGCAGTCGCGTGCCGACGGGGGTCAGCCGCAGATCGAGGGGATGGGCCGCCGCGGAGTCGAGGGTGTCGTGCCAGAACGCGTCGAAGTCCGCGGGCGTCTCGTAGGCGCTGCGGTACGCCCAGAGGCCGGCCTGGTCCGGGTCCGTGGTCATCGGCGCGGTGTCCTCTCACGAATGTCCAGCGACGGTCCGAGCCGGACCTGTTCGCCCCCGGCGAGGGTCAACTCCGCCGTCGTGCCGTCATGGCCGACGCGTGCCGTACGGGTTCCGGGGAGGGAGTTGCGAACCGTCAGCGAGGTGAGCTCGCCCCGCCGCCATTCGAGGTCGACGGTCCACCCGCCCCGGCACCGGACGCCCCACGCGGCCCCGTCCGCCCAGGCGGCCGGGACGGCGGGCAGGATCCGGATGACCCCGCCGTGGCTCTGCACCACCATCTCCAGCAGCGCCGCCGTGATCCCGTAGTTGCCGTCGATCTGGAACGGGGGATGGGTGCTGAACAGGTTGGGCAGCAGCCCGCCCCAGAGCGAGCCGTCGGCGGGGACGTTCACCGACGGGTCGTCGCTGTACGGGCGGGTCGCCTCCAGGAACAGGTCCCGTGCCGTCCGGGCGTCACCCAGCCGCGCGCGCAGCGCGATCTTCCAGGCCCAGGACCATCCCATGGCGCCGGGACCGCGGGCGTCCAGCGACCGTACGGCCGCCGCCGCGAGGTCCGGCGTCTCGACGGGGTCGATCTGGCCTAGGGGGTAGACCCCGGCGAGGAACGACAGGTGCCGGTGATGCGGGTCCTGTTCCGGAAGGTCCTCGACCCATTCGCGCAGCCGCCCGTCGGGGGCGATCCGCGGAGGGCGCAGGCGCGGCATCGCCGTACGGATCCGGCCGGAGATCGGGTCGTCGAGGCCCAGGGCCTCGGCCGCCGCGAGGCAGTCGGAGAACAGGGCACGGATCAGCGCCATGTCCATGGCGGTGGAGTGCGTCAACGACTCGGAGGTCCCCTCGCGGGAGAGGAACAGGTTCTCCGGTGAGGTGGAGGGGACGGTGTCCAGCCAGCCGTCCGGGCCGTCGACCAGCCAGTCCAGGCAGAACTCGGCGCAGCCGCGAAGCAGCGGCCAGCCGCGCTCGCGGAGGAACTCCAGGTCCTGGCCGAACTCGAAGTGTTCCCAGAGGTGGTGGGCCAGCCAGACGCCGCCCATCATCCAGATCGCCCACGAGGGGTTCCCGTGTCCCATGCCCACGGGCAGGGCCCAGCCCCACATGTCGGTGTTGTGATGGGCGACCCAGCCGCGCGCGCCGTACAGCTCCCCGCTGACCCGGCCTCCGGTCTGCGAGAGCCGTTCGATCAGGTCGAACAGCGGCTCGTGGCACTCGGGCAGACCCGCGCTCTCCGCCCCCCAGTAGTTCATCTGGGTGTTGATGTTGATGGTGTAGTTCGACGACCAGGCGGGACGCAGTTCGGCGTTCCACAGGCCCTGCAGGTTGGCCGGCGGCCCGGCGGCGGGGCGGGACGCCGACGCGAGCAGATATCTGCCCAGCTGGAACATCACCGTGGCGACCAGGCCCTCGTCCGTGCCGCCGAGGATCTCCTTCTCGACGTCGAACGTGCCCGTCCGCCTGGTTCCGATCGTGAGCCCGGCCGCACTCAGCAGGGCACGCAGGTCCTGCCGGTGCGCCCGCAGCAGCTCCGCGGCACCCGCCGCGACCGCGGCCTCGGCGTCGCGTACGGCACGGGCCAGATGCTCCTCCCTGGACGCCGAACGGACCACGTCCGCGCGATTCGCCCAGTAGTCGGCGGCACTGGTCGAGCTGGTCAGGACGATCAGCGCCCGCGACATGCCGCGGACCGACCAGACCCCGTCGGTGGCGGAGGCCTCGCCGTCGGTGCCGATCCGGACGGCCGCCGCGGCGAACGGGTCGTAACCGTCGTCCGCCGCGGCCGCGTATCGGAGGGGCTCGGCGACGTCCGGCTCGTGCAGCGGCGCCCCGTCGACGGGGACCTCGACGCCGAGCGTGAGCCCTGACACTTCGGCCGCCTCGTGGACCCCACGCAGCGGGGAGGACATCTCCAGCCGCATGTCCGCGGTCCCGCCCTCGACGGTCACCTCGACGCAGACGGCCCGCGCCGGCCGGCTCGCCCAGGTCCGCCGGCGTACGGAGCGCCCACCGACCCGGAGCGTCTCGCTGACCACGCCGTCGTCGAGGTTCAGCGTGCGCCCCAGGTAGGCGGCCTCAGCGCAGGATGAGTCGCCCGTCGAGTCGCCCGGTGAGTCGCCGGCCGGGTCGCCGGTCTCCAGGGTCATCCAGAGGTCGAGGAAGGGCAGGTACTCCTGGCTGTAGTCGCCCTCGAAGGACATGAGCAGCTTCTCGGCGCGCCGATGGTCCTCGTCGCGGACGGCCTGCCGTACCTCGGCGAGCCGTTCCGGGCCGGCGCCGGAGGCGAGGACCCGGGCGAGGGCGTCGGCCGGGCCCTTCGGCCGTCCCGACCAGACCGTGGAGTCGTTGATCTGGAGCCGGCTTCCGCGGACGCCGCCGAACACCATCGCGCCGAGCCGTCCATTGCCGACGGGCGCCGCCTCGAACCAGCTCGACGCCGGCCGCGGCCAGGCGAGCACGAGATCGTCGCCGGCCATCTGTTCCTCTTCCATTTGATGTCCCGTGAATCCGATGGAGTCGATGATGCGGGAGCTCGGAACGGCGGTGCGGTCCCGGGCCTCTGACGGGTCGTCTACCGGACGTTCAGCGGGCCGCACCGCAGAGCGGACAGGTCGACGGCGTCGGCCATCGCCCGCATGCCCGTGTCGTTCGGGTGGAGATGATCGCCGCTGTCGAACGACGGCAGCATCCGGTGCTGGTCGCACGGATCGCGCATGACCTTGTCGAGATCGCTCACGGCGTCGAACTCGCCGCCGGTCCGGATCCATTCGTTGACGCTCTGGCGCACGGCCTCGCCGGCGGCGTCGTACTCGTACCATCCCTGGTACGGCAGCACGGTCGCGCCGACGACCCACTTGCCCGCCGCATGGGCCCGATCGATGATCTGCCGATAGCCGGCGATCATGTCGTCCACCGTGACGTCGGTGTGGGCCTTGATGTCGTTGATGCCTTCGAGCAGGAACACCGTGCTGACCCCGGGCTGGGAGAGCACGTCACGCTGCAGTCTGTTCAGCGCGGCCTGGCCGGCGCCGTCCGCGAGCACCTTGTTGCCCGAGATGCCCTCGTTCGCTACTCCTTTCACCGTGATGCCGGACGCGGCCTGGAGCCGCCGGGAGAGATGGTCGGGCCAGCGGCGGTTCCGGTCCGCGGTCGACGCCCATCCGTCGGTGATGGAGTCGCCGAGGGTCACCACCGAGGTGACCGCCGTGGACGTCTCCACACTGATGGCGTCCAGCCAGTACCAGGAGGCGATCAGGTCGGTCCAGTTGGCCGCGCCCTCCTCGGCGGTGTGGTCACCCGCGGCCGCGTAGGAGGTCTGCATGGCCATGCCGTGACCGGTCGTCGGTCCCTGGGCGCCCGTCACATACAGGCTGATGACCAGATCGCTCTGGGCGGCCAGCTCCCCGGGCAGCGGATCGCTGAGCACGGTCTCACCCGCCGGGACGGTGACGGACGCGGCCCCGCCGAAAGCCAGCCGGCGATTGGTGTCGCGAACCAGCTCAGCACCCTGCTTCCGCAGCCCCGCGTACGCGCTCGCGAAGGTCACCGGGTGCTCGCCGAAGGCGTTGGACAACCGGATGCGCATGTCCGTGCCGCCGACGCTGGTGCGCACGATCATCCGGTAGCCGCGGTCGGCCGGCCCGGCGTCCTGCCGCTCGGCGCTGGCGCCCCAGGTCACGACAGAATGCCTGGTCCGCTCCGCCGCGGTCGCCGACCGCGCCCACTGTTGAGTGAATTGCACCGGGCCCGCCCCCATCAGAGGCTCCTCAGCGTGACGGACTCACCGGGCTCGAGGTCGATCCGCCGCGAGGCGCCGCCGGCGAAGACGGTGGTGCTGCGGCCGCCGACGCTCTTCAGCGTCGCCTGGGTGACCTCGCCGTCCTTCCACGTGAGGTCGGCGACGAAGCCCCCGCGGACGCCCACGCCGGACACCGAACCGGAGGCCGCCCAGGCGGCGGGCAGCGCGGGCAGTAGTTCGACGTGGCCGGGCCGGGAGTAGACCAGCATCTCGACGACCGCGGCGAAGGTGCCGAGGTTCGCGTCGATCTGGAAGATGCCGCGGCCCGGGTCGGTCTCGTAGATGTCGAAGAGGTTCATCGCGGTGCCGTTGCCGCCGTTCGTCGACGGCTTCAGGTTGGTGACGAGAAGCCGGTACGCCTTCTCCGCGTTCTTCAGCCGGGCCCAGCACAGGCTTCGCCACGCGTTGGCCCAGCCGTAGCTGTCCATTCCTCGCGCGGTGAGCAGCGCGGTCGCTCCGGCGACGACGTCCTTCGAAGTGGAGCCGTCCGGGCGGATCCGGTCGCCGGGGAACAGACCGATCAGCGGGGAGAGGTGCCGGTGGCCGGCCTCACCGAGGTCGTCGGGCGACATCCACTCCTCCAGCCGGCCGGTCGTGGGGCTGACCACCGGCAGATACAGCCGGCCGCGGAGATCGTCGATGGCGTCGGCGTAGCCGGCGTCCCGTCCGAGCACCTGGGTGGCGGTGCGGTAGTTCGTGAACAGGGCCCACACCAGTTCCTGGGCGTAGGTGTTGCCCATGGCGCCCTGCGGGCCGTGTTCGGGCGACCAGTCACCGTCGGCGATCAGGACCTCGCGCTCGGCACCGGACGCGTCGGTGACGGTCGCGCTGACGAGGCGGGTCTCCCAGAACTCCACGGCGCCCTTGATGACCGGGTAGACCTTCGCCAGATAGGCGTGGTCCTGGGTGTACTCGTAGTGCTCGAACAGGTTCTGGCAGAGCCACGCGTTGCCGGCCGGATGCCACCACCAGCCGCTTCCGCCGAAGGGGTTGGTGGAGAAGCCGACGGCCCAACCGGCGATCCTGCCGCTGGAGTTGCGGAACCTGTTGGCCGGGTCGTTGAACAGCCGCCGGGTGACATCCGTCCAGCACGGCAGCTGCGCGACGCAGTAGTCCGCGAAGGCGTCGAAGCAGTCGGACAGCCCGCCACGGTCGGCCGGCCAGTAGTTCATCTGGATGTTGATGTCGGTGTGGTAGTCGCCCATCCAGTCCGGGTCGTTGTCGTCCAGCCACGGACCCTGCAGGCCCATCGGCAGGCCGCCCCGCGATCCGGAGATCATCAGATAACGACCGAACTGCAGGTACGCGGCCTCGAGTTCCGGGTCGGGGACGTCGTCCCGGTGGCGCGCCTGCGTCCGTTCCCAGGTGTCCAGTTCGCGTTGCGCGACGGACGACGTCCCGAGGTCGATGCCGAACTGCTCGAACACCGGCCGGAAGTCGGCGACGTGGCTGCGCAACAGATCGTGGGCGGACTTTTGGGTCAGCGCCCCGGCCCTGGTCCGGGCCAGGCGCTCGGGATCCACGGACGGGTCGCGGAACCCGGTGGTCGAGTCTGGGGCGTAATCGGTGCCACCGGTGACGACGACGGTGAGATCCCGGCAGCCGGTGAAGGAGATCGACGTGCCGTCGACCGCGATCTCGCCGGTGCCGCTGTACGCGGTGACCGCGGCGCCGTACCGCAGGCCGTTGGCGAGGGAGGCGCCGAACGACGCGGAACGGCCCGCGCCGTCGACGGTGGTGGACTCGCCGTGGGCGCCCGTCAGGGAGACCGTGCCGGTGTACGCGCCGTGGCCCTGCTGGGAGAAGTGCAGAACGAGGGCGTCGTCGGGGCGGCTGGCGAAGATCTGCCGCCGGTAGGTGACACCGTCGAGGTCGTACACGGCGGTGACCAGACCCTGGGCCAGGTCGAGGGTGCGGCGGTAGTTGCCGACGCCGCCGAGGTCGTGACCGGGGATGTCGACGGCGAGCGTGGCCAGCATGGTCAGGGAGCCGAAGTCGTCCCGGCCGTAGGGGAGCTGGCCGTCGCTCTGCGGCGTGTCGTTGAGACCCCCGGTCCACAGGGTGGCATCAGTGATCATCAGGAGTTCGCGGGCGGGATCGTTGCTCACGAGCGCCCCGAGGCGCCCGTTCCCGATGGGCAGTCCCTGCTCGATCATGGAGGTGGCGGAGCCGGGCGCCCGCCACCAGAGCTGGTGCTTGGCGGCCTCGTCCACCGCGAGCAGGGGCGACTCGGTGTTCCGGATATCCACTTCGATGCTCCAACTGGGGGTCCGGCAGACGCGGCCCGGCGGGATCGCCGGACCGCGCCGGGTACGTCAGGGGGCTGCGGTGCGCGAGGGGTGGTGCCCGTTGCGATGGGGCCGACCGGCCGGGCTCAGGGAGCCACGAGCGACTGGATGCTCACCGCGGCCGCCCCGCGTGCCCACTCTTCGAAGGGCAGCGGGCGGATGGACAGCGGGCACTCGACGGCGGCGCCGAACGCCTGCCGCTCGAAGCCCGCGCGGATGTGTTTTTCGAACAGGTCGTAGGCGGCGAGTCCCTCGCCGGAGACGACGATCCTGGCCGGGCCGACCAGGTTGGCGACCGCCGCGATGCCGAGCCCGATCGCGTCGCCCCCGCGGGCGAAGATGGCGCCGATCTTCTCGTCGCCGCCGCGGGCGAGGCTCACCGCGTCGTCGATGGTGAGTTCAGGGCGGCCGGTGGACTCCCTGGCCTGCCGCACGATGGCGGGTGTGCCGGCGATCGCCTCCACGCAGCCGCGGCCGCCGCAGTGGCAGGTGGGGCCGGTGGCGTCGACCCCGATGTGGCCGATCTCCCCGGCCACGCCGTGCGAGCCGGAGACCAGCCGGCCGTTGACGACCAGGCCGCACCCGATGCCCGTCCCGACGGTGACGAGGGCGAACGACTCGGCGCCCACGCCCTCGCCGAACCAGTGTTCGGCCGTGGTCAGCGCCTTCACGTCGTTCTCCACCGTGACGGTGAGCCCGGTGACCTCCGCCGCGCGCTCACGCAGCGGCACGTTGTGCCATTGGAGGAACGGGGAGTAGCGGACCAGGCCGGTGGTGCGGTCCACGTCGCCGGAGACGGCGAGTCCCAGTCGGCGGGCGCGGGCCCGGTGGCCGCCGGGGCCGTCGAGCAGTTCGTCGACGAGGAGGCCGAGTTCGGTGAGGACGGCCTCGACGCCCAGGTCGGCCAGCGGCCGGTGGGCCGACACCCGCACATCCGCGCAGAGATCGCAGACCACGCCGATCAGCTCGTCGCCGGTGATCTTCACGCCGACGAAGAACTCGCGGTCAGCCTGGATCGCGAGCGGACTCGCCGGCCGCCCCGCGCCCGGTCCCGTCCGCTCGGTCGCGGCCAACTCCTGCAGGTAGCCCATCTCGATGAGCGGCCGCGCGGCCTTGGTGACGGCGGCGGAGGACAGCCCGAGCCGGTGTGCGAGGCTGACCCGGCTCAGGGGGCCTTCGGTCAGCACCGCCGTGAAAACGGCTGTCGCCGCCGGGGTCTCCGTGAGAGCGCCTGCGCCGATCTCGGTAACCATGGTCCGAAACGTAGGCGTAATAATTTCCTTCGTCAAGTATTGATTCGCGCGCCGGGCAAGTCCTACGCTCAGCGGCACTCACCGGCCTGTCCGCCCGATCTAGAGGATCAGATGCACTCCGTGCTGTTCCACCCCGACCACCGCCTGTGGCTGTTGCGCGGCCCTACCTCGGCGTATGCCATCCGGCTCGCCGAGGACGACAGCGTACGGAACGTCCACTGGGGTGCCGTGCTGACGCTCGACCAGGCGGTCACGCTGGCCGAGCGCGTGTCACCGGCGGCGAGCAGTTTCGAGGCGGTGGCCGGCGTGGACGAACTGGCGGTGGAGGGCGGCGCCCGCTTCGGGCCGCCCAGCCTCGTCGTGCGGTTCGCCGACGGCACCCGCGGAGTTCAGTGGCGCTACGAGGGCCACGACGTCGACGGCGGCCACCTGCGCATCCACCTGCGCGATCGGCACTATCCGCTGCACGTGACCCTGAACTACCGGGTGCACGGCGACAGCGACGTGATCGAGCGGTGGACGAACATCGAGAACCGCGACGACCAGGCCCCGGTCACGGTGCTGCGCTGCGACTCCGCCGCCTGGGCGGCGCCGCACCGGACGCACTACCGGATGAGCCACCTCGTCGGCGGCTGGAACAGCGAGTTCCAGGTCCGGCGGACCGACGTCCCCGTGGCCGAGACGGTCCTGACCAGTCGGCGCGGCATGACGAGCCACCACGCCAACCCCTGGCTGGCCGTCGACGACGGCACCGCGGGCGAGGACCACGGCGAGGTCTGGAGCACCGCGCTCGCCTGGAGCGGAAGCTGGCGGATCACCCTGCACCGGGACCCCGTCGGCCGGACCACGTGGACGGGCGGATTCGGCCACGAGGGTCTCACCTGGTCGCTGGCGCCCGGCGAGGCGCTGGAGACTCCCGTCTTCGCCGGCCTCTACACGCCGGACGGGTTCGGGGCGGCCAGCCGCGCCTGGCACGGACACGTCCGCGGGCAGGTGCTGTCCCACCCGGACGAGACGCGGCCCGTGCTCTACAACTCCTGGGAGGCGACCGGGTTCGACGTCGACGAGGCCGGCCAGATGGCCCTGGCGGCGCGCGCCGCGAGTCTCGGCGTCGAACTGTTCGTCATGGACGACGGCTGGTTCGGCGCCCGCAGCAGCGAACGGGCCGGCCTCGGGGACTGGGAGCCGAACCCGGCCCGCTTCCCGTCCGGGCTCGGCCCGCTCGCGGCCGAGGTGCGCCGGCTCGGCATGCGCTTCGGGATCTGGGTGGAGCCCGAGATGGTCAACCCCGACAGCGACCTCTACCGGGCCCATCCGGACTGGGTCCTGCACATGGCCAACCGCGACCGGACCGAGATGCGCCACCAACTGGTGCTCAACCTCGCCCGGCGGGACACCGCCCAGTGGACCCACGCCTGGCTGGACCGGCTGGTCGCCGACCACGACATCGACTTCCTCAAGTGGGACGCCAACCGCCCGTTCACCGAGGCCGGCTGGCCGGGCAGCGGCGATCCCGAACGGCTGTGGATCGACCAGACGCGGGCGGTCTACCGGATCATGGACCGGCTCCGGGCCGACCACCCGGGCCTGCGCATCGAGGCGTGCTCCGGCGGCGGCGGCCGGGCCGATCTGGGCATCCTGGCCCGCACCGACCAGGTGTGGGTGTCGGACAACACCGACCCCGTCGACCGGATCGGCATCCAGCACGGGTTCAGCCAGCTCTACCCGGCCCAGGTCATGAGCGCCTGGGTCACCGACAGCCCCAACCCGGCCACCGCCCGGCTGACCCCGCTGCGCTTCCGGTTCCACGTCGCCATGGCCGGCGTCCCCGGCATCGGCGGCGACCTCACCACGTGGACCGAGGAGGAGCTGAAGGAGAGCGCCGAGTTGGTCGCCGCGTACAAGCGCATCCGGCCGGTCGTCCAGCACGGCGCGCAGCACCGGCTGCGCGGTGACGGGACGCTGACCGGCGTGGAGTACGTCCGCGACGACGACCACGTGGTGCTCGCCTGGTGCCCCACCCGTGCGTTCGGCCACGCGCCGGCGCCGCTGCGCCTGGCCGCCGTACGGCCGGAGGCGGTGTACCGGGACCTGGACACCGGGGCGACGTACCCAGGCGCCGTGTTGCTCCAGTCGGGCCTGCCCCTCTGCCTGCCGCGGGGCGACCACGCCAGCACGCTCGTCCGGCTGCGGAGGGTGCACTAGGCCGGTGTTCAGGCCGCCGGAAGGCGCAGCTCGATCAAGCCGCCTTGTGAAGCCTTCGCGGTCAGGCCGCCGCCCACCGCGTCGGCCAGGCGGCGCGCCAGCGCCAGTCCCAGGCCCGCGCCCTCTCCGGGGCTCGCGGCGCTTCCCTGGGTTCCCGGCCTGAGCACGGAGTCGACTTCCGCGGGATCGAACCCCGGTCCGTCGTCGGCGACGGAGAGCACCACGTCGTTCTCCTGACGGGACACCCCCAGCACGATGGCCGTGCGACCGTATCGCACGGCGTTGTCGAGCAGGGGCTGGAGTATGCGCAGCACCACGTCCCGATCGCACGCGACGACCGGGTTCGCCGAGCCGTCCAGGTCCAGCCGGACGTCGAGGCCGACGGCGCCGCAGGAGTGCAGGGCCTCGGCCGCCACCTCGGCGGCCGTGCACGTGCCGGTGGAGGGGTCGATGCTCTGCTGCGCCAGCCCGATCAGGGTCTCGAGGACATCGGCCATCCGGTCGGTTCCTTCGAGGACCTGCCGGAGCGCGGTGCGCAGGTGCTCGGGCGGACGGTCTTGGCGGAGCGCGATCTCGGTCTCCAGCCTCAGCTGGGTGAGTGGGGTGCGCAATTCGTGGGCGATCTCCGCGGTGACCCGCTTTTCGTGGCGAAGCGCAGCGGACAGCCGGGCGAGCAGGCTGTCCAGCGTCGAGGCCAGGCCGGTCAGCTCGTCACGAGGCGGCCCGAGCCCGAATCTCCGATCGAGGTCCCGTTCCGACCACATGGCGGCCTGGGTGGTCATCTGCGCGACCGGCCGGAGGGCGTGCAGCACGGTGCGGCGGATGAAGAACGCGCCGATGCCGAGGACCAGCGCGTCGAAGACCAGAGCGCCGATCAGTGCGGTGCGTTCGGCGTCCTCGTAGGGAGCCAGGGACAGGGCGGCCACCACCGTCGCCTTCGGCGTCCGGGGGTCACGCAGGTGCAGGGCCAGGATCCGCGTATCGGCAGGGACATCGCGGATCGTGGTCTGCGGCGATGTGCTGAGAGTGCGCGCGGCGCGGTACAGCGGGCTCGATCTGGATGGCCCGCTGACCAGGGTGCCCTTGACGTCGAACACCCACACGCCGTTGTCGAGCGCCTCGTCGAAGGGAGTGTCGGCCAGCGTGAGCCTCCCTTGCCGGGTCGTCACGTTCGCCGCCGCGGCTTCGGCACGCGTGCGCAGGACGCCGTTGGCGTCCTTCTCCAGCCGCCAGGACAGCACGGAGTAGAACCCGGCCGTCAGCGCCGCGAGAGCGACCGCCAGCGTGGCCGTCGCGGTGACGACGAGCCGGTTGCGGATCACGTGATCGAATATCCGACGCCGCGGACCGTGGTGAGCAGCCCGGCCTGGCCGATGTCGGTGAGCTTGCGGCGAAGCCGCACGATGTAGGCGTCCAGGGTGTTGTCGTGCACCATGGCACCCGGCGGCCAGGCCGCGTTGATGAGCGAATGACGTCGCACGACCTCGCCTCGGCGGGCCAGCAGAGTCGCCAGGATGCGGAACTCCGTCGGTGTGAGCATGATCGCCCGATCCTCGTGACGCAGCGTGTGGGCGGCCGGGTCGAGATGCAGTCCCACGGGGGCGGGCCGCGGTGCGCCACCGCGCCGGAGCAGGGCCCGCAGCCGGAGGACCAGCTCATCGAAATGAAACGGCTTGGGCAGGTAGTCGTCGGCGCCGGAGTGGAATCCCGCGAGCCGGTCGGTGATTCCTCCTCGAGCGGTGAGGAAGAGCACCGGCGCCTGGACGCCACGCGACCGCATCGCCAGACAGAGATCACGGCCGTCCACGTCGGGAAGACCGATGTCCACGATGAAGACCTCCGGTGTCGCATCGTCGATACGGCGCAGTAGGTCGGACCCGTTCGAAACACAGACGGGAACCTCGAACCCCTCCTCCCGCAGGCCGCGGCTGAGCACCTGACGCAGGCCGGGATCGTCCTCGACGATGGCGACGCTGGGAGCCAACAGAGCGCCTCCCCTCATGTGGCTGTCGGGTAAGGCTCGCCAGGTTACGCGATGGGCCGGGGCGTTCAGGAGGGACATCGTCGCACGTGGCGACGTGTGTGACGTAGTCAGGTTGAGTTCAGGTGAGGCATGTCAGCCTGGCGCGATGATGACTCCTGAACGACGTGCGGTCTCCTCGCCGGCGAGGCAGGCCCTCAACAAGGTCCCATCCATCACGATCTATTTCTGGATCACCAAGATCCTCTGCACGACCGTCGGGGAGACCGCGGCCGACTTCCTCAGCTCCACGCTGAATCTCGGGCTGACCACCACCACCTACGTCATGGCCGCACTGCTGGCCGTCTTCCTCTGTCTCCAGTTCCGCGGCCGGAGCTATGTGCCGTCGATCTACTGGGTCACGGTGGTTCTGATCAGCGTCGTGGGCACGCTGATCACCGACAACCTGACGGACGGCTTCGGGGTGTCACTCGAGACCACCACCGTCGTCTTCGGCGTCGCGTTGATCGCGACCTTCGCCGCCTGGTACGCCAGTGAGCGGACTCTGTCCATCCACACCATCCACACCGCAAGGCGTGAGAGCTTCTACTGGCTGGCCATCCTGTTCACCTTCGCGCTGGGGACCGCGGCGGGCGACCTCGTCGCCGAACGGATGAACATGGGATACCTCCTGTCGGCCGTGATGTTCGGCGCCCTGATCGGGATCGTCGCCCTCGCGTACGGGGTGGCGAAGGTCAACACCGTCCTGACCTTCTGGATCGCCTACATCCTCACCCGGCCGCTGGGAGCGTCGATCGGCGACTACCTGTCACAGCCGGGCGACGAGGGCGGTCTGGCTCTGGGGACCGTCGTCACCAGCCTGCTGTTCCTGATCGCCATCGTGGGCTTCGTGCTGTACCTGACCACCAGCAGGCGCGATCAGGACGGACCGCACGTCCTCGCCGCGGCGCACGGTCCGGCCGCACGACTCGCAAGCACACGCGGCGCAGCCGACGGCCGGCATCAGGGGAGATGAGCGGTGCCGGAACGTGTACGCCGCTGGTTGCTGGGCTCCGGGGCGCACTGGCTGCGCTGGGCCGCGCTGCGGTTGCTCGGCCTGGCCAACGTGTGGCGGGCGCGCCGCACCCCGGCCGCGAGCGCGGACGTCGTCCGCATTCTGCTGTTCCACGCGTTCGGGATGGGCGGAACCATTCGCACGGTCCTCAATCTGTCCGGCTACCTTGCGCAGGGACGGGAGGTCGAGATCATCAGTGTGGTCCGCACTCGGGACCGGCCGTTCTTCGATGTCCCGCCAGGGGTCGAGGTGTCCACCCTGGACGACCGCACACGGGAGAAGACCGGAGTCGCAGGACTGCTGGCGCGGCTGCCCAGCGTGCTGGTGCCCACCACCGAGCCGGTCTACCGGAGTTGCTCCCTGTGGACCGACGTGTTGCTGGTGCGCTACTTACGCGCTCTGCGGGGCGGCACGCTGATCACGACGCGGCCCGCCCTGAATCTGTTCGCCGCGGCTTTCGCCCCGCCGGAGGTGATCACCATCGGCCAGGAGCACCGTCACCTGGCCGCGCACAAGCTCGCACTTCGCAAGGTCATCACGCGCCGGTACGGCAGGCTCGACGCGCTGGTCACGTTGACGGAACCCGATCGCGATCGGTACGCGGCGCTGCTTCCGCATCTGCCGCTCGCCTGCATTCCCAACGCACTGCCCGCACTCGGCGGGGGACGCGCCTCGCTGGAGGCCCGATCAGCTGTCGCGATCGGGCGCCTCGACCGGATCAAGGGATTCGACCTGCTGATCTCGGCCTGGCGGATGGTCGCCGACCGGCACCCGGAATGGAACCTGCGGATCTTCGGGTCAGGCCCCTCGCTGGGCGGGCTGGCCGCGCAGATCGAGGAGTCGGGCCTGGACGACAAGGTGTTCCTGATGGGACGGACCGACCGGGTCGGTGAGGAGTTGTGCAAGGCGGGGATGTTCGTTCTCAGCTCTCGTTCCGAGGGCAGGCCGATGGTCCTGCTCGAAGCGATGAGCAAAGGACTGCCGGTCGTCGCGTTCGACTGCCCGACGGGACCCGCTGAGATGATCAACGACCGGGTGGACGGCTGGCTGGTCCCGGAGGAGGACGTCGAAGGGCTCGCCGGTACGATCTGCGACCTCATCGAGGATGATCAGGCGCGGCGCGAACTCGGAGTCGCGGCCATTCGCACGGCTGCCGCGTATGACCTGTCCGTCATCGGCCGAGAATGGGACCGCCTGCTGGACGGACTGGTACGAGTCAGGAACCGGAGCGCCGAGCAGACGGTCGCCGGACCGGCGTCGACCTCCGAAGCGTCGCGCGCTCCGGCCCTCCGCTCCGAGATGCCGGCGGAGAGTCGGCCACGGTGAGGTCACCCGTGTGTCTCGCGGGCCGGAAGAAATGCGGATGATCGCGCTCGCCGTCGGCGTCGCGCTGCTGGGCTCGCTGTTCTTCGCACTTGGAGCCGCGTTTCAGCAACATGAGGCTGCCGGCTCCGCCGAACCTCGTCTCCGTGTGCTCCTCCGCCGGCCGCTCTGGCTGGCCGGCGGCGCGGCCGGCGTCGTGGGGGCGGCGCTGCACATATTCGCGCTGAGCATCGGCCCGCTGACCCTGGTGCAGCCGATGGGGATGGCCAGCCTGCTGTTCGCCCTTCCGATCGCCGCCGCACTGCACGGCCGCAGCCCCAGGCGTGAAGAGCTCGCCGCCGCATTCCTGGTGTGCATCGGGCTGATGGGGCTCGCGCTCCTCGTCCCCCGGACCGCCCAGACCCCGCAGCTGACGGAATCGGGCGCGGTCACGATGCTCGCGGGAACCGCTCTCGCCGCCGCGGCCTGCTTCGGCATCGCCCAGCGCTCGGCGGGCGCGGCCCGCACCGCCCTGCTCGCGGTCGCGGCCGGAGTCATGTACGGCGCGACAGCGACGATCACCCACGTCCTGGTCGAAGGACCTGGTGCCGACCTGTGGCTCCTCGCCGCCGTCCCCGTTCCGGCGGTGGCGGCGCTGATGTTGCTCCAGCGCGCCTACGCCACCCCGGCCCGGTCGCACGCGTCGGGAGCCCGGGATCCGAGGGGGGAACTCGGGAGCGGCCATTTCGCCGTGGCGTTCGCCACTCTCCAAGTGACCGATCCGCTCACTGCCGTGACCTGGGGCGCCCTACTTCTCGACGAACCCCTGCCGTCCCACGCCACCGCTGCCGTCGTGGCCGCGCTACTGGCCGGAGCCGGAACCGTCGCGCTCGCCCGAACCACACCGCTGACCAGACAAACGCCCTGACAAGGATCGAAACCGATGAACGCCTTTCCCCTCGACGCCGTCCCCCCGTTCACGACCGACGGACAGGACGCGGTCATGCCGGCCGGGAGCCCGGCCGCAGGCAGGTGCCGTACCGTCCTGATCGCAACCGACACCTACCCGCCCGACGTCAACGGCGCCGCCTATTTCAGCCACCGCCTGGCGAGCGGCCTGGTCGCCCGCGGCACAGAGGTTCATGTGGTGTGCGCTTCCGATGAGGGCTCGCCGCGGATCGAGATCATGGACGGGGTCGTGGTCCACCGCCTGAGCTCCGCGCCACTGCTCGTTCACCCCACGATGCGGGTCACCGTTCCCGCGGGGCTGGGCCGTACCCTCCTGCGCCTGATCGAGCGGGTGCGGCCGCAGGTCGTCCACGTCCAGGGGCACTTCATCGTCGGCAGGGCGGCGATCGAGGCGGCTCGCCGGGCGGGTCTGCCCGTGGCGGCCACCAACCATTTCATGCCGGACAATATGTTCCAGTTTGCGCGTATTCCGGCTCGGCTTCGCGGGCGCGTGGGCGACCTCGTCTGGCACGACTTCAGGCGAGTGTTCGCCCGAGCCGACCGTGTCACCACTCCCACCCGTATCGCGGCGGAGTTGCTGTCCGCCAAGGGGTTCACCCGCGAGGTGGAGGCGGTCTCCTGCGGGATCGACCTGCACCGGTTCCAGCCGCAGCCCCAGCAGTGGGCGCGGCAGCGGTTCGGACTGGACGACCGGCCGACCATTCTGTTCGTTGGCCGCCTCGATGAGGAGAAACGCCTGGACGAGCTGGTCTGGGCCCTTCCGCAGGTGCTGAACAGCGTCGACGCGCAGATCGTGTTCGTCGGAACCGGGGGAAGGCGGACGGCTCTGGAGCGGCTGGCGGCGCGGCTCGGAGTCGGCGGGCGCGTGCGCTTCCTCGGCTTCGTCCCTGACGCCGCTCTGCCGCAGGTGTACTCCGCCGCCGATGTGTTCGCCATGCCCGGCGTCGCCGAGTTGCAGAGCATCGCGACGTTGGAGGCGATGGCCAGCGGCCTTCCCGTGGTCGCGGCCCGCGCCATGGCGTTGCCGCATCTGGTGGGGGACAACGGCCATCTCTACCGGCCGGGCGACGTCAGGGAGCTGGCCGGGCATCTGACCGCCATCCTGACCTCCGCCGACCTCCGTGCTTCGATGGCCAAGGCCAGCCTCGCTCTGGCCGCGACCCACGACCACCGGCGCTCCCTCGCCCGCTTCGAGGAGATCTACGCGGAGCTCACCGCGTGAGGTCGTCGCGTGCCGGCCGGCGCGGTGCCGGGTGAGCCGTCCGGCTGAGCGCCCGGACATCGCAGACCGCGCCCGATGATCCCTGAAAGCCGAACGGCGTCGTGATCCGGGAACGGCCGGATCCCCCGAATGGGGGATCGGCCGCCCCGCTCCGGCGCGATGCGCGAGCAGTGCCCGGCCGGGACCGTGGAGGAGTCATCCCCACGTCCCCGGAGGGCAGACTCCATGAAGATCCGCAGAGCGGCCCCGTTGCTGCTCGCACCCGTCCTTGCCGCTTGCGCGGCCACCTCCACGCCGGGCGCGACCGCCTCGCCGAGCCCCGGCGCCTCCGCCGTCCTCGCGGTGTACAGGGAGCTTGCCACCTGTCTGCGGCAGCACGGCGTGCCGAACTTCCCCGACCCGGTCGTGGACGCCCAGGGGAACGTCCAGATCAGCTCCTCCATACAGATCCCGACATCGGCGAAGACCGCGTGTGCGTCCATCGCCGCCCGGCTGCCCGCGGAGAACGGCAAGGGACCGAAGTACACCGCGGCTGACATGACCAAGCTCAGACAGCTCGCTCAGTGCTTCCGTGACCACGGCGTCCCCGACTGGCCCGACCCCAACTCCAGAGGCGAGTTCCCCCTGCCGAAACGGCTGCTCGATCTGGGCAAGCGCGGGT
>Ga0310811_10004453_pt1 | contig 17588 bp, 24 predicted proteins | sample YCmetagenome_FD_207642 | JGI IMG/M metagenome (GOLD analysis project Ga0310811, IMG submission 207642) | Soil microbial communities from experimental microcosm in Duke University, North Carolina, United States - YC | ecosystem: Engineered > Artificial ecosystem > Soil microcosm > Unclassified ...
AGGGAGGGCAATCGGCGTGACATCATGTGACTATAATTCACAAAAGAAGGGCCGAAAAATGGTTTGTTTTGCCTCATGCTTCCGCGCATTTTAAGGCGGAAATAGCGGGGGAAATTCGTGCAGGAACGCGTGTCAGAAGTAACGGGGTCAGCCCAAGAAACTGTGAGCTATGGTTCGATCTTCCTGGTCTTCTCGAAAATCGGGCTCTGCGGCTTCGGCGGTGTCGCCGCCTGGGCACACCGCGTCCTGGTCGATGAGCGGCGCTGGTACTCCGACCGGGAATATGCCGATCTCCTGAGCATCGGCTCGGTCTTGCCGGGTCCCAATATCTGCAACATGTCGATCATGGTCGGCGACCGCTTCCGGGGCGCCCTCGGCGCCGCGACCGCTCTCGCTGGCCTGCTGGCGGGCCCGCTGCTGATCCTGGTCTGCCTGGCCTTGCTCTATGACCGCTACGGAAACCTGCCCGTGGTTCAGGCAGTGATCGGCGGCGTGACAGCAGCCGCGGCAGGTCTCATCTTCGGCACGGTGATCAAGCTGGCCCGCCGGCTGCGTCCGCGTTTCGGCAATATCCTGGTCGGGATGCTGGCCTTTCTCGGCGCAGCCATGTTGCATCTGCACGTCCTGCTGATCGTGGCCCTCATGGTGCCGCTGAGCTTGGTGCTGGCGCTGCGGGACCGCCAGCGATGAAGGACGGCGTCCTCGGTCAACTGGCCCTGACTTTCATCGCCATGTCGCTGGGTGCCATCGGCGGCGCCAATGCCGTGGTGCCGGAGATCCACCAGCAGGTGGTGACCTTACATGGCTGGCTCAACGACACGACCTTCGCCAATCTCTTCGCCATCGCCCAGGCAGCACCCGGCCCCAATGTCATGTTTGTCAGCCTGATCGGCTGGCACCTGGCGGGACCGCTCGGGCTGGTGGTGGCGACCGTCGCCATCTGCCTGCCCTCCTCGTTGCTGACCTTTGGTGTCTCGCGGATCCGGCGACGCATGATGGAGGCGGGCTGGCTGAAGCTGTTGCAGACCGCGCTGATGCCGATCCCGCTGGCTCTGATGGCAGCGAGTGCCCTGATCATGGCCCAGGCCGCGGACCACACTTTGCTCACCGTTGTCGTGACCCTCGGCACCGCGCTCTTCGTTGCCTTCACCAACCGCAATCCGCTCTGGGCCCTGACGGCCGGTGGCGTTCTCGGCGGTCTTACCTTCTTGTTTGCTGGCGCCTAACTGGGCGAAGCGTGGAAAGCGGCGCCCGCTTTCTGCATGACAAGCATGCCCGGCCGTTATCTGGCTTTGCTGGCATTGCCCTCGGTCGACCGGCATACTGCAGCCGCCCGGCCGTCTGTCCAGGCAATCACCAGCAGATCATGGATTACCGTTATGTCCGACCAGGAAACGCTCGCCCTCTTGCGCTCGATCGCCGCCAGCCTCGACCGCCTGGCCCCCGATTCAGCCAAAGCCAACGACCTGACCGTCGCCGATGCCTTCGTCTGGCAGGCCGACCAGTCCTGGCTGGAGCCGGTACCCAGCGTATCGCGGGTCCATATCAGCCTGCTGCAGGGGATCGACGCCTCGAAGGACATCCTGCTCGATAATACCCGGCGCTTCGCCAACGGCCTGCCGGCCAATAATGCGCTGCTCTGGGGTGCGCGGGGCACCGGCAAGAGCTCGCTGGTGAAGTCGGCCCATGCCGCCATCAATGACGAGCTCAAGACCGACCAACCGATGGAACGCATCGCCCTCATCGAGCTGCACCGCGAGGACCTGCCGACCCTGCCTCGTCTGCTCAGCCATATCCGCAACCAGCCCCGGCGCTGCATCCTGTTCTGCGACGACCTCTCCTTCGACGCCGCCGATACCAGCTACAAATCCTTGAAGGCCGTCCTTGAGGGTGGCATCGAAGGCCGGCCGGCCAATGTCATCTTCTACGCGACCTCGAACCGGCGCCACCTGCTGCCCCGCGACATGATCGAGAATGAGCGCTCGACCGCCATCAACCCCTCGGAAGCGGTCGAGGAAAAGGTCTCGCTCTCGGATCGTTTCGGCCTGTGGATCGGTTTCCATAACTGCGACCAGGACACCTACTTCGCCATCATCGACGGCTATGCCAAGGCGCTCAGCCTGCCGATCGACCAGGACAGTCTGCATGCCAAGGCGATCGAATGGTCGATGACCCGCGGCGCCCGGTCCGGCCGCGTCGCCTGGCAGTTCATCCAGGACATCGCCGGCCAGCTCGGCTGCCCGATCAATCTCTGAACACCCGCTCCACACCGTCCGCTGCCGAAGGAGACTTGCTGCAATGTCAGAGGTTTATCCGGATGATTTCATCAAACAGATTCTGCGTGAAACCAAGGTGATCGCGCTGGTCGGCGCCAGCAACAAGCCATCGCGGGATTCCAACCATGTGATGGTCTATCTGCAGGAAGTCGGATACCGGGTGATCCCGGTCAATCCCGGGCTCGCCGGCCAGCAGTTGCATGGCGAGACCGTCTACGGCCGGCTCGCCGATATTCCGCAGCAGGAGACCGGCGCGATCGATATGGTCGATGTCTTCCGCAATTCCGAGGCCGCCCTGGGCGTCACCGAAGATGCGATCGCCATCGGCGCCAAGACCGTGTGGATGCAGCTTGGCGTCGTCAATACGGAGGCCGCCACCAAGGCCCGCGCCGCCGGTTTGCGGGTGGTGATGAACCGCTGCCCGGCGATCGAGATCCCCCGCTTGAGGCCCTTTTCCTAATCTCAGGCAATCTCTAAAGAGAATGATCTAACCTTTTGACTATACGAAATAGTTGGAAGCAGAAGAAGTTTGCGTTAAAGTAGCAGAAACCAGTACATCCGGGGGCGGATATGTCGGCCAATCTTTCACTGATCAATCCATCCGCTGCCGCGGCCAATCATCCGACCGATATCCAATTGGCCTGGCTCAAGCGCGGCCTCAATCAGCCCGGCGGCAAGCTGCCGCTGTTCGACGAATGGGGCCAGAAGGTCAGCGAGCGCACGATCCGCAGCTGCATCGACCATGGCTGGGCCGAGCCCTGGTTCACCAATCCACTGAAGCCGGATTGGTTGGTCTGCAAGCTGACCGATATGGGCCGCAGCCTCGCCAAGGGCAAGTGAACAGGCGCGCCAGAGACAGCGCAGTACCAAACAAAAAGGGCGGCCCGCCAATCAGGGCCGCCCTTTTTGATTCAAAGATCCGTATTACTGTGACTGGGTCTGATCCGTACCGCCACTCGACCCATCCAGCATGATATGCCAGCCGCTGCCACTGCTGCTATCGCTGCCCTGGTCCGAGGTGCCGAGGTAAATGCCGCCACTGCCCTGGCTGCCACCGGCATCGTCCGGGTCGGCCAAGGGGGCCGCGACATCCGGATTGCCGGAATTGTCTTCAACGGTGATCGCCGCGGCAGAATGCCAGGCGAAAGCAGTGCCGAGGCCAATCCCGAGCACGATGGCCAAAGCCGTTGCCAAAATCGACTTGAACGAGAGTCCCATGTCAGCCTCCGTTTTATTTTGGCGGATTATAGGCCTCTTCGGGTGCCTGACCAGCCGTTTTGTCCGAGTCGGCGATCAGTTGCCATCCGGCCCAAGAGCACCAGCAGATTCCACCGGTACGTTGACATCGACCTTACCGGCCTTTTCAAATTCCAGGGTCAGCGGAAAGCTGGAACCCTTCTTCAGTGGTGCCGTGAGGCCCATCAGCATCACATGACTCTGCTGTGGCCGCAGGACGACCTTGCCGCCCGCCGGAATATCGAGCCCGTCCATCGCCTTCATGCTGGCCATGTTGCCCTGCATTTCCGTCGTATGGAGATGGGCCATGGCGGCAGCCGGCGTGCTGACCCCGACCAGGCGATCCGCGGCCGGGCCGCCATTATCGATTTCGAGATAGACCGCGCCGGTATCGACGCTGGGAATGGTCGCCCGGGACCAAGCCTGGCGGATCACGAGGTTGCCAAGCTTGACGTCATCGGCATGCGCAAGCCCGCTGCCCGAGAGCAATGCCAGACCGGCCATCAACAGTATTTTGGGGAGACGAGCCACCTTTTCCTCCACTCGATTCCAGCGTGATCATCAGCTTCATGGCAGATGCAGGTGCCGCCTGGCAAAGGGACGAGACGCCGCACCCATATCTACCTTTTAGGCCCCGTCAGTTGGCGAGCCGGACCTCAAGGTCGTCAAGCCGGCGCAGCCGGTAATAGGCGATCGAGATGATCCAGCTCAGGATGAAGAGGCCGATGATGAGATAGCCCAGCATGCCGAAATTCTCGCTGAGATCGCCGATGACATCCCAGAAGGCGCCATGGAGCTCAAGCTTGTCGGCGAGCAATGCCAAGGTCTCGATGCCACCGATCAGCAGCGCTACCACCACCGAGACGAAGGTGATTGTGAGATTGTAATAGAGCTTGCGGATCGGCTTCATGAAGGCCCAGCCATAAGCACCCAGCATGAGAATGCTGTCGGTGGTGTCGATCAAGGCCATGCCGGCGGTAAACAGAGCCGGAAAGACCAGGATCACCCATAAGGACATGCCCTGGGTCGCCTGGGTCGCGGAAATTCCGAAGAGCGCCACTTCTGTCGCGGTGTCGAAGCCGAGCCCGAACAGCAGGCCGACCGGCAGCAGGTGCCAGGACCGCGTCACCATGCCGAAGAGCGGCCGGAACACCCGCGCCAGCAGGCCGCGATTGTTCAGCAGCATGTCGAGGTCTTCCTCGACGAAAGGCTTGCCCTGCTTCACCGCCCGGAAGGTCCGGTAGACCGAGACCAGGATGATGATGTTCAGCGCGGCGATGGTGAAGAGGAAGAAGGCGGAAACGCAGGTGCTGATGACACCGCCGATCTCGCGGAAGGCGGCAACGCCGTTCTGCACGGCGGCGGCGGCGAAGGCGATGCCAACCGTCATGCCGACCACGATCAAAGCATGGCCGATCGAGAAGAAGAAGCCGACCGCGACCGGCCGCTTGCCTTCCTGCATCAGCTTGCGGGTGACATTGTCGATGGCGGCGATGTGATCGGCATCCACGGCGTGACGCAGGCCGAAAGTATAAGCCAGCAGCGCCGTTCCCAGCAGCATCGGGTTGTCGCCCAGCACGGCGAAGGCCCAAACCCAGACGCCGATATTGGCGACAATCAGGAAAGCGAAAATGGAGATGATGCGGCGGCGCAGATCGCCAGCCCCATCATGCAGAAAACTCGACAAGAAACCCGACACGATTGCCTACCCCGGAGCGTTGCCAACGGGACCGAGCCGGCGAATAGCGTGAGAGAGCGCGGGATCGCTTGAGTGATCCATGCCCCAGCCCACCCGATTGCCGGCACAGTCATGACTCGATGGCAGGTCTCCTGGCTCACGGGTCGTTGCCTGCATCCTGCCTTCCCGGGCGAACCCAGTGGCGTCGATGGAGCAGGCTATCCGCTTACAGTTGCGGGGGCAGCCACGGTTTTGGCCCCTTCTGGGTCGTCCGCACCGTGTTCCCTATTAATCCCCTGGACTTCAGCCGTCGGGGAACCATCGACGGCACTTATAGCCGATCGCGAAGGACGGTCAATGCCTGCCGGCGGCGGCAAGTGACCGGCGACCGACATGCATTTCTGGCAGAAAGGATGATGAAAATCAGAACTTCATCTGCATGCCGACGGAGCCGGCCTGCTGCAGCTGCGCGCTGTTCGAGCCATATTCGGTCTGGCGCGAAACGTCGACCTTAGCGTTCAATTTGACGTCGGCATTGATCTGCGCCCCGACATCCCAATTAGCCGAGAGGCCGAAAGTCTGTGTGGTATCGCGCCGCTTGGCCAGCAGATCGAGGCTGTCATCGTCCGGGGCAGTCGAGTTGTAGGAGTAATTCGTGCCCAGCTTGAAACTGTCGGAGACAGGAATCTCCGCGCTCACCGACGGACCTTGCTGGCCGGACAAAGACTGGTTCCCACCACTCAGGGTCTGGTTCATCTGATAACCGAGACCGAGCTTGACCTTGTCCGACAGGGTATAGCTGAGACTGGTGCTGGCCTGAGCCTGGCGGCTGCCGCCATCGGGCGTGTTCTGCAACGTATAGCCGGTCGTCGTCGTCGCGGTCAGGCCGCTCATCAGATCCTTGGAAACGGAACTGCTGACGCCGTAATCGATCTGGGACAGCGACTGGTTCTGCATCGTCACGCCGACATTCGGGCTGAGACTGATGGCGAAATTGCCTTGCCGGTAAGCCAGGCCGGGGCCGGCATTGGCCGAGGCATCGCCGAACAGACCGCTATCCGACTGCGTCTTAGAGAAAGAGCCATGGTTGACCAGCGAGAGACCGCCTGACAACGGCACGACATATTGCCCGCTGCCGCCGAGCACCGCGTCCCAGCCACGATCGGAATCCGCCGTCGAAACGGTGAATGGCACGTCGCCGAGATCGATCTTCTTGTTGGTCGGCGCCGCAGCACTGTCGCTCGCGGCCAGCGGATCAGCGGCCGCCCCGCCCGTGAGCTTGTCGTTGAGGCCGGCACCGGACAGGTTGAGATAGAGCGACGCACCGGTCGAGGTCTGGTCAGCCCGGGCAGCGACTGACAGCGCGACAACGGGCAGCAGGCCGAGCGGCATCGCCATCAGCATGGCAGCCAGCCGCCTGCTGCTCTTGAAGCCATATCCTGTTGATTGGGTCACACTCATCGGCCGGTCGCCCGTTATTCCTGCGGTTCGTTATCTCTGTGTTTATCGTATTGGAGGTTTGGGCTATCCGGTCGCAATCCTCTCGCGGCGTCACGAAACCAAGCAAGACTGGCGCAAATATGGGGTCGGTGGGGGTAGGATTGCAATACTAGATCGCCCTGCCCCCACATAATGGACCGATCAGTTGCCTTCCGGCATCACCTCGCCCTGCGGGGTGACCATGACATTACCACCGACACCATCCTTGTTGACGGCCGTACCGTGCCACACATTGTCACAGCCTTTTTCCAGATCCTTGACCTGCGTATAGCCTGCCGCCTCGATCTTCTTCTTGGTCTGCTCCGCCGTCGTCCCGTCGATCTTCGTGCCGGCTTCACAGCCAGCTACCTGGATCACCGCAGCTGACTGCGCCATCGCGGGTTGCAACAAGGCCTGGCTGCCGAGCGCCAGAGCCAAAGCGAGACCATAACGGGCGATACCGATCGACATGGATAGTTTCCTTTCACTGCAAGTTCGATGGACGAAGATAGTCAACAGGCGAAGATTGAGGCGATAGAGAGCATCAGCGAATGAAGATCAGCGCCACCTTCACTAGAAATGGCACAAGGCGCGGACGGATCAAGCGGGCGTCATAGCGCATCATGCGGCGGCCATTCTCAGCCAAACAGACGCGCGGCAATAACGGCATCGAGCCGGAGTCCAGGGATCACTGCTAGTCGATAGGGATCATGGGTATCGAGCAACATGCTGCAGAAGGCTTCCTTGTGATGCACTGAGCCCAACTGCGGGCTGCTGCCAGCTGTAATGACGCCAGCTGCAGAATTTGACTCGCATGCATCAGACAGGCGGTCGGTCTCGAGATCCACGTCATCCCCCAAAATCCCCGATCGGTCGCTTCCTCAGGCGCGAAGATATCCCGCTCCCCGCCGGCCACCAATTCACTCTCCTGACAGAAGGTTCCGCCAAGGGGATGCTGCCGATGAAGGAGGGAGAGATCAGGGCGTGATTGCGACGATTTCTTGGCAAGCGGCGGCCGGAGAGACGCTACCTGTCGCTGAACCGCGCCGAAGAATTGCGCGCGCCACGGTTTTCGGCTGGACAAATCATTATGTTATAATATAACACTTTCGTTCATCACAAACGTCCCGCAACGAGGTTGAATGATGTTTCGGCGTCTCTCTCTGGCTTTCCTGAGCTTGGTTCTCTGCGGCTTTGTCTCTGTTGCGCCCCGCGCTGTTCTGGCCGATGGCCTGCCGGTGGTGGCAGCCGAGAACTTCTATGGTGATCTGGTGCAGCAATTGGGCGGGCCCCAGGTCCAGGTGACCAGTATCCTCAGCAACCCCGATCAGGATCCGCATCTTTTCGAGGCCAGCCCCTCGACGGGTCGGGCGCTCGCAGCCGCCCGGCTCGTCATCCTCAATGGCGCCGATTACGATCCCTGGATGGAAAAACTGCTGCAGGCGACACCTTCTGCTGACAGGGTCGAAATCGTCGTCGCTGATCTCGTCCAGGCGAAATCCGGCGACAACCCGCATCTCTGGTATAAGGTCAGCAACATGGCCGAAGCGGCGAAAGCGGTGGCTGCCGCCCTCACCCGGCTTGACGCATCCCATGCCGCCGACTACCAAAATCGCTTGAGTAATTTCCTCAGCAGTCTGCAGCCGCTTTCGACCAAGGTCGCCGCCATGCACCAAGCCTATGCCGGAACGCCCGTAACCGCGACCGAGCCCGTCTTCGGCTATATGGCGGCGGATCTGGGACTTGATATGCGCAACGAACGCTTCCAGCTTGCAGTCATGAACGACACCGAACCCAGCGCCAGCGATATCGGCGCCTTCCAGAATGACCTGAAACAGCGCAAGGTTCATGTATTGCTGTTCAACCAGCAGACCACTGACGACCTGTCCCAGCGCCTGCTCGATATCGCCAAGGAGGCCAAGGTCCCTGTCGTCGGCGTGACTGAAACCGAACCCGCCGACCGCAGCTACCAGGAGTGGATGCTGCAGCAGTTGACGGCGCTGGACCAGGCGCTCGGCGCCAACAAACAGCCGTAACGGAGCATCGCGCAATTAATGTCAGAAGCATCGGGATCGGGGGCGCTTTCATCGTCATGAACCGGGACGTAGCGCCGAAGCGGCTAGAACCCACGGTCGAGCTTGAGCATGCCACGCTGACATTGGGTGGCCGCAAGATCCTGTCCGATATCAGCCTCACCATCAATGCCGGCGAATTCATCGGCGTCCTTGGTCCCAATGGTGCCGGCAAGACGACGCTGATGCGCGCCTTGTTGGGCTTGATCCCGATCTCGGCAGGCAGCCTGCGCGTGCTCGGCGAAGCAGCGCGGCGGGGCAATCCGGCCATCGGCTACGTTCCGCAGTTCCGCAGCCAGGCGGCCCAGAGCGCGCTGCGCGGCTGGGATTTTGTCGCCGCCGCCGCCGACGGACATCGCTGGGGCCTGCCGCTGCCGGATCGGCGGCGCCGGCGCCTGGTGAGCGATGCCATTGCCCTGGTCGGTGCCGAGCGGCTGGCGGAGCGGCCGATCAACGGTCTCTCCGGCGGCGAGCGGCAGCGTTTGCTGCTGGCTCAGGCGCTGCTCGGCGAGCCAAAACTGTTGCTGCTCGACGAACCGCTGATCAGCCTCGATCCACATCATCAGAAGGTGGTTGTTGATCTGGTGCGCGAGGTGCAGCAGCGGCTCGATATTGCCGTCCTGTTCAGCGCCCATGAACTCAACCCGCTGTTGCCGGCGATCGACCGGGTGCTCTATCTCGGCAAGGGACAGGCTGCCCTCGGCACGGTCGATGACGTCATCACCGGCCCGGTCCTGTCGCGGCTCTATGGCTCAGACATCGATGTGGTGCGCCTGCGCGGGCGCATCTTTGTCATGTCCGGCGGCCTCGACCTGGAACATGACGCACATCAGCACGAACACGAGCATGGCGGCGGTCATCACCATGAGCATGAACATCATCATGCCCATCGGTGACGGATTGGATATGGCAAGGCGGCATTGAAAGAGCATCATGTTTGACTACGACTTCATGCGCCACGCCTTTGCCGCTGCCGGTATCGTCGCCGTGTTGTCCGGCATCGTCGGCTATTTCCTGGTGTTGCGCGGCCAGACCTTTGCCGGCCATGCCCTGTCCCATGTCGGCTTTGCCGGCGCCACCGGCGCGGTGCTGCTGGGCGTATCGCCGCTGACCGGATTGATTGCCTTTACCCTGCTGGCCGGACTTGGCATGGGCGTACTCGGCGACCGGCTTCAGGGGCGCGATGTGGCGATCGGTGTCGTCCTGTCGCTGTCACTCGGCATCGGCCTGCTGTTCCTGCATTTCTTCACCTCATATGCGACGCAGGCGACGGCGCTGCTTTTCGGCAATGTCTTTGGCGTCAACCTCTCCACCGTGGGCGTCCTGGCATTGCTCGCCACCATCAGCCTGCTGGCGCTGGCGGCGATCACGCGGCCCCTGCTCTTCAGCAGCCTGCAGCCGGAGCTGGCAGAGGCTAAAGGCGTCAATCCGCGCCTCGTCTCCATGCTATTCCTTGGCATTGTCGCGCTCACCACCGCCGCCTGTGCCCAGGTGGTCGGCGTCCTCCTGGTCTTCGCCTTGATGGTGGGGCCGGCAGCGACCGCACAGCGCCTCGCCTCCCGGCTCAGCCATGCCGTCGTCCTCTCGGCCCTGATCGCGCTGATCGAGGCCTGGGGCGGCATTGCCCTTGCTTATGTAAGTGACTGGCCGGCCAGCTTCTGGATCACCGCCTTGAGCGCACTCGGCTATTTCCTCAGCCTCAGCTTCAGCCGTCTCTTCAGCCACCAGCTCGCTTGAGATCAACGGCAAAGACTCGTCGCAGCCAATCGCGGGCAAGGCTGATACCTTCGCCGGCAAAGGCCCGTTCCAGATAGACCGAAAAGCCGTGCAACCGGTCATCCGGCACCACCCGATAGACATGCGTCCACAGCCCGAAGCGACGGTGGATGACGGCATAGAAGGCGCAATCTTGCTGGCGGCCGAGCCGGTTGGGAAAGCTGCCGCTGGTCAGGAATACCGCCTCGTCCTCAGGCCCGATGATCAGTTCCAGGCCATAACTGTCGGCATTGGCAGCCGATATGCTGTCAGTGGAAAGAAGTCTGGACATAAAAAACCTCCTAGTGATCAGGAGGGTCGACGCAGCGGCTGATTCCCGTTCATTGCCGGACCGGCCACATCCCTCGTTCGAGGCACCACCTTGCGCGGGTCGCAGGTTGGTGTTGGGCGTCACCCAACTCTTGATGCGGGGGTGATCTTTATCGATGAGGATGATTGCCGTCAAGCCCTCGCGGTGCCATGCTGATCGCCTGAGGTAGCCGCGATATGACCGTTCAAACCCGATGACCGTCCAAACCCAGGCCTTCCTGCGGGCCGCGAAATTGCCGGATGCCGAGGCCGTCAGCCGGGTGATCGCCGACGCCCTGCGCCAGACAAATGCCGCCGACTACAACGCAGATGTCATCGCCCGCATGACCGCGTCCTATAGCGCCACGCGCGTCGGGTTGATGATTCGTGGACGGGAGATGTTCGTCGCCGAGATGGATGGTGGAATTGTCGGCGTCATTGGTTATTCGTCCGGCACGGTGCGGAGCCTGTTCATCGCACCGGCATATCAGGGCGTGGGAGTCGGCCGTCAACTTTTGGCGTCGGTGGAGGCCCTTGCGCGACAAGCGGAAATCCGATCGTTGACAGTCGCCGCATCGCTGACGGCGATCGGCTTCTATCGCCGCTGTGGCTTCGAGAATTTGCGGTCGGTTGATTCTGCCGGCATCGCCATGACGCTGATGCACAAATGGCTCATCGATAGCGATGAGCCAACGGCTTTCCAGGAAGCTGAATAGGCAAAGGCCGGCCCGCGCGAACGTGCAAGAGGGCCGGCCTTTCTTTTACGCTGAAGCGGTGCCGTCTTTACGGCTGCACCACCAGGTCATTTGTCACACCCTTTACGCCCTTGACCGAACGGGCGATATCTTCAGCCCGCTCTTTGTCGGTGGAACTCGGCACGAAGCCGCTCAACTGGACGACACCTTGGCCGGTTTCGACTCCCACCTTATTGGCCAATGTCATGCCGCCATCGGAGGCAAGTGCTGACTTGACCTTGGTGGTGACGGTTGCGTCATCGACATATTGCCCGGTCGTCTCCTGGCCGCTGGTGACGGAGCAACCCGTCACGCTACCGAGGACGCCAAGCGACAAAATTGCGCAAAGTCCCAGGGCTGTCCATGAATGCCGCACCGCGCGCTGCGCACGGTTGCCGGCGATGTTTCGGGTCAATTCCGTCATGCTTGTCCTCCGTGATCGGTTGCAAAAGTCTACAATCAGGAAACAAACAGCAGGTCATCCGGCACGTTCCGATGGCCCGCGGTATTTCCCCAATCCTCACTCAAAGGTGAAAGGTTGATGGCATGAATAGCGCGGGACACGCGCTAGCTCGGCTGGTGTGGCTCCTGTTCTTAAGGACCGGATGCGATCAAGAGATCTCTTGAAACCGAATCGAGCCAAATCGCTTCCGCTCCGCGCGATCACATTCTAGTATTCGAAAACCTCTCGCATACCGGGAGATTGTGCCGCGAGAGCAAGACCGGCAGATTTCGGGTAAGCGTGTCGTCGCAGGCCGGTGGCGTCCATGCAGGGGCACCATCTGGCTGGAGACACAGCGCAAGGACATCGCAATGGCAACCGTGTTGCGCTCGACTGAAGAACTGCGCGATGAGCGCCTAAAGCAACTCTATCGCTATTGGGACAGCAAGCGCGGCACCCGCCATATGCCGCGCAGAAGTGACATCGATCCGATCGATCTGACATACTGTCTCGGCTATCTGTGCTTGATCGAGGTCGAGCCCGGCGAGCCGCCCCGGTTTCGCTTTCGTGTCGACGGGTCGAATTGCGCCATCATCAGCGGCATCGAAATGACCGGACGATATGTCGATGAGATTCCGCTCTCGGAATATCGGACGGTGATGGAGAACGCCTATCGTCAGATCTACCTCACCAAGCTGCCGCATTTTTATGCCGACGATGAAGTGTGGGATGATCGGCGCTACCAGACCGAGGGCCTGCTCCTGCCGCTGTCGAACGACGACAAAAGCGTCAACATGATGATCGATGTGGTGCTGCCGCGCCTGATGACATGAGGCGAAGCGCCGTTGTGTGCGGCTGGTGCTGGGTTAGCCGATAAACGTGCCGAGACCCATGCTGTCCCAGAGCGGACGGGTGCCGTTTTTCGTGCTGTCGTCGTTGCTGCTGCTACCACTGCCGGTGCTGGCGGTCGGCATGCCGGCCAAGGTCATCAGCATGATCGGCGACAATACGCCACCAGGATTGACCTGACCGAAAGCCGCAGCCCGGTTGACATTGATGCGGCTTTGCACGGGCGCCTGATCGCGCTGGAACAGCTGGGCCATCTGCGTCGACGGCTTGCCCGTGATCAGCGCATCTCCCACCACCACGGCGGTCTGCGGCTTGACGCTCGTCGTGCCGCTGGTCGTGTTCTGCGCCTGCTGCACGCCGGTGTCGGTCGACTGGAACTTGCGGAAGGCGGCCATGTCGGCGCTGATCTTCTTGCCGAAGGTCTGGTAGACCTCGGCCAGCGACTTGGCGCTGCCGTCATCCTTGTAGAAGATGCGATTATTGGCATCCGCAGCGGCCGGAAATAGATCGGCCGCGGAAGCGCCCGGATCGCTCTGCATATTGCGGATGAACTTGGTTGCTCCCTGAACGCCGAGGAAATGCGCCAGGTAAAGGTCGGTGCCGGTGACGTGCCGCCCAAGCTTCTTTTCCATGATGGCCTGGTTGTCCGACGCATGTTCGGCAGCCATCTGCGCCGACAATTGTGGGTCCTTGCGGAGTGCCAGGATCTGCTTCTTCACAGCAGGATCGCTGACCACCATGCGACCATCCGAATCGGTGGTGATCTTCGAGGCGAGATCGCCATAGCCATAATCGGCGCCATGGTCCTTGAAGACCGACAGCCAGGTCTGTTCGACGAACTGGTAGAGGCCATGGGCGCTGCTGGTCGTCGCCTTGGCATTGGGATCGAAACTGCTCTCGCGGGCCGCCTGCGCCATCAGGTAGGAGAAATCCATGCCGGTCGAGGCACTGGCGTTCTGGATGCAGGCGATCACCTGCGGCTGGATGCCGTAGGCGTTGCTCAGGTTATTGGTGTTACGGCCGAGGCTGGTCGATGCCTGGCTACTATTGGCGATGGATTTGCCGGCTGTCTGGCTGGGGCCTGACATAAGGGTCTGAAGCCATGCTGTGTTCATGACCGACCTCCGCGATTGCGCCGCAGGGCATTAATCGCCCGATCGCCGATGCCAAACCCCACGCAAGGCAAAAGAGTCAGGGTCAGACCGGCAGAAACTGCCTGCTTTCCTGTCTCCGTCCTGCAATGATTGGGGCTAATCGACATTGGTTACCGCCGTTATTTCTCTCACCGGGTAACTCAGCAAGGCGCGTGCCAACTGAACCCACCAATCCCGCCAGCGGTGCCGGGGCCGCTTTAGAATGAAGGGTAAGAGGAAAATGAAACTCGGGGGTTTCGTCGCCGGACCGTCGTCGTCGGGCGGGAATGAGAGGTTGGCGCCCCGGTGGAGCCAATCTCCACCGGGTCAGGGCCACAGGCTCTATATGGCGGCCAAGCCAGTGCCTGGCCGCTGCGGGTCAATTTTCCGGAAACGTCCTGCCTGCGGGCAGAACCTGAAGCCCGGGCCAGACGGCCCGGCTTCCATCACTTACTTGGCGGCGAAGGGGCCGGCATTCGCGTGGAAGTTACCCGTGCAATAGCCCGGATTTTCGATCATCGAATTGCCGGAGCAATTGTTATCGAAGATACGGCTGGATGAATCACAGGCGGCAACCACGAGCAGCAATCCCATCGCGGTCAACATCAGCAGCGATTTTTTCATTTTTCGACTCCCACGTCTGATTAAGTCCACACCCCTAATGCTGGAATACATGAGTGCGTTCCACGCGCTAGTCCCTTTATCCTGCACCATTCCGGGCCGGTTTTCCTGTCAACTGCCTTTCACGCATGGCAACCCTTTGTTGCAACGTCAAAACGGGACTTTCCGGGTGGCGGGCGGGACGACATAATCCGCGCCCCTATAACCAAAAAGTGAACGAGGTTGGCATGACCATCAAGCGCCTGGGCGATGCAACGCATATCGCCGATGCCGTGATCCACGGCGACGTGGTGTATCTGGCCGGTGCCGTCGCGGAAGAGCCGGTATCGTCATCGGTCTACGAGCAGACCAAGAACATCCTGCAGCAGATCGATACGCTCCTGGCCCAGGCCGGCAGCGACAAGACCAAGCTGCTGCGCACCCAGATCTTCCTGGCCGATATCAGCACCTTCGCCGAGATGAACAAGGCCTGGGGCGAATGGGTACCGAAGGGCCAGGCGCCGGCCCGTGCCACTGTCGAAGCCAAGCTGGCCGACCCGCAGTGGAAGGTCGAGATCGTCGTTACCGCGGCACGCTGATACAAGAGCGCGATCATTTTTGATGGAAGCACCCTTGCTCCCATCAAAACGTGAATCGCCCTCTATCTTATTGAGGAGAGACGGATTCACGTTTTAGACAAAATCGCAAAGCGGTTCCGTCTAAAGCGATCCGGCTCTAGGCGGGCGGAGGCGCTTCGGGCCCTCCGCCAAGCCTCCTCCACGCTGCCAATGCGCGCGTCGAGGCCTGTCTAGCGCAATAGCAGTCGCGTCGCCGTGGCGAGATCTTCTGGCGTATTGACGTTGAAGAACGGATCGGGCGTCCGGGCGGGGAAGTCCGCGACCTTGGCTTGGCAGCGCGCCAGCCAGTCTTCCATCCGACGCAGGCCATCCATGGTGATGGCGTGGCGCAAATCCTCGCGCAACGCCACCGACCAGAGGCCGATCACCGGTTGCAATCGTCCCTGGCTCGCGGCCACCGCCGCCCGGTCGCCGGCGGACAAGGCCGCCGCCAGACAAGCCAGTAAATCCACCGGCAGGAACGGGCAATCGGCCGGCGCCGACACCACCCAATGGACATCGGGCGCGCAGCCGACGGCCCAATCCAGCCCGGCCAGCAGGCCTGCCAGCGGACCAGGAAATCCGGCGACGGAATCCGCGACCACCGGCAGGTGCAACGCCGTGAAGCGGTCCGGATCGCCATTGGCATTCAATACCAGCCCGGCCAGTTGTGGCTGCAGGCGGTCAATAACATGGGTGAGCAAAGATACACCGCCCAGTTGTCGCAAGCCCTTGTCACCGCCACCGAACCGGCGCGCCAGGCCGCCCGCCATGATGACGCCCCAGACAGGGCCTAACTCTTTGATATCCAATCTAATCCCTCACACCCACAAGGGTTAAAATAATCCGCCAGGATGTCGTTTTAAGGCAGAAATCGCGTCTTAGACCGCCTATATTACAGCCATGATCGATCCTTTTGGCCGCTTTATCTCTTATCTCCGGGTTTCGGTGACGGACCGCTGCGATTTCCGCTGCGTCTATTGCATGGCGGAAGACATGAGCTTCCTGCCGAAGGCCGAAGTCCTGAGCCTGGAAGAGCTCGACCGCCTGTGCTCGGCTTTCGTCGGACTGGGCGTGCGGAAGCTGCGCCTGACCGGCGGCGAACCGCTGGTGCGCAAGAACATCATGGAGCTGATCCGCAACCTGTCGCGGCATCTGCGCTCGGGCGCGCTCGAAGAACTCACGCTCACGACCAATGGCAGCCAGCTCGCCAAATATGCCGACGAGCTTGCGCGCTGCGGCGTGAAGCGCCTGAACGTATCGATCGACACGCTCGATCCTGAGAAATTCACCGCCATCACCCGCTGGGGCAAGCTGCAACAGGTGCTGGATGGCTTGAAGGCCGCCAAGGAAGCGGGCCTCAAGGTCAAGATCAACACCGTTGCCCTCAAAGGCGTCAATGACACCGAGGTCTTCGACTTGGTCGACTGGGCGCATCGCGAAGGCCATGACCTCACCTTCATCGAAGTCATGCCGATGGGCGATATCGGCGGCGAGAACCGGCTCGACCAGTTCTTCCCGATATCCCTCCTTCGCGCGCAACTGCAGCAGCGCTGGACGCTGACGGAAACAAGTGAGCGCACCGGCGGGCCGGCGCGTTATGTGCGTCTTGCCGAGACCGGCCAGCGGGTCGGCTTCATCACGCCCCTCACCCATAATTTCTGCGAAAGCTGCAACCGCGTCCGTGTCACCTGCACCGGCACCCTCTTCATGTGCCTCGGCCAGGACGATGCCGCCGATCTGCGCGCACCCTTGCGTCAGAGCGAAAGCGACGAGCCGCTGATCGCCGCCATCCAGGAAGCGATCACCCGCAAGCCGAAGGGCCACGATTTCATCATCGACCGTCGCCATCAAGGCCCGGCCGTCTCCCGCCATATGAGTGTCACGGGAGGGTGACGCCGTCCCGCTGATCTATGGTCCTCGCGACCATCACCTCTGAAGCGGCACCCCGTGCAGACTTCGCCGCCCGACGCTACCCCCGCCAAGCCAGAGAACGACAGGAGCGCCGATGATCCGCCACATCGTCATGTGGAGACTGAAAGATGCCCCGAACAAGGCGGCCAATGCTATCCGCATCAAACAGTTGCTGGAAGGCTTGCGCGACCGTATTCCCGGGTTGCTGAAAATCGAGGTCGGCATCGATTTCAGTGCCAGCGAGGCCTCATCGGATGTCGTGCTGCTCTCCGAATTCACCGATGCCGCGGCGCTGGAGACCTATCAGCGCCACCCGCTGCATGCGCAGATGAAGCCGGAAATCGCCAGCATGACAGCGGAACGGCGCGTGGTCGATCACGATATCGATACGGTCTGAGGCACAGCCCGTCACCCGCGCAAGAAGCGGAGCGTTTGGGACAGTCGCGAACCCTATTTTCTTATGACGGTCAACACGACCGGGATAGGAGAGATAG
>Ga0310811_10004455_pt1 | contig 17584 bp, 17 predicted proteins | sample YCmetagenome_FD_207642 | JGI IMG/M metagenome (GOLD analysis project Ga0310811, IMG submission 207642) | Soil microbial communities from experimental microcosm in Duke University, North Carolina, United States - YC | ecosystem: Engineered > Artificial ecosystem > Soil microcosm > Unclassified ...
ACGAGGCGACCGTGATCCAGACCCGCCATCGCATCCCCGAGACGTCGCTGCACGCGAACCAGGTGCTGGTCTATCAGGTGCCGATCCCGGAGCCGCTGCGCTTCCTCGAGCCGCGCGAGACCGAGACCCGGCGCATGCACGCGCTGGCCGAATACGGCCTGATGCATGTGAAGCTGTACGAGGACATCGCTCGCTTCGGCCACATCGCGACCGCCTACGCCTATCCGGTGAAGGTGAACGCGCGCTACGTGATGGATCCTTCGCCGACGCCGAAATTCGACAATCCCAAGATGGACAATTGCCCGGCGCTGCAATTGTTCGGCGCCGGCCGCGAGAAGCGCATCTATGCGATCCCGCCTTATACCCAGGTGGTATCGCTCGATTTCCAGGATCACCCGTTCGAGCCGTATCGCTTCAACGCGCCCTGCGCGCTGTGCGGCGCCGAAAACTCCTACCTCGACGAGATCGTCACCGACGACAAGGGCAGCCGCATGTTCGTCTGCTCGGACACCGATTATTGCGAGGGGCGTCAGGCCGACGGCCATCACGGCAGCATGAGCGCTGCGCCCTACAAGGACAAGGCGCAAGGTGAAGCAAATGGCTGATCAGGATCTGCTCGAAACCGATCAGCCATTGCTGGTCGCTGATAGCCTCAGCAAGTCCTACGGCCGCATCACTGCCTGCCGTGACGTGTCGTTCTCGCTCTATCCCGGCGAAGTGCTGGCGATCGTCGGCGAGTCCGGCTCCGGCAAGTCGACGTTGCTGCAACTCCTTTCGGGCCAGCTCGCCGCGAGCGCCGGGCAGGTGTCATACCGGATGCGCGATGGCGTCACCCGCGATCTCGCCGCGCTCGGCGAGGCTGAGCGTCGCCTGCTGTTTCGTACCGATTGGGGCTTTGTGCATCAGGATCCGGCGCAGGGGCTGCGCATGGCGGTCTCGGCCGGCGCCAATGTCGGCGAGCGGCTGATGGCCGTGGGCTGGAACCATTACGGCCGCATTCGCGAGTCGGCTTCCGACTGGCTCACGCGGGTCGAGATCGACGTCGCGCGCATCGACGATGCGCCGCGCACCTATTCGGGCGGCATGCGCCAGCGCCTGCAGATCGCGCGCAACCTCGTCACCGGGCCGCGGCTGGTGTTCATGGACGAGCCGACTGGCGGTCTCGATGTCTCCGTGCAGGCCCGCCTGCTCGACCTCCTGCGCAACCTCGTCGCCGAATTGCATCTCGCCGTCGTCATCGTGACCCACGATCTCGCGGTCGCGCGCCTGTTGTCGCACCGCGTGATGGTGATGAAGGGCGGTCGCGTCATCGAAACAGGTCTCACCGACCAGGTGCTGGACGATCCGCGCGAGCCCTATACGCAACTCCTGGTCTCCTCGATTCTGCCGCCATAAGCTTTTCAAAATGAGCTCCCCGATGACCGCCATGATCGAAATCGCCGACGCCAACAAGACCTTCACGATGCACCTGCAGGGCGGCATCGAGCTGCCGGTGGTGCGCGGCGTGACCTTCCAGGTCGAACCCGGTGAATGCGTCGTGCTGTCGGGGCCATCGGGCGCCGGCAAATCGTCGATCCTGAAGATGATCTTCGGCAATTACCGCTGCGACTCCGGTCGCATCGGCATTCGCCATCGCGGCGAGGTGATCGACCTCGCCACCGCCGAGCCGCGTCAGGTCCTCAATGTCCGCCGCGCCACCATCGGCTATGTCAGCCAGTTCCTGCGCGCCGTGCCGCGCGTTGCGACCATCGACGTCGTTGCCGAGCCTTTGATCGTCAACGGTCTGGCACGCGTGGACGCGCAGGCGCACGCCGGCGAGCTCTTGCATCGCCTTAACATTCCAGAGCGTCTCTGGCAGCTTCCGCCCGCGACCTTCTCCGGCGGCGAGCAGCAGCGCGTCAACATCGCGCGCGGCTTCATCTCGGACCTGCCGATCCTGTTGCTGGACGAGCCGACCGCGTCACTCGATGCTGCCAACCGCGCCGTCGTGGTCGAACTGGTCGCCGAGAAGAAACGCCGGGGCGTGGCCATGGTCGCCATTGTCCATGACGACGAAATCCGCCATTTGATTGCCGACCGCATCGTCGATGTCACCAACTTTGCCGCCGCGGCCTGAAGGAAGAGGGACATGAACGCCAAGCCGAAGGATACCGTGATCGCCAACGCCAGGATCGTGCTGGCGGACCGGGTGATCGAGCAGGGCTGGCTTGCTCTTGCGGACGGGCGCATTGCCGAGATCGGCGAGGGCAGGGCGCCCGCGGGCGCAGAGGACGCCGGCGGCGATCTCATCATGCCCGGCCTGATCGAGCTTCACACCGACCATCTCGAAGCGCATTACGTGCCGCGGCCGAAGGTGTTCTGGAATCCTGTTGCGGCCGTGGTCTCCTATGACGGTCAACTCGCCACCTCGGGCATCACCACCGTATTCGACTCGCTTCGGGTCTGGCGCGAGGACGGCGCCGAGGAAGTCGATGGCCGCGCCGGGGTGCTTGCCGCAGCGATCACGACCGCACGTGACTCGCAGCTGCTGCGCGCTGATCATTTCCTGCATCTGCGCTGCGAGATCCCGATGCCGAGCGTGGTCGAGGAAGCCAAGGAGCTGATCGACCGGCCCGACGTCAAGCTGATGTCGCTGATGGATCACACGCCTGGCCAGCGCCAGTTCCGCGATGAAGTGAAGCTGCGCGACTATTACCGCGGCAAGGGCGGCGGCAAGACCGATGCCGAGCTCGATGAGCTCTTCGCAAAGCGCTTCGAGTACCAGAAGCTCTATGCGCCGACCAACATGCGCGAGATCGTGGCGCTGGCGCATCAGTACAGGATTCCGCTCGCGAGCCATGACGATACCACCGAGGAGAACGTCGCGGATGCCGTGCGTGACGGCGTCGCGGTGGCGGAGTTCCCGACCACGCTGGAAGCCGCACGCGGTCTGCACGAAGCGGGCATCGACATCCTGATGGGCGCGCCCAACGTCGTGCGCGGCGGCTCGCATTCCGGCAACATCGCCGCGGTCGATCTCGCCCGCGAAGGCCTGCTCGACATCCTGTCGTCGGACTACATTCCGTCCAGCCTGCTGATGGGCGCGCTGCAATTGCCCGAACATGCGCCCTCGATCAGCCTGCCGGCGGCCGTTCGCACAGTGACGAAGGCGCCCGCCGACGCGGTCGGCCTCATCGATCGCGGCGAGATCGCGGTCGGCAAGCGTGCCGATCTGATCCGCGTGCACGTTGCCGGCAGCGTTCCCGTGGTTCGCAGCGTCTGGCGCGAAGGGGGCCGTGTCGCATGAGCGATACCGTCGTGACGGCAAGGGACGCGGCGGGTGCGATCGGGCCCGGGCGACTGGTGCTCGTGGTCGGCCCGAGCGGCGCCGGCAAGGATACGCTGCTGCGGCTGGCGCAGGCGGCCTGTATCGACGATCACGACATCGTCTTCCCGCGCCGAATCGTGACGCGTGCGTCCTCTGCCGACGAAGACAACATTGCGCTGAGCCCCGACGAATTTGTTCGCGCGCGCGATCACGGCGATTTCGCCGTGCAATGGGATGCGCACGGGCATTCCTATGCGCTGCCGCTGGAGATCAACGACGACATCCGTGCCGGGCGCGCCGTCGTCGCCAACGTCTCGCGCACGGTCATCGCTACGTTGCGCCAGGCCTACGCCAATGTCGTCGTGGTCGCGATCACGGCGCCGCCGGACGTGCTGGCGCAGCGCCTCGCGGCGCGGGCGCGTCATAGCGACGGCAATATCGCCGACCGGCTGGCGCGCAGCGTCGACGACGCATCAGCCAATGCCGATGTCACCATCCTCAATGCGGGCAGCGCGGAGTATCACAGCCGCCACCTCCTGCGCGTGATCAGGAACGAATGCTGGCGCGAGTAGCTGCCGGCGGAACAGGAGAGAGCGAAATGTCGGTGATCGAAACGGTCGAACAGCTGGAAGCCATCTACGGCGCCACCAACGACGCCTCGACCGTGAAAGTTGCCGACCACGTCACCCCGCTCTATCGCATCTTTATCGAGAAGGCGCCGTTCGCCGCGCTCGCCACCATCGGTCCCGAGGGCATCGATTGCTCGCCGCGCGGCGACCTTCCCGGCTTCGTCCGCATCCATGATCCCAGGACGCTGATGCTGCCGGATCGCCGCGGCAACAACCGGGTCGATTCCCTGCGCAACATCGTGCGTGACCCCAGGGTGTCGCTGATGTTCCTGATCCCGGGCTCGGGCAACGCGGTCCGCGCCAACGGCCGCGCGCATCTCTCGATCGATCCGGAGCTGCTTGCCTCGTTCAAGGTCGAAGGCAAGGCGCCGCGCAGCGTCATGGTGATGAACGTGGACGAGATCTATTTCCAGTGCGCCCGCGCCATCGTCCGCTCCGACCTCTGGAATCCCGACAAGCGCATCGACCCGAAGACGCTGCCGACACCGGGCCAGATCCTCGCCGAGATGAGCGCGAACAAGGTCGGCGGTGCGGAGTATGATCGCATCTGGCCCGAGCGCGCGGCCGCGACGATGTGGTGATTTTTCTTTCCTCTCCCCTTGCGGGAGAGGGTGGCTCGCCGCGGTAGCGGCGAGACGGGTGAGGGGTATGCCATCCCGCCGCTCAGCGCGATCGTCTGTTGCCGACGATCGATCCTGATTGATTCGTTCAGCCTTTCAACGCCACCAGCAGTTCATCCGGGCGCTCGGCCATGATCATGTGTCCCGCGCCCGGCACCACCACCGTCTTCGCGTGCGGGATGGCGGCCGCAAGTGCCTTGCCGGCCTTCATCGGTGTCATCATGTCGCGTTCGCCGAGGATGAGCGTGGTCGGCACCTTCACGCCTGCAGCGGCCGTGAGCGCGTTTGCATAGGCATTGCAGGCCGACAGATCCCTGAACAGCACGCCCGGCTCGCAATGCTTGAGCACGGCCTGCGCGCCGCCATGCATCCACAGGCCCGGCGCGAGGCTGCCGCCGAGCTCGGCCTTGAAGCCGAGGCCCCAGATCGAGACCATATCGTTGGCGTCCTGCTCATTGGCTTCGGCGGCCTTCAACAGATCCGGGCCAACGGTCATCGTCGCGGCGGTGCCGATCAGGCTCAGCGCGGCGACCTTGTCGGGGTGACGCGCCGCGGTCTCCAGCGAGATCAGCGATCCCATGGAGTGGCCGATCAGGTGCGCCTTGGCGCCGCCGGCTGCATCGAGCAGCGCCGCGGTCCAGTCGGCCATCTCGGCGATGCTTCCGAGCGAGGGCCCGGCCGAACGGCCATGGCCGGGCAGATCAGGCGCCAGCACGCCAAAGCCGTGATGGGCGAACCAGCGCGTATGCAGCGCCCAGGTCGAATGATCGAAACCGGCGCCATGGATGAATACGACCGTCGGCAGGGACTTGTCGAATTCGCGGCCGCCGGTTGCGGCAAACACCTCAACACCGTTGACGGAGAGCTTCATCGGGTCAAACCTTCTGCGAGATGCGCAGCGCCTGCGCGAGATCGTCGATGATGTCGCCGGCGGTCTCGATGCCGACCGAGAGCCGCACCAGCTCCTCGCCGATACCGGCGGCCTTGAGCTGCTCGGCATCCATCTGCTGATGCGTGGTCGAGGCGGGGTGGATCACCAGCGTCTTGGCGTCGCCGACATTGGCGAGGTGGCTGATCATGCGCAGCGACTCGATGAACTTGCGGCCCGCGGGCCGGCCGCCCTTGATGCCGAACGAGACGATCGAGCCCGCGCCGCGCGGCAGCAGCGTCTTGGCCAGCTGATAGTCGGGGTGGTTCTCCAGCGAGGGATGCAGCACCCAGTCGACAGCCTTGTTGGATTTCAGCGCCTCCAGCACGGATAGCGTGTTCTGCATGTGCCGGTCCATGCGCACGCCGAGCGTCTCGACGCCCTGCAGGAGCTGAAACGCATTGGTCGGCGACAGGCAGGCGCCGAAATCGCGCAGGCCCTCGGTGCGCGCGCGCATGATGAAGGCCGCCGTGCCGAATTGCTCGTCGAAGACGATGCCGTGATAGCCGCCATAGGGCTCCGTCAGCACGCCGAATTTGCCCGAGCCGCGCCAGTCGAAGCGGCCGCCGTCGACGATGGCGCCGCCGATCGCGATGCCGTGGCCACCGATCCATTTGGTCGCCGAATGCATGACGATGTCGGCGCCGAGCTCGATCGGCCGGCTGAGATAGGGCGTGGCGAAGGTGTTGTCGATCAGCAGCGGAATCCCTGCTTCATGCGCGATCGCCGCGACTTTGGGAATGTCGAGCACCTCGAGCCCGGGATTGCCGATGGTCTCGCCGATCACAAGCTTCGTGTTCGGCTTGATCGCCTTCCGGAATGCATCGTGATCGCGCGGCTTCACGAAGGTGGTGGTGATGCCGAAGCGCGGCAGCGTGTGCGCCAGCAGATTGATGGTGCCGCCATAGAGCGAGCTCGACGCCACGATGTGGTCACCGGCGTTCAGCAGCGTCGCGATGGCCAGATGCAGCGCGGCCATGCCGCTCGCGGTGCAGATCGCGCCGACGCCACCCTCCAGCGCCGCGAGCCGCTCCTCCAGCACACCGGTCGTCGGGTTGGAGATGCGCGTATAGATGTGCCCGGCGCGCTCCAGATTGAACAGCGCTGCGGCGTGATCGGAATCCTGGAAGACGTAGGACGTGGTCTGGTAGATCGGCACCGCCCGGGCCCCGGTCACGGGATCCGGATGCTGGCCCGCATGCAGGCTCAGGGTCTCGAAGGCAGGCGGTTTGGGCGCGGGCATGCGTGGCCTCGTTGGTCGGTCGGCGATGGCGCTCTTGTGCCATAAAAAGGCTGGTGACGTCAGCCCATTGACAGCGTCGAAGGGGCGCACAGGGCTTGGCACGCGCGCCGCTCGCGCTGGTGGGCGGGGCCCAGTTTAAGCCTTCGATAACGCCCGCGTCGCCTTCGTGGCGCAAATGAGTTCCTTAACGAATCGCCTCTAATTTGCGCATTCCCACCTCGTGATGGCTTGACGCCTTATCCTTAAGGTGCGCGCCGCCCAACAAAACCCGAAGAGGCAGAATGCCGGCTCTCAAGGATCTGTTTTCGCTGCGCTCGATCGGCGCCAAGCTCGCGCTCATGACGTTGGTTGCTGCGATCTGCATGGCGCTGGTCGCTTCCACGATCCTGTGGCTGGCACGCAATCAGCTCGTCAACGAGCGGGTCGAGAAGGCGCATGCTGCCGTCGATATCGTCTGGAACCTGGCCGATGGCTATTACAAGGCCTACAAGGCCGGGCAGATGACCGAGGAGGAAGCCAAGAAGCGCTTCCAGGAAGCCAATAATTACGTCTGGTACGAGGACCACAGCAACTACGCCTACATCTACGATTACGAGACGGGCCTTTGCGTCTCCAATCCCGGCATTCCGCAATTCGTCGGCAAGGACATGCGTCCGAACAAGGACGCCGACGGCAATTTCTTCGCCGTCACCCTGATGGGCATCGCGAAGAAGGGGCAAGGCACACTGCGCTATTCGTTCCGCCGCAGCGGCTCCGATCCGACACCGCTGGCCAAGGTGGCCTTCACCCGCGGCTTCGCGCCGTGGAATCTGATGATCGCTTCGGCCGAGTACATGTCGGAGGTCGACAATTCCTTCTGGTCGATGGCGCAGACGGCCTCGATCGTCATTGCCGTCCTGATGCTGATCTCGATCATGATCGCCTGGGCCGTCGGCCGCAGCGTGGTCAAGCCGCTCACCGGCCTGAAGGAGCGCATGGCCTCGCTCAGCGCCGGTCAGCTCGACGCGCCCGTCGCTCATGCCGATCGTCGCGACGAGATCGGCGAGATGGCGCGCACGGTGCAAGTGTTCCGCGACGCCATGATGGAAACCAATCGTCTCCGCGAGGAGCAGGCCGCTGCCGAGCAGCGCCAGGGCGAAGCGCGCAAGGTCGACATGAACCGGCTCGCCGATCAGTTCGAGCGCGAGGTCGGCGAGATCATCGAGCTGGTCTCGGTCGCCGCCGGCCAGCTCGAGACATCGTCGACGACGCTGTCGAAGACCGCCGACACCGTCTCACAGGTCTCCAGCCGGGCCTCGACGGCATCGGGCGAAGCCTCGGCCAACGTGCATTCGGTCGCCGCAGCGAGCGAGGAGCTTGCCTCCTCCATCGGTGAGATCTCCCGCCAGGTCGAGACCTCGGCGCGGATCGCGGGCGAGGCCGTCAGCCAGGCGCAGAAAACCGACACCCGCATCAGCGAGCTGTCGCAGGCCGCGAGCCGCATCGGCGACGTCGTCGATCTGATCCAGACCATCGCCGGCCAGACCAATCTGCTGGCGCTGAACGCGACCATCGAGGCCGCGCGTGCAGGTGAGGCGGGCCGCGGTTTCGCAGTCGTCGCGTCCGAGGTGAAGTCACTGGCCGAGCAGACCGCGAAAGCGACCGGCGAGATCAGCCAGCAGATCGCCGACATCCAGTCGGCGACGCGCGACTCGGTCGCGGCGATCAAGGAGATCGGCGCGACGATCGGTAAGATTTCTGAGATCTCGTCCGCGATCTCGGCTTCGGTCGAGCAGCAGGGCTCCGCCACACAGGAGATTTCCCGCAACGTGCAGCGCGCTGCCGAAGGCACCTCTCAGGTCGAGACCAGCATCGCCGACGTGCAGCGCGGTGCGTCCGAGACCGGCGGTGCCTCCGCCCAGGTGCAATCGGCCGCGCAGTCGCTGGCGGGCGAGAGCGCGCGCCTCAAGCGCGGCGTCGCCAGCTTCATGAGCTCGATCAGGGCGGCGTAAGCGACGCTTCTCAAGGATCGCCGTCATGGCCGGGCTTGTCCCGGCCATCAACGTTCTTGGCGTGAAGATGAAAGACGTGGATGCCCGGGACAAGCCCGGGCATGACGACTAGGCAGCCGCCCTCGCCAGCCGATCCCGCACCTCGGCCGCGATCTCGAACGAGCGCAGGCGCGCGGCGTGATCGTAGATCTGCCCCGTCGTCATCAGCTCATCCGCCGCGGTGTCGGCGATCAGCGCCTTCAGCTTGTCTTCGACAACGGCGGGCGAGCCGACGGCGGAGCAGGCGAGCGACTGGGCCACGCCGGCCTTCTCGGCCGGCGACCATAGCGCGTCCATATCGTCGACCGGCGGCGGCAATGGGCCGGGCGTGCCGCGGCGCAGATTGATGAACTGCTGTTGCAACGATGTGAACATGCGCTGCGCCTCGACGTCGCTGTCGGCGGCGAATACGTTGACGCCGACCATCGCGTAGGGTTTGTCGAGCTGCGCGGAGGGCTCGAACCGCGCGCGATATTCGCGCAGCGCCGGCATCATCATCTGCGGCGCAAAATGCGACGCGAACGCGAAGGGCAGTCCCAGCATGGCCGCGAGCTGGGCGCCGAACATGCTGGAGCCGAGGATCCACAGCGGCACGTTCGTCCCCATGCCCGGCACGGCGCGGATGGCCTGGTTCGGTTGCACGTCACCGAGCAACGCCTGCAGTTCCAGCACGTCATGCGGAAAGTTCTCGGCAGCCGTCGCAAGGTCGCGCCGCATCGCCCGCGCGGTGAGCTGGTCGGTGCCCGGCGCACGCCCGAGCCCGAGATCGATCCGCCCGGGATAGAGCGACTCCAGCGTGCCGAACTGTTCGGCGATCACAAGCGGCGAATGATTCGGCAGCATCACGCCGCCGGAGCCGACGCGGATCGTCTTCGTGCCGCCCGCGACATGCCCGATCACCACCGACGTCGCCGCGCTCGCAATCCCCGTCATGTTGTGATGCTCGGCCAGCCAGAAGCGTTTGAAACCCAGGGCTTCCGCATGCCGGGCGAGATCGAGCGAATTGCGAAACGCTTGCGCGGCGTCGGAGCCCTGCTTGATGGGAGCGAGGTCGAGCACGGAGAAGGGGATCATGAGAGAGCTACCGGAGTGGAAGGGCTGCGTCTGGAAACAAGACATGTAATGTCACCGCGTAGGATGGGTAGAGCACTTGCGAAACCCATCATGTCTCCTCACCAGAGACTTTGATGGGTTTCGCTTCGCTCTACCGATCCTGCGAGCCGGTTGCCCGCTTCACAACTCTGTTATAGCGCCCCGTCGCGCCCGTCGTCTTGGCTGTGCGTTTCGTGCTTGATGTTGTATCCTCGGGCAAACAACCGCACGGTTGCCAGGAGGACAGACATGACCCTTGTCGTACTCAACCGCCGCAACCTCCTCATTGCCGGCAGCTCCGTCCTTGCATCGGGCGTTTTGGGCGCCGGGGCTTCCGGGCTCCTGCTGCCTGCGCATGCGGAAGGTCTTGCGCCGACGGAATCGATGACCGGTGGCGCGAACAACTACCGCAAGGGCGCGCCGATCGTGGAGCGGATCGGAAAAGGCGGCTTCGTGATGAGCGGCACCGTGCGTCGCGCCGGCGACGGTGCGCCGCTGGCCGGGCAGCGCATCCAGATCTGGGCGCACACGGTCGAAGGCCAGGAGCACGAGCCGCAGAGCCACGGCGCCACGCTGACCGACAAGGACGGTGCGTTCCGGCTCGAGATGCCGCAGATCATTCCGATCTTCGGCCAGCCGCACGGTCACCTCGCCTATGACAGCGGTGAGTTCAAAACCGTCTTCCTGCGGCCGATCATGCGGAGCCCGAAAGAAACCAGCCTCGAGGCGCACTTCGTGCTTCAGCCGACCTGACCGCGTTGCAAGTGCAGAGCTGGAAATCCCTGATCTGGTCTGCCCTTGCTGTCGCCATCGGCGTGCCGGTCGCGCTCGCTGCGACAAGCGAGCAGCTCGCATGGCGCGGCCCGGTCTACATCCTCGCCGGATTCGCGGGGATTGTGGCCCTCGCTCTGGTGCTGGTTCAGCCGCTGCTGATCGGCGGGTACCTGCCGGGCCTTTCGGCCTATCGTAACAGGCGCGCCCACCACTGGATCGGTGGCGCGTTGGCTCTGGCCGTGGTGATCCACGTCGCCGGCCTCTGGTTCACCAGCCCGCCCGACATGATCGACGCGCTCACCTTCGCCTCGCCGACGCCGTTCTCCCCCTTCGGCGTGATCGCGATGTGGGCCATCGTCGCGGTTGCGCTCCTGGCGGCCCTCCGCCGGCAGCTTGGCCTGCGCCTGAAAACCTGGCGCATCGTCCATATCCCGCTCGCGATCGTCATCGTCGCATGCAGCGTGGTCCATTGCCTGCTGATCGAGGGGACGATGGAGACGATCTCGAAGGCGGCGCTCTGCGCGCTGGTCCTTTTGGCCACGATCAAGGTGATGGTCGACCTCTGGCGAAAGCGGGCACTGCGGGGCGAGAGGGCGTAGGCTTGATCCCATCCCGCCGGCTGATTGCCGCCGGTGTCGATGGAAGATATTCTCGCGCCATGACCGTGAGCACCCCCGATCTGAAAGCGTTCCTGCTCGCCACGCCGTTCTTCGGCGGCCTCGCGGACGCAAGCCTCGACCTCCTGATTTCGATGCTGGTCGAGCGTCCCTTCGATAGCGGCGCGACTGTCGTGGCCGAAGGCGAACCGGGACGCTCGATGTTCATCGTCAAATCCGGCCGGCTTGCGGTCAGCAAGCGGGCGGAGTCGGGGAGCGTGATCCCGATTTCGGTTCTGGAGCCGGGCGATTTCTTCGGCGAAATGACGCTGATCGAAATGCAGAACCGTTCCGCCACGGTGGTCGCGGAGTCTCCGACCGTGCTCTACGAGCTGACCGCCCAGAAGCTCTACGCCTGCTACAAGGCCGACATCCACGCCTATGTGATCGTCCTGCAGAACATCAATCGCGAGCTGTGCCGGCGGCTGCGTCGGGCAGACGATCGGTTCACAGGGCACTAGGCGGGCGAAGAAATCGATGGAGACGCAGGATCGGGTGAGCCTCGCTCCGTCCGGGCTACGCCGCTACAGCAGCGCCAACGAGTGCAGCGAGTTTCTGTGAAAGCCGAAGGCAATCAAGCCGGCGAGAAGCAACGCAGTCCCGGCCACGATCAGGCAACACGCAATCACTATTGGAGCCTCTGTTTCGTCTTCAATGACGAAGACGATAATGGATAAAATTTTACCGACAATCGAAAGGAAGAATTAACCTTACCTGCCGGGTCCAAACGGCAAGAGCCTCGGCATCACGTCTTTGGATATGTCGACTGCTTGTGCTCGCCATGCACGCCGATTGCCCGTCGGGCAAAACACCCGGTCTCCCGCGCATCGCCGTCAACCCTCCTCCGGAAAAATATTCCACTTTACCGAAATTCGGAATTGCGGCATTCTCTCGTCATCCCGGCCCGAGGGGAGGGGCGATCGTACGTCGTCACGAACGTGGGCCGGGGATGCGGTGGACGCGGCAGCGCCGGCGCGGATGTGAGGGCAGGGCGGGCAGAGGATTGAGCCGAACCCCGTGAGCCCGAGCAAGCCGTGGCGAACGAACGGCGCCTTTATCCGAAGACGCTTTGGGCTCGAGCCGGCCGTGTCCGGCGAAGCCCGCAGGGCGGAGACGGAAACGCTGCGTACGGCAAAACCGTGTGGTCCCGGCCGTCGTCGCTACGGTCAAGTCTTGCGGAGGCGGCACTGGCGTCAACCGGCGCGGTGTCGGTGAATTCCGTGAGGCGACGGAGGCAAAGGGAATTCGTCTCCGGGGAGAGCGCGGCATAAGCCGTCCAACCATCGCGCAGGGAAGGCCGAGTGTTCGGCGTCACCTGTATGCTGCTGTGCGGTCTCCTCGCGCTACACCTTCGCGCAGCGGACCGCGGGTGCCCGTCGGCACCCGGTCTTCCCTGCGCCCTCTTCAAACGAGGAGGGCAATGGAACGCGCAAAACTCGGGCGTCCAGTGCCGCGAGAATGCCGATCCGTGTTTGCTTCAACAAGATGAAATGGTGCTGCCAGACAGGATTGAACTGTCGACCTCTCCATTACCAATGGAGTGCTCTACCACTGAGCTACGGCAGCAATGCTGGGGTAAGAATCGGCCGCCACAGGGGCCTACCAAGCGGGCCGATATCTGCCACAGGCCTCCCCGCTGTGCAAGCTTGCAAGGACGGCCAAAACGAGAAAATCGGGACGATATCGGGGATTATACGGCTGTTTGGCCCGGAAATGACCGGCTTTCCGTCGATTTTGGTTCCGCGTCCCCCACCAACTGGCCAGTTGGCCGCTGCGGCGGATTCGACCCATTTTGGATTTCGCACGATCGGGACCATCAGGGCCTCTTGAGCTGCCGCAATCCCTGGGCATGTTATCGCCACCGCTGTATGGACCCGTGATGGCTGACAAGAACGACAAGACCGCGAGACAGGACCGCACATCGCGGGACGACCGCCTGAAATCGGCGCTGCGGGAGAACCTGAAGCGGCGCAAGGCGCAGGCGCGCGAGCGCGCCGCAAGCGCCGACCCCTCGCAAGATAGCGATGGTTCCCTAGATGAGGTGACCGCCGGCAAGGCCGGCAGCTAGAATTTTTGGAGTGCGTGAACGTGGCCATGGGGCAGAACGAACAGGATCAGATTGGCAAGGACGCGCAGATGGCGCGTTTCACCCGCCCCGAACAGACCTTTCCCGCGCTGACGTCAGCCGAAATCGAGCGGCTCAGGCATTTCGGCGAGCTCCGCAGCTACAGGGACGGCGAACTGCTGTTCGAGACCGGCAAGCCGGGGCCGGGCATGTTCGTCGTGCTGAAGGGCCATGTCGCCATCACCCAGCGTGACGGTCTCGGTCATGTCACCCCTCTGATCGACCAGGGCCCCGGCCAATTTCTGGCCGAGCTCAGCCAGCTCTCCGGCCGTCCGGCGCTGGTCGATGGCCGCGCCGAAGGCGAGGTCGAGACGCTGCTGTTGCCGCCGGAGCGCCTGCGCGCGCTGCTGGTTGCCGAGGCCGAACTTGGCGAGCGCATCATGCGCGCGCTGATCCTGCGCCGGGTCAATCTGCTGCAGGCCGGCGTCGGCGGCATCGTGCTGATCGGCCCGTCGCATTCGGCCGGCGTGGTGCGGCTGCAAGGCTTCCTCACCCGCAACGGCCAGCCGCATCATCTGCTCGATCCCGAGCGCGACCGCGACGCCGCCGAGGTGATCGCGCGCTATTCGCCGAAGTCCGAAGATTGGCCGCTGGTCGTCACCCCTGACGGCGCGGTGCTGCGCAATCCCAGCGAGACCGAGGTTGCGCGCGCGATCGGCATGATCGGCGGCCCGCGCAACGACCGCATCTACGATGTGGCGATCGTCGGCTGCGGCCCGGCAGGGCTGGCGACTGCCGTGTACGCGGCGTCCGAAGGGCTTTCGGTCGCCGTGCTCGATATCAGAGCCTTCGGTGGCCAGGCCGGCGCCAGCGCGCGCATCGAAAACTATCTCGGCTTTCCGACCGGAATTTCAGGACAAGCTCTGACCGCGCGGGCGTTCAACCAGGCGCAGAAATTCGGCGCGGATATCATGATTCCGGTGACGGTGAAGTCGCTTGATTGCACGCGCAAGGACGGCGCGTTCGCGGTCGCGCTCGACGGCAACGATGCCTTGCGTTCGCGCTCGATCGTCGTCGCAAGTGGGGCGCGCTATCGTCGGCCTGAGATCGAGAACCTCGACAAGTTCGAGGGGCGCGGCGTCTGGTACTGGGCCTCTCCGGTCGAGGCGAAGCTGTGCGCCGGCGAGGAAGTGGCGCTGGTCGGCGCCGGCAATTCGGCGGGGCAGGCTGCGGTGTTCCTGTCGGGGCACGCCAGACGCGTGTTGATGATCATCCGCGGCGGCGGTCTGGGCGCCAGCATGTCGCGCTATCTGATCGAGCGGATCGAGGCGACCCCGAACATCGAGCTGCTGTTCAACACCGAGATCTCCGCGCTCGAGGGCGACGAGGCCTCGCTGCTGCGGCGCATTCGCTTGAAGAGCCGCTTGTCTGATGACGAAGAGACCGCCGACGTCAAGAATCTCTTTCTGTTCGTCGGGGCCGATCCCGCCACCGGCTGGCTCGACGGCTGCGGCGTCACGCTCGATCGCGGCGGCTTCGTCGTCACGGGCGCGCAGTCCGAGCTGAATCAGGGCAGGCTGGTGGCGCCGCTCGAGACCTCCGTGCCCGGCGTCTACGCCGTCGGCGACGTCCGCTCCGGCTCGGTCAAGCGCGTCGGCGGCGCCATCGGCGAAGGTGCGCAGGTCGTGGCCTCCCTCCACGGCTATCTTGGCGACGCCGCAAAACCGGCGCTTTAGTCAAGGATATGACAAGCGGACGGCAAGTCGAATGTGACTTGCCATCTTGCCGTGTGATGCCTGACTATCACCCGGCCGCGAGGGCAATCGCGCGTGGAAAACAAGGATTCACCAGGGAGGACTAAATGGCCGAACTCGTCGTGCTCTACAAGACGCCCAAGGACGCTGCCGCCTTCGACAAGCATTATGCCGAGACCCACATTCCGCTCGCGAAGAAACTTCCCGGCCTGAAGAAATACGCCGTCAGCACCGGCGCGGTCGGCTCGCCCGCCGGACCGTCAGGCGTTCACCTCGTCGCCATTCTCTCGTTCGACAGCGTGGGCGACATCCAGAAGGCTTTCGGCAGCGAAGCGGGCAAGGCCGCCGCGGGCGACGTGGGGAAATTCGCCACCGGCGGCGCCGACCTGCTGATCTTCGACACCAAGGTGGTGTGAAGACCCGATTCAACTTTCGTCGAAAGCTGCCGACGTTTGCGGCAGCGCTGCAAAAAATTCAGTCATGCATTTGTCGATTCGCACGATGATGCATGGCTGGAAGCGCACGTGTGATCGTGCCGCATGTGGCAATTCGATGAGGACCATAATATCAATCTTGCGATCTCGATGCAGAGAGTAGGAGAGATGTCATGGTTCTCGGAATGAGCCTGCAAGCCTTCACACTGGTCCATGTCGTCATCAGCCTGATCGCGATCGCCGCCGGGCTCGTCGTGATGTTCGGGCTGCTGGGCTCGAAGCCGATGCCGGGCCTCACCGCGATCTTCCTGCTCTTCACCATCCTGACCAATGCGACGGGCTTCCTGTTTCCGTTCAAGGAACTGCTGCCCTCCTACATCATCGCCGGAATCTCGCTGGTGCTGCTCGCGATCGCCTGCATCGCGCTCTACGGCATGAAGCTCAAAGGCGCGTGGCGGCCGATCTACATCGTGACCGCGATGATCTCGCTCTATTTCAACGTCTTCGTGCTGGTGATCCAGTCGTTCCTGAAAGTGCCGGCGCTTGCCGCGCTCGCACCGGCCGTGCCGCCGGCGCCGCCGTCGGGTCCGGTGTTCGCCGTCGTGCAGGGCGTCGTGCTGGTGTTCTTCGTGCTGCTGACCATCGGCGCCTGGCGCCGCTACAGGCCGATGGCGTTCGCCTGATCGTTTTCCGAACTTCAGGGAGTACCCCCAATGCCTATGATCACCACCAAAGACGGCGTCGAGATTTTCTACAAGGATTGGGGTTCGGGCCAGCCGATCGTGTTCAGCCATGGCTGGCCGCTGTCGTCCGATGACTGGGACGCGCAGATGATGTTCTTCGTCACCCGCGGCTATCGCGTCATCGCCCATGACCGCCGCGGCCATGGCCGCTCGACGCAGGTCGCCGACGGTCACGATATGGATCATTATGCCGACGATCTCGCGGCGGTGACCGCGCATCTCGATCTCAAGAGCGCGATCCATGTCGGCCACTCCACCGGCGGCGGCGAGGTCGTGCACTACATCGCCCGTCACGGCGAATCTCGTGTGGCGAAGGGTGCGATTCTTTCAGCGGTGCCGCCGCTGATGGTGAAGACCGAAGCCAATCCCGGCGGCCTGCCCAAGGATGTGTTCGACGGCTTCCAGAGCGCGCTCGCCGCCGGCCGCTCGGCGTTCTACCGCGACGTCGCAGCCGGCCCGTTCTATGGCTACAACCGTCCCGGCGCGAAACCGTCGGAAGCGGTGATCCAGAACTGGTGGCGCCAGGGCATGATGGGCGGCGCGAAGGCGCATTACGACGGGATCGTCGCGTTCTCGCAGACCGACTTCACCGAGGATCTGAAGAAGATCAACGTGCCGGTGCTGGTGATGCATGGCGACGACGACCAGATCGTGCCCTACGCCGATTCCGCGCCGCTGTCGGCCAAGCTGCTCAAGAACGGCACGCTGAAAACCTACAAGGGCTTTCCGCACGGCATGCCGACCACGCACGCCGAAACCATCAACGCGGATCTGCTCGCGTTCTTCAAGAGCTGAGGGACGCGCTCACTCCAGGATCGCCCGGATCGCATCGAAGGTCCGCTTGACGAACGCTTCTGGCTTGTCGCGCGTGCCTTCGCTGAGCCAGCTCTCGCCGCCGACGCGCATCGCGCCGGTGGCGATCATCGCGACGAGCCGGACCTTCAGCCGGTCCGATTTGCGGCCGGAGCGTTGCGCAAGACCATCCGCCAGCGCGTGCTCCAGCTTTTCGTATTTGAGCTGGTCGCGGGCCTGAAGCGCGGGGTTGTCGCGCTTGAGCCGCGACATGGCCGCCGCCTCGGTCGGATCGATCCGCTTGATCGCCGTGGCGATGGCGTTCTCCGCCGCCGTCAGCATGGATTCGTCCGCTGGCCGGGCAAGAATTTCGGTGACCAGTGCTGCCGCGGCATCCTCCTGCCAGGCGGCAACCACGTCCTCCTTGGAGGCGAAGTAGTGGAAAAAACTCCGCCGCGACATGTCGGCCGCATCGGCGATGTCGTCGAGGGTCGTGGCCTCGAAGCCGCGCTCCAGG
>Ga0310811_10004456_pt1 | contig 17582 bp, 12 predicted proteins | sample YCmetagenome_FD_207642 | JGI IMG/M metagenome (GOLD analysis project Ga0310811, IMG submission 207642) | Soil microbial communities from experimental microcosm in Duke University, North Carolina, United States - YC | ecosystem: Engineered > Artificial ecosystem > Soil microcosm > Unclassified ...
AATAGCCACCGCGCTCACCGACCCCGATTTTTTCACTGACAGTTATCTGGACATGATCCACAGATTCACGATTCCACAAACGTTCGAAAATCGAATTGGAGAAACGGAACATCAAGATGTTCTGCACTGTTTCCTTGCCCAAATAATGGTCAATGCGAAAAACCTGCGATTCGTGTGCATAACGCGTCAATTCCTGATTAAGCTTTTGCGCGGAAGCCAGATCGTGGCCGAACGGTTTTTCCACCACGACGCGCTGCCAGCCCGCGCCGTCTTTGCTCAGCAAGCCCGTCCGATGCACCTGCTCGACGACTTCGCCGAACTGGCTGGGCGAAATGGCGAGGTAAAACAGCAGATTTTCACGCAATGGCGTGCTGCCAAACGAGGTCAGAAGCGTCTCCAGTTTTTTATAGGCGGTCGCATCGGTCAAATCGCCTTGGCAATAAGAGACGTTCTTGGCGAAATCGGCCCAAACCTTGTCGTCCACCGGCTTGGTGCGGGAAAAATCGTTCAACGCCGCGCGCAATTCCGTGCGCCATGATTCATCGGTCTTCTCACGCCGGGCGAAACCGACCACGCGGAAATCCTGCGGCATCTGCTTTTCTTTGAACAGATGATAGAGCGCGGGAATCAGCTTGCGCGCCGTGAGATCGCCGCTTGCGCCAAAAATGACAATCGTGCAGGCGTCGAGTTGTTTGCGGTCGCCATTGCCATTTCCCGCCGCCCTGTCCAGTGAATTCAAAATTCGCATGTAGCCAAGAATGGTTCAATCGAGGACAAATTTCAATGCTGCTGATGTCCTTCACCTAAAAAAGCGCATGAAACGATTGATGGTTTCCAATGAAAATTATTCCCGCTTTGGCAGCGTAGTGATGATCACGCCAGCCAGAATGACTGCCGCCGACCACAACGCCCGAGGACCGAGCGCTTCACCCAACATCAGATGCCCGAGCAATACGGCGATCACGGGATTGACGTAAGCGTAAGTCGCCACGCGCGCCGGGGTGCTGACTTTCAACAGCCAGACATAGGCACTGAACGCGATCCACGAACCAAATACGATAAGATATGTCAGTGACAACCACGATTGCAGCGAAACGTGCGCGAAATGAAATCGCGCCGGTTCGCCGTGGAATATCGAAACCAGCATCAACGCCACACCGCCGCAAATCATCTGTAACGCCGCATTCATCCATGGTGATTCCGGTTTGGCATTGTAGCGTGACCAGAGCGAACCAGCCGCCCATAAAATGCCCGCCAGCACCAGCGCCACCACACCCCAAGGATTATGCGCCGCATTCACGCTGGAAGAATTATGCCCAGTCACCAGCAGCACCACGCCGGCAAAACCCACGATGATGCCCAACCAGGTGTAAGCCGCCGGACGTTTGCCTGCCGGACGCGCCCAATCCAGCAACGCAAACCACACCGGCGTCAATGCCACCAGTAGCGCTGCCAGGCTGGACGACACCGTCTGTTCCGCCCACACGACTAATCCGTTACCGCCGAGCAGCATCAACACGCCCGCAATGCTCGCATGGAGCCATTGGCTTTTATTGGGCATCATCACGCCCTTCATGCGCAGCCAGACAAACATCATCGTGCCTGCGATCAAAAACCGTGCGCCCGCCATCAGGAACGGCGGCATGGTTTCCACCGCCACGCGGATGGCGAGATACGTCGAGCCCCAGACGATATAGACCGTGGCAAACGCTACGATCAGCAGCGTCCGTTTCGGGGTGGCTTGTGATGATGTATTCATTTCCAGTTTGTGTTTTCCTGGAAACCCATGGGTCACGACGGGAAAAACAAAACCCGCCGGAGAATCCAGCGGGTTTCAGAAAACGTGTTTACAATTTATCTCGTTCAGAAATACCGCCGGAGCACAATGAAATGCCACGCAACACACTTCAGTGCGGCGGCGGCGTTCAACGGCTTGACAGGTTTTACGAACATTTCGGCCAGATGCTGCGGTAATTGTCCGGATGGGTCAATCAATTTGCGCCGCAAAATCCGGGTAAATCCTCAATCGAATCGTGTCATCGTTGGAAATGCCAAATTTCAATCGTTGTGATGAGGGGCCGTGGATTTTTGACTCGCTTCCAACGATTTTTTCCCACAAAATTTTCTGGCGCGCGCATGAAAGCAAAAATCATCATCACCCCCAAGAAAGCCGTCCTGGATCCGCAGGGCATCACCGTCCAATCCGCCCTCGAACACATGGGCTACACCGGCGTCACCGGCGTCCACATCGGCAAATACATCGAGATTGATCTCGCGCCCGGCACCGACAAGGTGGCGGCGCAGAAAGCGTTGAACGACGCGGCCTTCAAACTGTTGAGCAACCCGGTGATTGAAGACTACCGTCTCGAAATTGAATGAACCTTCCTTACGCAAAGCCGCGAAGCCGCAAAGAAGTTCAGACAGGATTAACCGGATTTTCAGGATTGAATCCTGTTTATCCTGTAAATCCTGTCTCAAATATTCTTGGCGAACTTGGCGTCTTGGCGGTTTAACCACATGAACTTCTCCGTCCTCCAATTTCCCGCCAGCAACTGCGACCAGGACGCCGTCCACGCCGTCCGCCTGCTCGGCCATTCCGCGCGGCTCGTCTGGCACAAGGACGCCGCGCTCGGCGACACCGATTGCGTCATCGTGCCCGGCGGTTTCAGCTACGGCGATTATCTGCGTTGTGGCGCGATCGCGCGGTTCAGCCCGGTGATGCAGGCCGTGAAACAATTCGCCGACAACGGCGGACTCGTCCTTGGCATCTGCAACGGCTTTCAAGTCCTTACCGAAGCCGGCCTGCTGCCCGGTGCGCTCATCCGCAACCGCGACCTCAAGTTCCATTGCGAAAATATCTTCCTCAAGACCGCCACGAACAATTCGCCGTTCACCAGCCAGATTCCGGCGGGGAAAATCCTCCGCGTGCCCATCGCCCACGGCGAAGGCTGCTATTTTGCCGACGAAGCAACGCTCGCGCAGCTCAAGGCCAACAACCAGATCCTGTGGCAATACTGCGACGCGAATGGAAACCTGGCCGACTCGGCGAATCCCAACGGCGCGCTGCAAAACATCGCCGGCATCTGCAATGAAAAGCGCAACGTGGCCGGCCTGATGCCGCATCCCGAACGCGCCTGCGAACCGCTCCTCGGCAGCGACGACGGCAAATGGATTTTTGAAAGCATCTTCTCGGCGCTGAAAAACAAGGTCTTAGTTCGGACAGTTTAATCGTTTAAATCAGACAGAATTCTTGACAGGCGACGCGCGAAAAAGTAGAAACGCGCCGGATGTCCAAACGGTGGTCAACTGTTTTTACCGTTCTTCTTGTGTTGGTGGGGCTGGCTGCGGTCTGCCAGACCTCGTTGATCGGCATTCTTCCGGGCAATTCCACCGCACTTAACCAGCCATCGGATGACGACGATGATGATGGGCCGACTGTGGAAACAGCCCTGGCCTGCGATTTTTGTAATCATCAGAAGCAATTGATTTGTTTCGCACCGAAGCAGGAGCTTGATGTCTTCGTTCCCGATATTGGCCTGGCCGCCACAGCACTCCGCCCGCCGGAAATTTTCTCCCGTCCATTTCAGATTCCCACCAATACCTTGCTGGCCCAAATCGGCCTGCCGCCGCGCGCGCCCACGGCGGTTTGAAGCTTCCCGGTTGTCGTTCGTTAGTTGTCTTTGCCGTTGGACGTTCACATGTGTGAACGTTTTACCCTTAACCTGAAATTTTTATGCAGAAGAAAACCTTTTTGAATTTGATGATGGTGGGACTTGCCGCCGCGTTGTGGCCGCGTGCGGAACTTCAAGCCCAGACGTGGGAAAATATTACCGCCAACGTGTCGGTGACATTGCGCGGCGATGCCCGCGCAATGGATTCTGACGGCACGCGGCTGTATGTGCTGACGCAGACCAACGGCGTTTATGTTTCGTCAGATAATGGAAATTCATTTACTGCCATCAACGACGTCGAAGGCGGCGTTTATGGCATGACGAACCAACCGGGACGTTTCATCAAATATGTGAATGGCTCAATGTGGGTTGGCTGGGATCCGGGCAGCGGCGCAATCAATTTGGGCGAAGCGTCGCTCCATCGTCTTACGCCCGGCGAAACGGTCTGGCACAAGAGCAGCAGCGGTTTTCCCATTGGCGACACGGGCAATCAGGCCGATGACATCGCGTATGATTCCTCGACCGGAACCTATTATGCCGCTGCGGCCTTGGGCGGCGCCTTTGTTTCCAGTGACGGTATGAATTGGCAGCAGCGCGCGACCGGTTTGGGCGGCGTTGATTTGCCGGTGACGATGGTTGCCTTCGATGGCATGGCATTTGAAGCGCGAGGACTGGAACAAGTTCAAAGAACCTCGAACCAGGGCACAAACTGGACTGCCCTGCAATCGCATCAAGGCTATTCAACAGGTTTGATGATTGAAAAAAGTGGGCGCCTGATGTTCATCTGCAACACTCCGGATGGCTTTCGTTACAGTGATGACCACGGCGATACCTGGCGTTTTTTAACGAACGGCGTGAGGCAACTCGGAGATTTAACGGTGAAAGATGGAATTATTTACGGGTCGGGACTCATCTACGGCAGTGTTTTCGAATCTTTTTTGGGGCGACCGGGCTTCAAGTTTTCCGCCACCGACGGCATCACTTGGGACAATCTGCCGACGAATGGCTTGTCGGTGGATCCATTGGGAAGTTTGAATCTGACGCGCGTGGTGCGACAGGGCGATTATTTGTTCACATATTTCAACTCGAACGGCGTCATCAATCTCTATCGCTTTAATGTTTCCGGATTTGATTTCACGCCGACTACGCAAATCGCCCAACAACCTCCCGCCACGACCAATTTTCTGGTTGGCCAAACGGTCAGCTTGAGCGTGCTGGCCGGCGGCGCGAATCTCGCCTACCAATGGATGTTCAAAGGCACGAACATCGCCGGCGCAACCAGCGCGACCTATTCCATTCCCTCGGTCCAAACGAACAATGCCGGCGCTTACCAGGTGGTCGTCACCGGCGATCGCGGCAGCGTCACGAGTTCCGTTGTCACATTGAATGTCGGTCTGCGCGGCGATGGTCGATACGATATTACCTATAACAATCCGACCACCGGCGGCTGGATTTATCTGGAACCCGACGGTTCGCTGGTTTCGGTGAATGGCGCCAATCTATATAAGCTGAACCCCGCCGGCGAACGCGCCATCACCCGCAACATCGGCGGCGCCACTTTTTTTGCCGGCCTGCTGGACAGCTCCAATCGCGTCGTGCTGGCCGGTCGTTTTACCCAGGCACCCAGCGGCAGCCGCCTCATCCGCGCCTCCGGCGTTGACCTGACCGATGACGCCACGTTCCATCTGCCTTACGTCAACGGTGATTATTCGGTTCTGGCAGAACTGCCGGGACGCGGCTATCTGGCGGGCGGCAGCTTCACCACTGTTACCAATAGCGGCATCGCCACCAACGTCGTGAATCACTTTTGCCTCATCAATTATTCCGGCGTGGTGGACACCAATTTCGTGTTCAGCCCGAGCATATCTCAAATCAGCAAAATCGTGGTCGTCGGTCGGACGAACATTTATATCAGCGCCACCGCCAACAAATCCGATATTAAAAAGGTCAATTTGGATGGCACGTATGACACGAATTTTTCCAATGTCTTCCCGGGTAATAACATCGGTTATTACGAGTCTTACGTTTCCAACAAGCTGTTCGTCGTTGTTTCCTCCAAACCCGTGCTGGTGAATCCCGACGGCACTCTGGATGGCAGCTTCAACGCCGCAAATGCCGTATTCAACAACACCGTGACCGCCATGGCCGTCGGCGAAAGCAACAAGCTTTACGTCGCGGGCACCTTCACCACTTACAACGGTCAGTCGGTTGGCAAATATGCCCGGCTTTTTCCCGATGGAACCTTGGATACCAGCTTCTACACGGAAAGTCCCACCAGCGGCGGATTCAACTGGGATGTCTATGATCCACGCGGCTATCTCTATCTGGTTCGCGATACTTCCAGCGGCACGTTCCAAGGCCAGAGCTACAGCACCGGGCCGTATCGGTTGTTCGCCGGCACCAATGCTGTTGCTTCCACCGGCAACCCGACCTTCAGCCAGTGGGCCGCGCAATTCACCTTCCCGCCCGGCCAAAGCGGTGCCGCCGACGACGCCGATGGTGATGGCGTGAAAAACATCTTTGAATACTACTTTGGCAGCAATCCGACCAACGCCACTTCCGGTGCGCAACCAACCGAAACCACCGTCAACGTTGCCAGTCAAAATTATCCGGCCATCACCTTCATTCGCAGCCGGAACGTCACCGGCGTGACCTTGCTGCCGCAGGTTTCCAGCACGGTGAACTTCACTGATTCCCTCGGTTACACTGTGCAATCCGTGGTGGACCTCGGCAACGGCACCGAGCAGGTGATCGTCCGTTCCAACGCCAGCATGATGTCACAAACCGCCCAATTCCTGCGCATTCAATTATCCGTGCCGTAAGAGACGCCTCAGAAGGGCAAAACCGGGTGCCCCGCAGCGATGATCTCGCTGCGGGGTTTTGATTTGCTTGTTTCTACGCCAAAAAAATCTATCCTTCACGCCGTCGATGCCAAAAAGCTTCATCCAAACCAAACGCGCCTGTGAACCGCTGCCCGGCAGCGACGACGGCAAATGGATTTTCGAAAGCATCTTCGCCGCGCTGAAAAATAAAACCGTCGCGGCGGCGGCGTAATTCTCAAAATGTCTGGCGAAGAACTCAACCGATTATTGATTTCGCTTCGCGCTTTACCGCACGAGACGGAATGGGTCGAGTTCAAACACAACGATGCTGAACCTGAAGAGGTTGGAGAATATATTTCAGCACTGTCCAATTCGGCCGCTCTACTCGGAAAGGATACCAGCTACATCGTTTGGGGAATCGGAAATCAGACACACAAAATTCTCGGCACAAGCTTCAAGCCACGAAGCCGCAAGGTCAACGGACAAGAGCTTGAAAGTTGGCTCGTTCAAAATCTGACTCCGCGCGTTCACTTCAATATCCATGAATTTGAAAGTGAGGGGCAACCAGTCGTGCTTTTTGAAATCTGCCCAGCGAATCACATGCCGGTCCGTTTCAAGGAAACGGAGTTTATCCGAGTTGGCAGCTACAAGAAGAAGCTGAAAGACTTTTCCGAAAAAGAACGCGCTTTGTGGCAGCGTTTTTCTCGGACTCCTTTTGAAAAAGGAGTCGCCAAACGTAACGTCTCCGGCGATGAAGTGCTGAAGTTGCTTGAGTATCCTAAATTCTTTGAAATGGCGGGGCTTGCCTTGCCAGCCAACAAACAAGGGATTCTGGAACGCCTGAAAGTCGAGCAGTTTATCACCGAAAAGGGCAGTGACCATTTTGACATCACGAATCTAGGCGCGGTTTTATTTGCTAAACAATTGAGTGATTTTGAATCACTGGCCCGCAAATGTGTTCGCGTTATCCGCTACAAGGGGCTAAACCGCGTTGAAACAGTAAAAGAAAAGCCAAGTGTAAAAGGTTACGCCGCAGGTTTTGAGGGAATGATTGGCTACATCAACGACCAGCTTCCACGCAATGAGGTCATCGGCCAGGCACTGCGCAAAGAAGTTCCAATGTATCCTGAACTTGCAATCCGCGAGCTAGTGCCAAATGCGCTCATCCACCAAGACTTCTCCATCACTGGCAGTGGACCGATGGTGGAGATTTTTGATGACCGCTTGGAGATCAGCAACCCAGGCCAGCCTCTGATTGACCCACTTCGTTTTATTGATCATTCGCCTCGTTCACGCAATGAAGACTTGGCCAGCGCCATGCGCCGGCTGCATATATGTGAGGAACGTGGCAGCGGCATTGATAAAGTAATTTTCCAGATGGAATTTTACCAATTGCCTGCGCCAGATTTCCGGGTGGATGAAACGCACACTCGAATTGTCCTCTTTGCCCAGCAAAAGCTTTCAGCAATGGATGCCCAAGACAAAGTGCGAGCTTGTTACCAGCATGCTTGTCTGGAGTTTGTTTCTAATCGCCAGATGACAAATACATCGTTGCGAAAACGATTTTCCATCACAGATGAGAATTACTCAATCGCTTCGCGTATCATTTCCGATACACTTGATGCCGCGTTGATTAAGCGGCATGATCCGGATAGTGCCTCAAGAAAACATGCAAAATACGTCCCGTTTTGGGCCTAATTCTTATGTGACGGTTATGTCATAACGTCATAATATCAAACCAAAAAATCGCCAAAACGCCAATAAAACGACGAAAATCTTATGTGATTCCAAAACTAGGAATCTAGGAATTTAGAAACTAAAGAATTTAAAATGACCGAACCCGCCATCACCCCAGAGTTGGTTGCCAAGCACAACCTCACGCCGGAAGAATACGCCCATGCCGTGGAAATCCTCGGCCGCACGCCGAGCTACACCGAGCTCGGCATCTTTTCCGTGATGTGGAGCGAGCATTGCAGCTACAAAAACACCAAGCCGCTGCTCAAGACCTTCCCCACCAAGTCGCCGAAAATCCTCGTCGGCGCGGGCGAGGAAAACGCAGGCATCATTGACATCGGCGACGGCATCGCCATCGCGTTCAAGATCGAGTCGCACAACCATCCGAGCGCCGTCGAGCCGTTTCAGGGCGCGACCACCGGCGTCGGCGGCATCGTGCGCGACATTTTCACCATGGGCGCGCGGCCGGTTTGCGCGGTGAACTCCTTGAGATTCGGACCAATTGTGGAGGATTGTCCGCCCTCACCCCGGCCCTCTCCCCCAGGAGAGGGAGAAACGGTTTCCGCTGCCGGGCAAGCCCGAACGCTTTCGGATTCAAGTGCGACGGGAACAAAAAACCACCCTCTCCCCGGGGGAGAGGGCTGGGGTGAGGGCGAGCAAAACCCTGTCGCCGCAGGCGCAAACTCTGAAATCGCATATCGTAATTCGCAAATCGTAAATAACAAACGTCTCTTCGCCGGCGTCGTCAGCGGCATCGCGCATTACGGGAATTGCTTCGGCATCCCGACCGTCGCGGGCGAGGTTTGTTTCGACAAGACGTATCAGGGCAACCCGCTCGTGAACGCGTTCTGCCTCGGCGTGCTGCGCCATGAACAGATCACGCGCGGCGCGGCCAAGGGCGTGGGCAATCCCGTGTTTTATGTCGGCCCGGCGACGGGTCGCGACGGTCTCGCGGGCGCGGCGTTTGCGTCGCAAGATTTGACCGAGGAATCTTCCGAACAACAGCGCGGCGCGGTGCAGGTCGGCGATCCGTTCATGGAAAAACTCGTGTGCGAAGCATGTCTCGAATTGCTCGCCACCGGTTGCGTCGCGGGCATGCAAGACATGGGCGCGGCGGGTTTGACCTGTTCCACCTGCGAAATGGCCGCGCGCGCCGGCACGGGCATCGAGATCGAACTCGACAAAGTTCCGCAACGCGCGCCAAACATGAGCAGCTACGAGATCATGCTCTCGGAATCGCAGGAGCGCATGCTCATCGTGGTCCACAAGGGCCGCGAAGAGGAAGTGAAACGCATTTTCGACAAGTGGGATTTGCCGTGGTCGGAGATCGGCATCATCACCGACACCGGCCACATGAAGGTGCGTCACGGCGGCAAACTCGTCGTGGACATTCCCGCGAAAAAGATTGCAGACGAATCGCCCGTGTATCACCGCGAAGGCGTTGAACCCGCGTATTTGAAAGATGTTCGTGCGTTCCGCCTCGACGGCATCGCGGACACCACGTCGCCCGCTGACGATTTGAAGAAGTTGCTCGCGTGGCCGAGCATCGCGTCGAAGAACTGGGTTTATCGCCAATACGATCATCAAGTGCGCGACGGCTCGGTCGTGCTGCCCGGCAGCGACGCAGCGGTGATCCGCATAAAGACGGATTCCTTGCCCGTGATGAGCGCGGAACTTGCCGCCAAAGTTGGCGACCCGAAAGTTTCTGAAAAACTCATCGCCATGACCGTGGATTGCAACGGCGGCTACGTTTATCTCGATCCATACGAAGGAGCGAAAGCCGCCGTGGCCGAGGCGTGCCGCAATCTTGCCTGTTCCGGCGCTTTGCCGCTCGGCGCGACGGACAATCTCAACATGCCCAGCCCGCTCAAGCCCGAGTTGTTCTGGCAGATCAAAGAATCCGTGCGCGGTCTGGCGGAAGGTTGCAAGGCGTTCAATGCGCCCGTCACCGGCGGCAATTGCTCGCTCTACAATCAAAGCCCCGCCGGCCCAATTGACCCGACGCCGACGATTTCCGTCGTCGGCCTCATCGAGAAGCTGGAGCACGTCACCACGCAATGGTTCAAGGACGAAGGCGACGCCATCATCCTGCTCGGCACCGCGGTGGACCAAGCCGACCCGATCTTCGGCCTCGGCGGCAGCGCGTATCTGCAAGTCATCCACGGCCAGAAGAACGGTTCGCCGCCGCGCTGCGACCTCGAAGTCGCGAAGACGCTGCACACCACGCTCATCGGCCTGATCCAATCCGGCCTCGTGAAGAGCGCTCATGATTGCAGCGAAGGCGGCCTCGCCGTCGCGCTTGCGGAAAGCTGCATCAGCCAGCTCATCGCCCGCGACACGCCTCGTTTGATTGGCGCGACGATTGATCTCTCATCGGTGGGGCGAGCGTCCTCGCGAGCCGAAGGTGGCGCGGACGACGGCTCGTCAGGAGCCTCGCCCCACCGCCTTGACGCCCTGCTCTTTGGTGAGACGCAATCGCGCGTCATCATCAGTTGCAAAGCGCTCGACGCCGTGAAAGTCGTCGAACGCGCCAAGCTCATGGGCGTGCCCGCAGTGCAGATCGGCAAAGTCGGCGGCGACAAGTTGACTGTGAAAACCGCCGGCGGTGAATTCTCCGCCCCGCTCACCGAACTGCACGACCCGTGGTGGAACAGCATCGCCCGCGCGATGGCGTGAGGCTGGCTTAATGGGCGATTTATGATGACACCCCGCGAGTTTTATAATCAGCTCTGCACCATCTGACTATTTCGAGTGTCTGATGAACTGGTGTCATAAGGATTCCCGTGGCTGGGTAGAGATGTCAGAAATGATTTTTAATATGAAGCCCAAAAAACACTCGAACATTCTTGTCATTTTGGCAGCCTTGCTGGTGCTGATCTTGCCCTTGTCTGGCTGGGCGCAATTTACTTACACCACAAACAACGGAGCCATCACTATCACCGGTTTCACCGGATCGGGTGGCAATGTGACTATTCCCGACACCATCAATGGCTATCCGGTGGCAGCCATAGGTGATTTTGCTTTCGAGAATACCGCTTTGTATGGTGTGACCATTCCCGACAGTGTTGTGAGCATAGGCACAGCCGCATTTTATTATTGTTACGCCATGTCAAATGCAGCAATACCCGCCAGTGTCACCAATATTGGCGCACAGGCGTTCTGTGCCTGTCCCGTCCTGTGGAATATTGCCGTGGATCCCGCCAATCCGAGTTATGCCAGCGCAGGCGGCGTGTTATTCAACAAGACCTTGACCACGCTAATCCAGTTTCCCCAAGGAAATCTGGCTGGCAGTTATGTGATCTCGAACAGTGTCACCAGCATTGGTGATGATGCTTTTCTTAACTGCAACCGCCTGACGACTGTGACCCTTGGCAACGGTGTAACCAGCATTGGGAACGAAGCGTTCAAGTATTGCAACGGCCTGACGACCATGGCCATTCCTGACAGTGTCGCCATCATTGGCAATCAGTCATTTTATGGGTGTTCTGGCCTGACGAACCTAACGATCGGCAACAATGTTACCAGCATTGGCGATCAGGCGTTCTATGGTTGTTCGGGTCTGACGAGTTTGAAAATGGGAAACCGCGTCGCTCAAATTGGCGACTCTGCGTTTGAGGCGTGTTCCCACCTGAAAAACCTGACGCATCTCGACAACGTCCTCAACATTGGTGATGCAGCGTTCCGGTTTTGTAATGGCCTGACAAATGTGATGTTTGGCACTAGCCTTACCAACCTTGGCGATGAGGCATTCCGATATTGCACGAGCCTGCACCAAGTGTATTTCCAAGGGGATGCGCCGAGTGTGGGCGGTTTGCCTGGCAGCGGGAACAGCACGCTGTTTTCAGGAGAATCGGGCAAGGCGTATTACGTGCCAGGCAGGTTGGGCTGGGGGGCAAACTTTGGTGGTTTTTCTACAGCTTTTTGGTATCAACCCCGGCCTCAAATCCTCGGCTCCGATTATGGCTTGGGCGCGCGCACTAACGGTTTTCAACTCACCATTTCCTGGGCTACGAATACCGCCGTGATAGTGGAAGCCTCCACTAATTTGCAGAACTGGACCCCGGTCAGCACCAACACGCTGGTCAACGGCACCAACGCTTTTGGAGATTCAGAATGGATTAACTACCCGCAACGATTCTACCGCGTGCGTTCACAATAGGGAATACCCATGTGGTCTTTTGTGATGGCCATGTCGAATCGCCGGTGCTGAAATTTCTGTTTGAAGACACAAACCACGCGGCCTTGATGCGCTGGAATCGAAATCATTTGCCGCATCACGAAAAACTATCGCCATAATGTCACCAATTATTCACCTGGTTGGAAGCTGGCTGGTGGCTTCGGCGGTAACGGATAATCCACGTGATCGCAAGCTCGTGACTTGGGCTGGAGTCCTGCCGGATTTGGATGGGCTGGGAATCGTGGTGGATGTCGTTGGCTCGGCGATTTCCGGCCACGAAAATAAATTTCATTACTATCAGCAATATCATCACCTCCTTTCGCATGGCTGGCCTGGAGCAGTGCTGGTTTCTCTGCTGCTCATGTGCTTTGCCCGCAAAAAACCGCAGGTTTTATTTTGGTGTCTGGTCACGTTTCATTTGCATCTGCTGTGCGATTTAATTGGATCGCGCGGGCCGGAAGTTGGCGATCTTTGGCCGATCTGCTATTCCGAGCCGCTGTTTCGTCATCCCATCTGGTTTTGGAAACATCAATGGCGGCTGGACGGCTGGCAGAATGAAGTGATTTATATCGTCCTTCTCATAACTTCCCTCTGGCTCGCGGTGAAGCGCGGCTATTCATTCGTTGAAGTGGTCAGTAAGCAGGCGGACCAGGTGTTTGTTCAAGTGTTGCGCAAGTGGTCCGGCCAGTTGCACCGGTAAGGTTTCGGCCAGGCATTTCGGCCGGCTAACTTTCCCGCAGCAATTTTCCCCATTTCCCGTCTAATAAACGTCCGCTTCATCCGTTGTCTCTCTGGATGGACGCGGTGCCGACACGAAACCCGCTAGGGACATGGACATGACTGAAGCCAAATCGGACTGGATCAAGGTGGCGTTGCGCGAGCACGAAGGACCGCTTGTGCGCTACGCCACGCAGATCACAGGCGATCTCGACCGGGCGCGCGACGTGGTGCAGGACACGTTTCTCAAGTTGTGTGCGGAAGATCCCGCCCGGCTCGACGGGCATCTGGCCCAGTGGCTTTTCACCGTCTGTCGGAACCGCGCACTGGACATCCAACGAAAGGAACAACGCATGAAACCTTTGGATGACGTGGAACTGGCGACGCGGCCCGGCCGCGAAGTTTCGCCGGCCGCCCAGGCGGAGCAGAATGAAAGCACCAGCCACGCCCTGCGGTTTTTGAAACATCTGCCCCCGAACCAGCAGGAAGTGGTGCGGCTCAAATTTCAAACCGGCCTGAGTTACAAGGAAATTGCCGGCGTCACCAAATTATCCGTGAGCAATGTGGGTTTTCTCATCCACACCGCTCTCAAAACCTTGCGCCAGCAAATGGCGGAAACCGGGGCAATCTCTGAACGGAGGTCATCATGAACACAAATTTAGACGAAGTTAAACTGACCGCTTACGCCTTGAACGAACTGGACGAAACCAGCTGGGCGGCGGTGGAAAAATTGCTCGCCATGGACCCGGTCGCCCGCCGCTGGGTGGAAGATGTGCGGCGGACGGCGGCGTTGCTGGAAAGCGAACTGCAAGCCGAGGAATGCCCCTCGCTGACGACGGAACAGACGCGGGAAATCCAAAGACAAATCCACCTGCGAGAAAAGCCCGGCTTTTGGACACGCCAATGGTTTCCGAGTTTGCGGCTGGTCGAGGCTTTAGCGGTCGTTGCCATTATTGTGATTTTGGGGGCAATGCTGTTGCCGGCTTTGTCGAAAGCTAAATTCAAGGCAAAGCGTTCGGTGGCGATGGCAGAGCAACGTCAGGCGGCCCTTGAAAATCGGGTTGAAGATCAGCCAAAGCCCGTTCAACAGCCCGCTGAACCGCCCGTTGCCTTGGATTTAAACGAGGTGCCAGCAATGACGTCACCTGCGCCCGCACCGGCGGCAATTCCACCGGCACCAGTTATGACCGTGAATCCATCGGTGACTCAACCGGTAGCGCTTGGTCAAACGCGTGCCTCTGACGCGTTGACAAGAGCTCCTGTAGCTTCAAGTCAGGATTTTGGGTTGGCCGCAGGCGGTCTCCCTATTGAAGGACAAGATAACAACAGCCTTCGTCTGCCTGGTGTCGGTGCCACTTTCCAAGCGGGAAGATCGGCAACTACGGCTACCAGCCTTCAATTTGAAAGTGTAAAGAAAGATTGGAGCTACGGTCACCGATTGCAAGAACGCCTCGCTGATGAGCATGATCATTTCAATCGGAATCGCTGGAGTGCACCGCCCGCGCAACCCAACACCGAGTCTTACGCAGACCTGGCGGATAATCCGTTCCTCGCCGCGCTGGACAATCCGCTCTCGACCTTCTCGATTGATGTGGACACGGCTTCGTATGCAAACGTCCGCCGGTTTCTCACAGAAAACCAGTTGCCGCCGCCGGACGCGGTGCGCATCGAGGAGATGATCAATTATTTCAGCTACAATTATCCACAGCCCAAAGGCAGCGTGCCTTTCTCGGTGAATGTCGAGATCGCCAGCTGTCCGTGGAACGCAGGGCATCGCCTCGTCCGCGTGGGCTTGAAGGGCCGCGAAATTGCGCGCGACCAACGGCCGCCGAGCAATTTGGTCTTCTTGATTGACGTGTCAGGTTCCATGGATGAGCCGGCCAAACTGCCCTTGCTGAAGGAATCGTTGAAACTGCTCACGCGGCAGTTGAATGAGAATGACCATGTCTCCATCGTGGTTTACGCCGGGGCGGCGGGCATGGTGTTGCCGGAAACATCCGGCAGCAACAAGGCCACGATTCTGCGGGCGCTGGACCGCCTGCAGGCGGACGGTTCGACGCACGGCAGCGCGGGCATTCAACTGGCTTACGAAACGGCGTCGGAGAACTTTATCGAGGGCGGAGTGAACCGGGTGATTCTCTGCACGGACGGCGATTTCAACGTGGGCGTGACGAGCCAGGGCGATTTGACGCGGCTGATCCAGGAAAAGGCCAAAAGCAAAATTTTCTTGAGCGTGCTCGGTTTCGGCATGGGAAATTACAAGGATTCCACGATGGAAGCGCTCGCCGACAAAGGCAATGGCAACTATGCTTATATTGATTCGCTGAATGAGGGCCGCAAAGTACTCGTGGAGCAGATGAGCGGCACGCTGGTGACGATTGCGAAGGATGTGAAGATTCAGATCGAGTTCAATCCGGCACAGGTGAACAGCTATCGCCTGATCGGCTACGAAAACCGTCTGCTGGCGAAGGAAGATTTTAACAACGACAAGAAAGACGCCGGCGAAATCGGCGCGGGCCACACGGTCACCGCGCTTTACGAAGTCGTGCCGGCCGGAATGACACCGGACGAAACGCCGGGGGTGGATCCGCTGAAATACCAGAGGCCCGCCCGCCCGCCGGTGGTTTCGGACAGCGATGAAATGCTCACGCTCAAGCTGCGTTACAAGCAACCGGATGGCGATACGAGCCGCCTGCTGACCACGCCGGTGAAGGATTCGGACAAAAGCTACGCCCGCGCCTCGACGGATTTCAAGTTCGCCGCCGCCGTGGCGGAGTTCGGAATGCTCCTGCGGCACTCGCCTTACTGCGGCGACGCCACGATGGACAGTGCTTGGGAACATGCCAAGTCCGGTTTGGGCAACGATCCCGAAGGTTATCGCGCCGAGTTTCTCACGCTCGTGGAGACAGCAAGCAGGCTGGCAGGGAAATAATTCTGCCTGATAAAAGGCACCGGTAACTGAATTGAAGACGGCCTGACCGTTGCGCCCACCGAATTGCACGATTCTTGGAGGAACAGCAACTACTGCGAGATGCCGTCATTTCCTGCCGCGATAAGCATTCCGAGCTGTCAGTTCAGGGTTTGGCACAGTGAGATAAAATCTCCACGCAGATGCCACTTTCTCCCGCCTGCGGCGATTTTACCCGTTGACGCCATTCCTGTCGTCTGAAAACATTTTCAGGTCTTCGAGGAAGAGACAATTTATTCCACTACGAAAAGCATGAATACATTGCTTGCCACCGGGTTGACGATGTTGCTGCTGGCACTTTGCCTGCCGACCAGCGCCCGCGCGCAGGACGGCACGCCGGTTTGGACGAACACCTACAACGGACCAATCAATGGTGACGACGAGGCCAAAGCCATTGCACTCGATGCCGGCGGCAACGTCTATGTCACTGGAGGCGTATATAATAACCGGAGCGTTTATGACACCGATTACGCAACCATCAAATATTCGCCAGCGGGGGTGATGTTATGGGCCAGACTTTTCAACGGCCCGGGAAATGACACAGACGCCGCCTACGCCCTGGCCGTTGACGTCAACAGCAACGTGATTGTGACCGGCTATTCGACCGGCAGCGGGAGCGGACAAGATTACGCCACGATCAAATATTCGGCGAACGGCCTGCCGTTATGGACAAATCGTTTCAACGGCACGGGAAATGGTAATGATGCAGCGAATGCCATCGCGGTGGATGGGGACGGTAATGCGTATGTGACGGGATACACAACTGGCACAAATTTGTTTTATACAGATTACGCGACGATCAAATACTCGGCAGCCGGCGTGCCATTGTGGACGAACATTTACAACGGCGCGGCAAACGGCAACGATGAAGGCAGCGCCATTAAGTTGGATCAGGATGATAACGTGTTTGTGACAGGCTCTTCACAGATTTCAACCAACTTCAGTAACGATTTTGCCTATGCCACGATCAAGTATTCACCGGCAGGATTGGCGCTTTGGACAAATTTCTTCAATGGCACAGGCAGCGGTCAGGACGTTGCCACTGCGTTGGCAACCGATACGAGCGGGAACGTCTATGTGACAGGTTACTCGCAAGCCAGCGGTGAAAATTTCAGCTACGGAACCATCAAGTATTCGCCAGACGGCGTGGGGTTGTGGACAAACATTTTTAATCTCGCTTCAACCAACTTTGTCACAGCCTTCGGCCTGGCACTGGATGGCGGCGGCAATGTGTATGTGGCCGGCGGTCCGATTTTTCCTGTCAGCGGAAGTCAAAGTGTTAACTACGCGACAGTCAAATATTCGACGACGGGCGCGCCGTTATGGACGAATCTATTCGTTGGCACGGCGCACAGCAATGGCCAAGCCTACGGCATTGCGGTAGATGCCAGTGGCAATGCGTATGTGGCCGGTGATGCCACGGACAGCGGCAGCGGTCGCGATTTCGTCACGATCAAGTATTCAGGCCCACCAACGCCATTGGTTTTCGTCAC
>Ga0310811_10004457_pt1 | contig 17582 bp, 14 predicted proteins | sample YCmetagenome_FD_207642 | JGI IMG/M metagenome (GOLD analysis project Ga0310811, IMG submission 207642) | Soil microbial communities from experimental microcosm in Duke University, North Carolina, United States - YC | ecosystem: Engineered > Artificial ecosystem > Soil microcosm > Unclassified ...
CGGACGATGCGCCCAGCGCCATCCCGGGCATGGACAACGCAAGCTATGACGGCGCGTTCGACGGCAGCGGGGCCAGCGGTCTCGTGCTGGCCGGCGCCGCCCCGGCCGTCGAGACGCATTTGCCGACCAGCCTGACGCCGTCGAACCTGTATCTGCTCGCGAAAATGATCTCGTCGCAGCACGTCGCGGCCGATGCGCGCGACGACCGCGTGCTCGTGTCGGCGCGCGAGCAATCGCTCGTCACGTCGTACCTGGCCCGCCGCTACCACGTGGCGCAAGAGCCCGTGGGCGAGCTCGTGAAGGCCGCCTTCGACACGGGTCGTCAAGTTGGGCTGGATCCGCTGCTGCTGCTAGCCGTCATGGCGATCGAATCGGGCTTCAATCCGTACGCCGAAAGCGGCGTCGGCGCCAAGGGGCTCATGCAAGTCATGTCGAAGGTCCATTCCGACAAGTTCCAATACTTCGGTGGTCCGGGCGCGGCACTCGAGCCGCTGGCCAACATTACCGTCGGCGCCGTCGTCCTGAAGGACTGCATTGCGCGCGGCGGCTCGCTGGCCGACGGCCTGCGGCTGTACGTCGGATCGACCTCGCCCGACGACGGCGGCTACGGCGCCAAGGTGATGGCCGAGCGCGGCCGGCTGCGCGACGTGGCGCGGGGGCGCTCGGTGCCGATCAACGCACCGCAGGCGCCGCAAAAGCCGGTGGTGGCGGCGACCAAGCGTGTTCAGGTGGCGCTCAACAGCGGCCATCCGTCGGCTGCCGAGGCGAAGACGAACGCAACTGGAACGTCCACGCCTGCATCGTCGGGTTCCGACGATGCCGCCGCCAATGCAAATGCACCGCGGCACGGGGGGCAAGCGGAGCTTGGGGCGTAAGCCGATCGAATTCCGAGCTGCGATGAATGCAAAAATGGGCGCCTTCGGGCGCCCATTTTTTTCGACTTCGTTTTTGAAGCACGGCTTCGGTGCGGTCGGAGGTGGCCCGCCGCGCCGCCGTTTGCGCTCAATGCCCAAACAGCCTAGCCAGACGCTCGACAGCTTCTTCCAGTGACGCATAGGCGGTTGCATACGACAACCGGATATGCTCGCGCGGGGCATGCGTGCCGAAGTCGAGGCCCGGCACGAGCACGACGCCGGCGTCGTGCAGCATGGCTTTCGTCAGCGCGGCGCTGTCGCCCGCGGCAGGGTGCGGAACGCCGCGACAGTTGGCATAGACGTAGAACGCGCCGTCTGGCATGACCGGCACCGAGAATCCGAGCCGCTCGAGCGCCGGCACGATGAAGTCGCGTCGACGCTTGAATTCCAGGCGGCGCCCTTCGTAGATGGCGATCGTTTCGGGTTCGAAGCAGGCGAGGGCCGCGTGCTGCGCGAGCGCCGACGCGCAGATGAACAGGTTTTGCGCGAGCTTTTCGAACGCGCCGATCATCGACGGGGGCACCACGAGCCAGCCCAGTCGCCACCCCGTCATGTTGAAGTACTTCGAGAAGCTGTTGACGGTGACTACGTCGTCGCCGAACGAAAGCGCCGAGACGGGCCGGGCGTCGTACGACAGTCCTTGATAGATCTCGTCGACGATCGTGAAGCCGCCGCGCGCGCGCACGGCCTTGACGATGCGCTCGAGCTCCGCCGGTTCGATCGACGTACCCGTCGGGTTCGAAGGCGACGCGAGCAGCACGCCGCGGGTTCGTTCGTTCCACAGGCGTTCGATGTCGGCGGCAGTCAGCTGAAAGCGCGCTTCGGGCCCGCTCGGCACGAGCACGGGCTTGCCTTCGGTCGCGGCCACGAAGTGGCGATTGCACGGGTACGACGGGTCGGGCATCAAGACTTCGTCGTCGCGGTCGACGAGCGCCGCGCATGCGAGCAGCAGCGCGGCCGAAGCCCCAGCCGTGATGACGATGCGCGCCGGATCGACGGTGAGCCCGTAGTTGCGCTGGTAGTACGCGGCAATGGCTTCGCGCAGCGGCGCGATGCCGAGCGCCCCCGTGTATTGCGTCACGCCGCGCCGCAGCGCTTGCGCGGCCGCTTCGACGACAGGCTCGGGGGCCGTGAAATCGGGCTCGCCGATGCCCATGTGAATGATGTGGCGCCCAGCCTGTTCCAACTGGCGGGCTTCCTTGGCGAGCTCCATGACGTAGAACGGAGCGATTGCATCCACGCGCGATGCCAGCTTCATGAGCGGTTCTGCGGCGAAATTCATCCGATTTTGCTCCGAGAAACCTCGGACTTTAGTCCGAGGAGGTAAGGAGCGCCGCCGCAAGGCGGCATTTCCGAGTTAGTATGCGCGGCATGATAACCGCCGAACCCAAGATGGCGAAAAGCGTCTACGACGCATCTTGGTCGTCCTTCCGAGACAAGCTCCGCTATAAAGCGATCGCGCACGGGGCGCAGTTCGAAGAAGTGAACGAAGCGTTTTCTTCCGTAACCTGTTCTGCGTGCCACGCGCGCAGCGGCCCTAGCGGGCTGAAGGGCTTGCGAATAAGAGCTTGGCGGTGCGGTAGTTGCGGTTGTGTACATGATCGCGACATCAATGCTGCGCTGAACATTCTCCGATGCGGACGTGCATCGCCAGTCGTGGGAATCACCCGCCTTTAGGCGGGCGAGGACGTCAAGTTTGTGCGTTTCCGATCGACGCGGGCCGGGGTAGCGGCGCACGCGCGAAAGCAATAACCGGCAGGGCTTAGCGGTTCGCGCGGCCCGCCTGCGATTCCGTGGCCCGCAGGTTCAGTGCGAGCTTGTCCAGTACACCGTTGACGTACTTGTAGCCGTCCGAGCCGCCGAACGTCTTGGCAAGCTCGACCGCTTCGTTGATCACGACGCGATACGGAATTTCCACGTGATGCTTGAACTCGAACGCGGCGACGAGCAGCACGGCCCGCTCGACGGGCGAGAGCTGCTCGATCGGCCGGTCGAGGCACGGCGTGAGGTCGCTGGACAGCGTCTCGTTCTCGCGGATCACGCCGTGCAGCAGCGTGTCGAGGTGCTCGTGATCCGCTTTGTCGAAGCCTTGCGCCCCGCGCAATTGGGCGTCGATTTCACCGGCGGGCGCACCCGACAGCAGCCACTGATACAGCCCCTGCGTGGCCAATTCGCGGGAGCGTCGTCGGGCGCTCTTCATGCTTCGTCCTCTTCTTCGTCCTCGTCGTCCTCATCGCCGCCGAGCTGTTCGAGCGCGACCGACAGGTTCGCCATCTCCACGGCCACGCGGGCGGCGTCGCGGCCTTTTTCGGTCATGCGCGCGACCGCTTGCTCGTCCGTTTCGGTCGTGAGGACGCCATTGGCGACGGGAATGCCGAAGTCGAGCGCGATGCGCGCGACGCCCGCACCGCTCTCGTTGGACACGAGTTCGAAGTGATACGTTTCGCCGCGGATGACGGCGCCGAGCGCGATCAGCGCGTCGAACTGGCCGCTCTCGGCCAGCTTTTGCAAGGCGAGCGGGATTTCCAGCGCGCCGGGCACCGTAACGAGCAGCACATCTTCGCCCGCGACGCCAAGGCGCTCGAGCTCTTCGATGCAAGCGTCGACGAGGCCGTTGCAGACGGGCTCGTTAAAGCGCGATTGAACGACGCCGATGCGTAGGCCGTCGCCGTCGAGGTTCGGTTGGTATTGTCCGATTTCCATGTGAAGGTCCGTAGAAAGTGTGTAAGAGGCGAGTGCGATGCGTTGGCGGCGATTATGCGCCAGGCCGCGCCGGCGCGCCCGGCATCGGCACGAAGCCCGTCACTTCGAGGCCGTAGCCCGACATGCTGCCGAGGCGGCGCGGGTTGGACAGCACCTGCATTTTGCCGACGCCGAGTTCGCGCAAGATCTGCGCGCCGACGCCGTAAGTCTTGAAATCGACGGGCCGCCGCTTGAGTTGCGCCGCCTTTTCTTCCTCGTCGAGCGCCTTGAACACGTCGATGAGATGATCCTTCGTATCGCCGCAGTTGAGCATGACGATGACGCCCAGATCGCGCTGGGCGATTTCCTTCATCGCGGCATCGAGCGTCCACGAGTGAGTGGACGTGCCGACTTCGAGTACGTCGAGCACCGACAGCGGTTCGTGTACGCGCACGGGCGTATCGAGGTCGGGCGTGGGCGTGCCGCGCACGAGCGCGAGATGCGGCGAGCCGCTCGGTTGATCCTGGTACAGAACCGCCCGGAACGCCCCGTGCGCCGTTTGCATCGTGCGCTCGGCGACGCGCGTGACGATCGACTCGGTGCGGCTGCGATAGTGGATCAGGTCGGCGATCGTGCCGAGCTTCAGACCATGCTGTGCGGCGAATTCCATCAGGTCGGGCAGGCGAGCCATCGTGCCGTCGTCTTTGATGACTTCGCAAATGACGGCGGCCGGCGTCAGCCCCGCGAGCGCCGTGAGATCGCATCCGGCCTCGGTATGGCCGGCGCGCACGAGCACGCCGCCCGGCTGAGCCATGATCGGAAACACGTGGCCCGGCTGAACGATGTCTTCCGCACGCACGTCGTGCGCGACCGCGGTGGCGATCGTGCGGGCGCGATCGGCCGCCGAGATGCCCGTCGTCACGCCCTCGGCCGCCTCGATGCTGACCGTGAACGCCGTGCCGTACTGCGTGCCGTTCCGGTAGGTCATGAGCGGCAGATTCAGCGTCTTGCAGCGCTCTTGCGTGAGCGTCAGACAAACCAGGCCGCGACCGTAGCGCGCCATGAAATTGATCGCTTCCGGCGTGACGAAATCGGCTGCGAGTACCAGGTCGCCTTCGTTTTCGCGATCTTCTTCGTCGACGAGGATCACCATGCGGCCGGCTTTGAGCTCGGCGATGATCTCGGGAGTGGAGGCGAGAGACATATCGTTGGATGCGTTTGGGAAAGCGCGTATTTTACGCCACGACGGGGGCGCGGTCCCCGGTTTTGCGCGAACGTCGGTGGGCGGGCGTCGCATCCCGATCCTCGAAGCCTCCGGGCGCAGGATGCGGCTACCGTGCGGCGCGCTATTCCCCCGGCTGGGTGAGGACCGCCAGCTTGGTGACGCCCGCGTGCTCGAGCGAGGCGAGCACCTTCGCGACGTTGCCGTACGGCGTGCCTTCGTCGCCCTGCAGCGTGACCTGCGCGTCCGGGTGCTCGGCATGCAGCCGTGCAAACTCGGCGTCGCGGCTGTCGGGCGCGATGCGCCGCTTGTCGATGAACACGCCGCCCTCCTTGTCGATGCTGACCGTCACGGGATGATCGGGCGCGCTCGCCGTGGCTTGCGTCTTCGGCAATTTCACGTCGATCGCATTATTCAATAGCGGCACCGTCACGATGAACGCGACCAGCAGCACGAGCATGACGTCGACGAGCGGCGTGATGTTGATCTCGCTGACGACGTCGTCGTTGTCCGATTGGGTCGAGAAGGCCATTAGGCGATCGCCTCCCGCGCGGGTTCGTTGCGATGCGGCGCGGCCGGTGCGCTCGCCTTGTGCTGGCGGGGCTCGGGGCGCAGTTGGAAGTCTTGTTGCTGCGCGAGCGTGATCAGATCGTTCGCGAAGTCGTCGAGGTCCGCGTTCAGCGATTTGCTCCGGCGCACGAAGAAGTTGTAGGCGAGCACGGCCGGCACGGCCACGGCGATGCCCACGCCCGTCGCCACGAGCGCTTCGCCGATCGGGCCTGCGACGACGTCGATGCTGGCCGAGGCGCGGTGCGAAATCGCGGTCAACGCGTGAATGATGCCGAACACCGTGCCGAACAACCCCACGAAGGGTGCGGTGGCGCCGATCGAGGCGAGCACGGCGAGGCCGCTTTCCGATGTCCGGCGCTCCTTGCGGATGCGCTGCGCAAGCGATCGCTCGCACAAATCCTTGGCGTCCTCCTTACCGTGCGTGCTCGCGTCGCGCCCGTGCGCAGTGGGCCCGAGCGCGCGGAAGAATGCGGCGGCGACACGTGATTTCGGGCCTTCGACGGAAACGGCCTGGGTCAGACGGGCGGCTGTGTCGAGATCGGACGCTTCACGTAGCGATCGGTCGAAGCGGCGATCGGCGCGGCCGGCACGCATGGTATGCAGCGCCTTGGCTACGATCAGGGCCCAACTCGCGACGGAGAAAGCCAGCAAAATCCATAACGCGGCGTGAGCGATGGAGGAGGAAGCGAATTCGGACATAGCGGAGTACTCCTTCAACGAGAGCGAGAGCGAAAGTCAGTTCAAACGAAAATCGAGCGGCACGTCCACCCACCCGTCGATGGGCGTCGAGCCGCGCTTGGCGGGCACGAACGTCCAGCGGCGAACGGCGGCGAGGGCTGCCTTGTCGAGCACCTCGTGGCCGCTCGACGCATGGAGATCGACGCTGACGGGATGCCCGGCCGCATCGACGTGAACGCGCAGCACGACGCGTCCTTCCCAGCCTTCCTCCTGCGCCGCCTCCGGATAGCGCGGCGCGGGGTTGTGCAGATAGGCGGCGTTGCCGACCGGCGGCGTGACGACGGGTTCAGGCGCGGGGGCAGGGGGCGTCGGCGCGGGCGCCGCCGAGGGCGGAGCCGGCTGCGCGGGCGCGACGTCGGGCGCCTTGGGGCTCGCACGCTCCGTCGGTTGCACGGCTGGCGCGAGGGGGGCGCGCACCTTTGGCGGCACGGCTTTGGCGACCGGATGCGGCGCAGGCCGCGGCGGCGGCTTTTGAGGCTGCGGCGCGGGAGGCGTGGCCGCCGGCGACGGTCGCGCCGGCGCGATAACCTCGATCGCAATGGGCGGTACGGCCGGCGGCTCGACGCGTTTCGCGCCGAAGCGGCTCGCGATCAAGGCAAGGACGGCGGCGTGCGCAACCACGGAAGCGGTCCATATCGCCGCATTCGTGGCGCGGCGCCGGCGCGTGCTTCCCGCATCGAGTGTCAGTCCCGCCGCCCAGGGCGTGTTTTCGGGCAGCGCGTTCACGCTAGGCCCGCCCAGACGGCAAGGGCGATAGACCCGAACACGAGCCCGACTGCGAGCGACTTTCCTTTGTGCAACTGCGTCCAAAGCAGCACGCCGGTGAGGGATAGCAGAACGAGCGAGCCCGCCAGCGTGTCGATCAGCAGCACCCAGCCGATGCCGAGTCCGACGCCCCGATGCAGGTTCGTCAGCATGGCGAGAAACGTGTTGTCGGTCCGCTTGAGCGTGACGAAATCGTTGCCCTTCCAATATTCGGCTGTCACGTTCTCGCGCGGCGTCGCGAATGTCATTTGCCAATGCTCGGGTTGCACGGTGCGACGATCGCCCCACGCCACCGCATGTTCGGGCTCTCGTTGTACTCGGCCTAACCGGCCATTGAGCTTGAACGTGCCCTGCAGCCACGCCGCGAGTTCGTGCGGCGTGTGCGGCGCGGGCGTCGGCAACGCTGCCTGCAGCTCGGTGACTTGTGGCGCACCGGTCGCGATGCGCATCGGCCCGGCGCGATGATTCAACACGAAACCCGTCGTGCCGAACAGCAGGCCCAACGCGGCGCCCCACAGGCCGATCCACCCGTGGGCGTTGCGCAGCCATTTGATGACGGTCGCGCGCCGCCCGCGTTTGCCGCGCGCGTCGATCACGGACGCGCTCGCCGCGCGCAGCGGCGCGGCGACTTCCGATACGGTCATGGTTCGCTCCAAAGACGCAATAAGTTGTGATAGCAGCCGACCAGATTGCGGCGAGCGTGTTCGTCCGCGTCAGTGGCATTCAGGCGCTGGATGGCGTTGTCCATATCGAACAGCAAGGCGCGCTGAGCATCGCTTCGAACGAGGCTTTGCACCCACAAGAAACTGGCGACGCGCACGCCGCGCGTCACGGGCGTCACGCGGTGAAGGCTCGTTGCGGGATAGACCACCATGTCGCCGGCCGGCAGCTTCACCGCATGGGCGCCGTACGTGTCTTCGATGACGAGTTCGCCGCCGTCGTATTCGTCGGGCGATGCGAGAAAAAGCGTGGCCGAAACGTCGGTGCGCAACTTCACGCCGCTCGCCAGCACGCGCACCGCGCCGTCGACGTGGTTGCCGAACGTCATCCCGCCCTCGTAGCGGTTGAACAGCGGCGGATAAACCTGATTGGGCAGCACCGCGCTGATGAACAGCGGATGACGCTCGAGCGCGCCGAGCACGATGTCGCCCAGCTCGCGGGCGATCGGAGAATGCTCCGCGATCTGCTGGTTGCGCTTGAGCGGCGCGCCCGAATAGCCGGCGGTCGCACGACCGTCGACCCAGGCGCCGCCCGCTGCGTCCAGCCGGCTTCGCACCATTCGAATCTGCTCGGCGTTCAGCACGCCCGGTATCTGTAGCAGCATGGCAATGTGTTCTTCAGGTCATTCATCCACGCGCCAGCCGCCATGGTTCGAGCATGCTCGAAAAGGGACGCCGCGCATGGGCCGGATCGTTCCGTCACAGCCGGTACTCGAGCGTCGCGAGCAGTGTCCGGCCGATCCCGGGCACCGAGCGGCCGCCGTCGGACTGGATCAGCGCGTCGTAGTAGAACTTGTTCGTGAGATTGAGCAGGTTCAGTCGCGCGTCCCACTGCTTCGCGTGATAGGCGGCCATCGCGTCCCAGCGCGTGTAGCCGCCTACCTGGACGTAGTTCGTGTTGGCCGCATAGCGTGCCGACATGTAAGTCGGGCCGCCGCCGATCTCCCAATGCGGCGTGACGTTATACGTGCTCCATAGCGTCAACGTGTTGCGCGGCGTGTTCGCCGGAACGTGCCCTTGCGTGCCGTCGGCCGCGCGCAAGACGGTGCCGTTCATGTACGTATATCCACCGAACACCTGCCAGTTCGGCAGAAGGTGCCCTGCGACGCCGGCTTGGAAACCCCGCACGCGGATATCGCCGTCGAGCGTGTATTCGGTCGAGGACACCTGGGTGCGCGCGTTGGTCATCTCCTGCTGGAACAGCGCCGACGTCACCGATAGATTGCCGCCGAGCAGATCCCATTTCCCGCCGACTTCATACGACTTCGTATGTTCGGGCGCGAGGTTCTGCGTCAAGTTGGTGACGGTCAAAGCTTCGAGCGAGGGATCGAACGAGGTGCCGTACGACACGTAGTACGACTGCCAATCCGTCGGCTGATAGATCGCGCCGGCGCGTACGCTCGTGAAGTAGTTCGTTTGAGCCGCGTAGGAGGGGGCGTTGATCGAATTGGCGATGTGCGCTTGAAAGCGATCCCAGCGCAGACCGCCGATCACCTTCCAATGCTCGCCGATCGATATCGTGTCGTTCATGTAGGCGGCGAGCGAGGTCGCGCCGGAATCGGCGCGGTTCCCGACCGCCTGCGTGACGTTGGACGGCGTGCTCATGTACACGGGCGCGATGAGCGACACGATCGGCATATTGCCGCGCGTGTAGGCCTGGTTGCCGTAGCTGTCGTGGCCGATTTCCGCACCGGCGATCAGGTCATGGCCGATCGAGCCGGTGCTGAATTTGTAGCGGACCATCGTGTCGTTGTAGACCGAGTGGTTTTGAATGACACGGTCGTGGCTCTGGAGCTGAACGTAGAGGTTCTCGAGCGGCAGATTCGTGAAATTGCCGTTGGACAGCGGCGTGCTGCCGGCGAGCGGGCCGGTCAGCACCTTGCCCGCCGCCGATTCCCGCGCGTCGGTCATCGAATGCGAGAAGCGCGTTTGGTTCGATATCGACAGGGCATCGGAGAACTTGTGTTCGATGCGCGCGGTCAGCGTTTGGAGGTCTTGGATCGTGCGGTCGTCGGTCAGCCCATAGTAGGTATGTTTCGACGACGCGAACGGATGGCCGTCGATCGACTGCACGCCGTAATCGGGCATGTCGTAGTTGTGCTGAATCAGCGCCGACAGCGTGATCTCGGTGGGCGTGCCGATACCGAAGCGAATGGACGGGGCCACGCCGTAGTCCTTGTTCTTCATCTCGTCGCGCGTCGAGCCCAGCGATTGGCCGAACGCGTCGATGCGAAAGGCGGCGGTGGGCGTAAGCGGATGGTTCAGATCGACCGTCGTGCGGTAGCGGTCGTTCGTGCCGACCGTCGTGGAAACTTCAGCCGAGGGTTTAAGTGTGGGGCGCTTGCTGACCTGGTTGACGACGCCGCCGGTCGAGCCGCGCCCGAACAGCATCGACGAGGGGCCGTACAGCACCTCGATCGATTCGAGGTCGAACGTGTCGCGGTAGTACTGGTTGCGATCGCGAAAGCCGTCGAGATAGATGTCGTTTTGCGCCGTGAAGCCGCGTAGGTTGATGTTGTTGCCGATCTGTCCGCCTTCCGCGCCGCCGATGGTGATGCCCGGCGCGTTGCGCAGCGCGTCTTGAAACGACGTGGCGCCTTGCGATTGCATGAGGGCCTGGTTGATGACGGCGACCGATTGCGCGATGTCGCGCTGGGCGGTGGGCGCTTTTGCGCCGACCGTTGCGGTTTCGCTGCGCAGCTCGGTGTGCGGTATAGCGCCGCCGACGCGCACGGCGGGTAGCGTCGCGACCGAAGCGGGGCTCGTGCCCGATTGCGCGCTCTGCTGCCCGGCGCTGGCCGCCGACGAGGCCGCCAGGGCATCCTTGCGCGGTGGCGCGGTCGGTGCGGCGGGCGTCGAAGAAGCTTGCGCATGCGCCGCGAGCGGCAGTGTCGTGACTTGCAGCGCGAAGGCGAGTTTGAGCGCGCGTGCAAGCGGCGTCGTTGTCGGCATGAAAACCCCTGTGTCGATGTTGCGCGCCTACCCACCGAGCGGCGGGCGCCTTTATGCGGGCCACGCGTTCGATGCGCGCCCATCTTTTAGAAAGTAATGCAAATGAGAACGATTAGCATTACATAAATTCGGGGCGGTTTCAAGCGTTTTGCGTGACCCGGCTCAGCGGGGAGGCGGCGACGGTCGGAGCGGGGCGGCGGACGGGCCGCCGCGCGGCGTCAATCGACGGCGGCGTGCGACGCGGCTGAATCGGGCGAATGCTCGCGCGGCGCGCGGATCATGATCAGGAGCGGGATGACGAGCAGCGTGGCGACGAACATGAGCTTGAAGTCGTCCACATAGGCGATCATCGCGGCCTGCTGCGTGATGCTTTGGTCGAGCATGGCCACCCCGAGTCGCGAGGCAAGCAAGGGCTGGACGGTCGGATTGAAAGGCGTGACGTTGGCGGCCAGGTCGGCATGCGAGATTTGCGTGTAGCGCGTCATCAGCGTCTGCACGATCGAAATGCCGATGCTGCTGCCGATATTGCGCATCAAGCTGTAGGTTGCGGTGCCGTCGGCGCGCAATTCGGGCGCCAGCGTCGAGAACGTCAGCGCGCTGAGCGGCACGAAGACCAGGCCGAGCCCGAACCCTTGAATCACGCCGGGCCACACGATATCGGACTGCGACAGAACGATCGTGTAATGCATCATCTGCCAGAGCGCGAAGGCGGAGATGCCGAGCCCGGCCAGCAGCATGGCCCGCGCGTCGATTCGCCGGAGCAGCTTGCCCGCGATCAGCATGGCGAGCATCGTTCCCGCGCCGCTCGGCGCCGTCACCAATCCAGCGGTGGCGACGGGATAGCCCATGAGGTTCTGCAGCATCGGCGGAATCAATGCGCGCGTGGCATACAGTACGGCGCCGACCACGAAGATGAAGAACGTGCCCACCGCGAAATTCGGATCGCGCAGCAGTTCGCGCTTGAAAAATGAGTGCTTGCCGGCCGTCGCCGTATGCACGAGAAAAAACGCGAAACTGATCGCCGCCAGCAGTGCCTCGATCACGATTTCCGTCGACCCGAACCAATCGAGTTGCTCGCCGCGGTCGAGCATCGCCTGCAGCGCGCCGATCGCGATCGCGAGCGTTGCAAAGCCGAATGCGTCGAACGTCACGCCGTGTTTCGGGGCCTTCGCCGGCAGAAAAGCCGCTACCCCCGCCAAGGCAAGCAGGCCGATCGGCAAATTGATGAAGAACACCCAGCGCCACGAATAGCTATCGGTCAGCCAACCGCCGAGGGTGGGTCCGATGATCGGTCCGACCATCACGCCCATGCCCCAGATCGCCATCGCTTGCCCTTGTTTCTCGCGCGGGTTCACGTCGAGCAGAATCGATTGCGAGAGCGGAACGAGCGCCGCGCCGAACACCCCTTGCAGCAACCGAGCGACCACGATTTGCGCAACCGTCTCGGATAGCCCGCACAATGCGGACGCAACGGTGAAGCCGACAATCGAAATCGTCAGCAGCCGCTTCACGGTGAGCCGATCCGACAGCCAGCCCGTCAGCGGCGTGGCGATCGCGGCCGCGACGATGTAGGAGGTCAGCACCCACGTGATCTCGTCCTGCGACGCGGAGAGGGCGCCCTGCATGTGCGGCAGCGCCACGTTGGCGATCGTGCTGTCCAGCGTCTGCATCAAGGTGGCGAGCATGATCGAAACGGTCAGCATCGGCCGATTCAACGGGCGGGCCGGCTGGAGGGAGAGAGGCGAATCACTCAACGAAATGTCTCCTGCGATCGGCAGGCGCGGCAACGATCTTCAATTGATAAGCATGCTTATTATAAACACACGCACTTGATGACGTGCGTCGACCGTCGCAAGCCTCCCGGCGATTCGCTCCCCTATAATCGGCGCATGGACAAGAGCTTCGAGAGCCGGCTAGGCTTTCTGATCACCGACGCGGGGCGGCTGTGCGGCCGCCTATACGACAAGCGGGCCAAGCGCCTCGGCCTGACGCGTGCCCAGAGCCGCGTGCTGGCGTACCTGGCCTGGAAGGGCGAGATGAACCAGGCGCGCCTGGCCGAACTGCTCGAGATCACGCCGATTTCGCTGACGCGTTTGCTCGATCGGATGGAGGGCTACGGCTGGGTCGAACGCGTGGAGAGCGGTGAAGACCGCCGTGCTTTCGTGATTCGGCTCACGCGCAAGGCGCGAACGATGTTTCCGCGCGTGCTGGAAGTGGGCGATGAGGTGGCGGAGGAGGGCTTTCGCGGGTTGTCCGCCGCAGAGCGCGACACGCTGATCCGTTTGCTGCAGCGGGTGCGCAAGAACTTCGTCGAAGGCATCGGCGAAGGGCTCGAGTGACGGGCTTGGCGGCCAAGCCCATCTACATGGCGCGAGCAAGTCTGCCTTACACCACCGTTTCGCGTTCCGGCGTCGCGCTGATTTTGTGGATCGACAAATCCGCGCCGTCGAATTCGTTTTCGTCGTCGAGCCGAATGCCGACCGTCGCGCGCAGGACGCCGTAGACGATCGCGCCGCCCGCCGTGGCGACGACGATCGCCGCGAGCGTGCCGATCACCTGCGCGATCAGCGACACGCCGCCGGCGCCGCCGAGCGCCTTCAACCCGAAGATGCCGGCCGCAATTCCGCCCCAAGCGCCGCACAGGCCGTGCAGCGGCCATACGCCGAGCACGTCGTCGATACGCCAGCGGTTCTGCACGCACGTGAACATGTAGACGAACAGCGCACCCGCGATGGTGCCTGTGACGAGCGCGCCGATCGGATGCATGATGTCGGACCCCGCGCAAACCGCGACGAGCCCGGCGAGCGGCCCGTTATAGGCGAAGCCTGGGTCATTGCGGCCCGCGAGGCAGGCGGCCAGCGTGCCGCCGACCATCGCCATCAGCGAATTGACCGCGACGAGACCGCTGATCTTGTCGATCGTCTGCGCGCTCATGACGTTAAAGCCGAACCAGCCGACCGCGAGCACCCAGGCGCCCAGCGCGAGAAAGGGAATATTCGACGGCGGATGGGCCGAGATGCGGCCGTCTCGCTGATAGCGTCCGCGGCGCGCGCCTAGCAAGAGCACGGCGGGCAAGGCCACCCAGCCGCCGAACGCGTGCACGACGACCGAGCCCGCGAAGTCATGGAACTGCGCGCCGAAGGTCGCGCCCAGCCAGCTCTGCCAGCCGAATCGATCGTTCCACGCAATGCCTTCGAAGAACGGGTAGACGAAGCCCACGAGGATGAAGGTCGCGCAAAGCTGCGGGTTGAACTTGGCGCGCTCGGCGATGCCGCCCGAGACGATCGCCGGAATGGCCGCCGCGAACGTCAGCAAAAAGAAGAAGCGCACGAGTTGATAGCCGTTGTGCTCCGCAAGCGTCGCGGCGTTGCCGAAGAACTGCACGCCATAGGAGATGGTGTAGCCGATGAAGAAGTAGGCGATGGTCGATACGGCGAAGTCGACGAGGATCTTCACGAGCGCATTGACCTGGTTCTTCTTGCGAACGGTGCCCAGTTCCAAAAAGGCGAATCCGGCGTGCATCGCGAGCACCATTCCGGCGCCGAGCAAGAGGAACAGCGTGTCGGTGCCCGATTTCAGGTCAGTCATAGGAATTGTTGTGTGCGCAAAAAGTAGGCACAGAAAGCAAGGTGCGTACCAATGCGGGGCGAATGTGTCCGAGTTCGGTGCAGAGCGCAGCTGACAAGCCAGGCGTGCACCAACGGAGGGCTGGATACGGATGTCTAATCGTGACGCTGCGTGCACATCGGCGGTGCTTTGCGTGCACGTTCATCGAGCGTCTGCACATCGCTAGAGCATCGCCGCTCGCCGGACGAGTGCGTGCACCCTCCGGCGAAACCTTGCGCGCCTTTGTCCCCGAAGCCGATCTGCCTTGCCGCGCAACGTCGGATCGGACGACTGACACGCAACCTTCATTCGTGCCCGGTATCGTTATCTCGAAACCTGCGCCGAATCGGGTGCAGCGCTCCGAATAGCGGCGGCCGCAACGATCCACTCGGACCGGTCGGCATGTCGATGCCATACCCCACTCCACGCCAACGCTTGTACGTACGCCTTCGCGGTGCTATCCGGGCGTGCGCAGGCCGACGCATGGCCGTCAACACCCCCGAGAGGCGCAGACGATATGACGACGAAGAGCACCCCCGATACACCCATGACCGAGACCGGCGCCGGCGTATCGCGCCGTGGCTTCCTCAAGCTGGCGGGCGCGTCCGGGGTCGCCGGTGCGGCGGGCGCGCTGGCCGTCGCCGCGAAGGCGGCCGATACGGCAGCGACGACCGACGGCACGCCCGAACAAGTGCATCTGACGTGGGGCGAAGACCCGACGAGCGAAGTCGTCGTGTCGTGGGCGTCGCAGGCGGCGTCCGTTCGTCCCCGCGTCACCGTCAGTACGGATCGCGGCCACGGCGAAACGGTTCACGCGGTGCAGCGGACCTACACGGACGGGCTCAACGGTGTCGTGGTTTTCGCCTACCACGCACGCCTCACCGGCCTGAAGCCGGACACGACCTATCGCTATGAGGTGACCGCCGACAACAGCAGCGCGGCCAGCCCGTTTGCCGCGAGCTTCACGACCGCGCCGCGCGGCCGCAAGCCTTTCCGCTTCACGAGCTACGGCGATTTGGCCACGCCCAACACGCAGTGGGTGCTGTCGTCGCCGCAAAGCCGATTCGCCGTGGAAGCCGTGGAGCGCTTTCAGCCCTTGTTCCATTTGCTGAACGGTGACCTGTGCTACGCCAACTTGAATCCGACGCATCAAACCGATGTCTGGCGCGATTTCGGCAACAACAACCAGAGCTCGGCGGCGAATCGTCCATGGATGCCGTGCCCCGGCAACCATGAACTGGAGTTCTACAACGGCGAGCAGGGCTTGAACTCGTACCTCACGCGCTACACGCTGCCCGAAAACGGCACCCGGTTCTCGGGGCGCTGGTACGCGTTTCAAGTGAGTTCGGTGTTGTTCATCTCGCTCGATGCGGACGACATCGTCTATCAGGACGCCGCGGCGTTCGTCGGCGGTCCGGCGCCGCTCGTCCCGGCCCCGAGCACGGGCAATGCGCCGATCCAACCGGGCACGTCGCTTTACGTGCGCGGTTACAGCAACGGAGAACAGACGCGCTGGCTGGAGAAGACGCTGCGTCGCGCGGCCGATGAGCGCGACATCGATTGGATCGTCGTGCAGATGCACCAGGACGCGCTCAGCTCATCGAAGACGGGCAACGGGTCGGACAAGGCGCTGCGGGAAGAATGGCTGCCGCTGTTCGAGCGCTACGGCGTCGATCTCGTCCTGTGCGGTCACGATCATGACTACGAGCGCAGCTACCCGGTATGCGGGTGCTTCCGCCACATGGGCACCGACGTGGCGACCGGCGAGCGCGTCGATACCTTGACGCCTCGCCCGGTACGCCATGCACAGCAGGGCGCCAATACGTTCGACATGACCCGCGGCACCATCCACCTGATTCTCGGGGGCGGCGGCACGAGTGCGCCGCTCGACGTGTACGGCGTGGATGCGGGCACCGGCAATCCGCAAGCGAAGCTATTCACGAAGCCGAACCGTCCCATGCGGGGCACGACCGCGGGTACGTTCGTGCGCGCGGCGGCCGATGCAGTGGAGGATGCGGTGTGGTCGGCGCAGCGCGACACCGGCACGGGCTACGGCATTGCCGTGTTCGATGTCGACCCGGGCGAGCACGGCGGCCGAACGACGATCACGATGAATTACTATCACGCGCCCGGCGCGGACAAGACGCCGACCGGCGATTACGAACTGTTCGAGACGGTCACGCTGACGAAGCACCGCCGTTGACGGAACGCACGCGTGCCTCGCCGCCACGGCGCAGCGAGGCAAGCCGTGCCCTCTTGCCGATCGCCGGCGGTCGTCCTCACATGATGGGCCCCAACTGCCACGGGACGAACTCGTTCTGCCCGTAGCCGTGCGTTTCGCTTTTCGAGCGCTGTCCCGATGCCGTCGCGAGCATGAGCTCGAAGATCGCGGCGCCCACTTCTTCGACACTTTGCGTGCCGTCCAAGATGGTCCCGCAGTTCAGATCGATGTCCTCTTGCTGGCGCTGCCACAGCGCACTATTCGTGCCGAACTTCAGCGACGGCGCCGGCGCGCAGCCGTAGGCGGAGCCCCGTCCGGTGGTAAAGCAGATCAAATTGGCGCCGCCGGCCACCTGGCCCGTGGCGGAAACCGGATCGTAGCCGGGCGTATCCATGAACACGAGCCCTCGCGCGCGGACCGGCTCCGCGTATTCGTACGTCTCGACGAGCGGCGTGGTGCCGCCTTTCGCCACTGCGCCGAGCGACTTTTCGAGGATCGTGGTCAAGCCGCCCGCTTTATTGCCGGCCGACGGATTGTTGTTCATGTCCGCGTTCATCCGCGCGCAATAGGCTTCCCACCAGCTCAGCCGCGCAAGGAGCTTTTCCCCGACCTCGCGCGAGGCGGCGCGGCGTGTCAGCAGGTGTTCCGCACCATAGATCTCGGGTGTTTCCGAAAGGATCGCGGTGCCGCCGTGCGCCACGAGGCGGTCCACGGCCGAACCGAGCGCGGGGTTGGCCGTCATGCCGGAATAGCTGTCGGAGCCGCCGCATTGCAAGCCGACCATCAGATGGCTCGCGTCAACCGGCTCGCGCGCGACACGGTTCGCCTGCTCGAGCAATTCGCGCACCCGTTCGATCCCCGCGGCCACCGTGCGGGACGTTCCGCCGGTTTGTTGAATCGTCATCGTTGCGAGCTGCGCGCTGCGTTCGAGATGCTCCGTCTCGACGAGGGTGTCGATTTGGTTCGTCTCGCATCCGAGCCCGACGATGAGCACCGCGAAGAAGTTCGGATGCCTTGCATAGCCGGCTAGCGTGCGGCGCAGTACGGCTATGGGTTCGCCTTCCGAGGCCATGGCGCACCCTTGTCCATGCGTGAGCGCCACCACGCCGTCCACGTTCGGGAAAGCGTCGAGCGCCTCGGGGTGAATATCGCGGCGAAAGTGATCGGCAATCGCGCGCGCCACCGTGGCCGAA
>Ga0310811_10004459_pt1 | contig 17578 bp, 8 predicted proteins | sample YCmetagenome_FD_207642 | JGI IMG/M metagenome (GOLD analysis project Ga0310811, IMG submission 207642) | Soil microbial communities from experimental microcosm in Duke University, North Carolina, United States - YC | ecosystem: Engineered > Artificial ecosystem > Soil microcosm > Unclassified ...
GTGAATTAAAGCCGGAAATCATACTTTTGCACACTCCAAACCGGAAAATGATTCCTGAGTAGCTCAGCCGGTTAGAGCATCTGACTGTTAATCAGAGGGTCGCTGGTTCGAGCCCAGCCTCAGGAGCAAAGCCCCGCACATGCGGGGCTTTTTTGCGTTTAGCTTTACCCTGGCAGTAAGAAAAAAATAATCATTCGAAGTAATATACTTTAGGCAGCGAGTTGTTGGTGACAACATCAGCAACGGCGATGCGACAGTTATAGCTTAGGAAACAGGCCTTTAATTTTAATTTATAACGCCGAAATAATAATTAAAAATTACCTCCCACGTTCGCGGCTAAGCTAAATTTGTCTATTTTACCGCCGGAATTGTCCAGCTATTATTCAACAAAACCTTATCAGATATTATGAAAAAAATCTACATTTTTTTATTGTGTTTCCTCGCACTAACATCCTGCAAACCTCGCCTTATTACTCAGGGAATAAAAGATAAAACCTCCAATTATGTGGTCACTACAGAGGGAAAACAAATAAACGTACCGTCCGTCAGTATAAGCTCAACAAGCGTACAAACTGATAAGCAATCGTATCCGATAGTAAGACTGAGTGCTATAAAGACTGGCGAAGCTTACTACGGCGTAAAAAACGGCACACTTTACGATGGGGTTTACTACGGCAAAATAATGCTGCTGAGACGCCTAGTAGGCACATCCATTACTCGTACCGCAACAAATACTACTTCCCGCCCGGTTTATAATTATTACCTCCAAAAACAAGGCGAGACGGATATTGTGGATTTATCGGGCAAAAACATGGTAAATTATGTACAGGACAATCCGTTAGCATTACGAAAAGCCAAGGCATGGAGAATTTATAGTACGGTTAGTACAGTTACTACCTGTACATTTATTGCCGGTGTAGCATGCGTTTTTTTACCTTATAGCAGCCCTGTGAGGAAGCCCGCAGTAACCCTGGGGCTTTTTTCTTTGCCGGTTGCCTTCATTACGGGACCAATAGGCCAGCATAAAAAATTTAAGGCAATTAGGGTGTATAACGGTTATTAACGACTACAATGAGCTCTTCCGTTTCCCCGCAGGGTACTGGAATAATTATTTCCGCACCATCCGGCTGCCATACACCGGTCCTGCGCTGTTACCTGGTTTGGGCAGTAATTTTATTACGACTTTTGACTTGCCCCTGGTCAATTCTGCAGGGATTTCATATGATATATTATAAAACTTGCTTTCCTTATATTTATTTAGATCTTCGTTTGCGATTTTTATATCGTCTACCAGGATATCGAAAACCCTTCCTCTATTATCCATTCCCCAATAGGTATTGATTAAAGTATTTTGTGAACTGGTATCCGTTTTCATTACAAAACTTAAGAAGCCGCCATCTTCTGTTGAGCGCCATTTTTTCTGATGATCCTCGCCGGTTATTTCACGTTGGCCGGAAAAGTTATGATCCCGCTCGGGTTGCATTTCGCCAAGGCGTATCACATCAATGGTGTGGGCCTCAAGTTCCTGTTGTTTTTTTAGATCTTCCTGATACGCTTTTTGTTGCACTGCCCACGTTTCCGGGGTGAAAACATCCCAGTATACCGAATAATATTGATTAACGGTTTGATTAAAAGGGATGAGCTTAACATCAACAGGCTCAGCAATATCCCTGGTCCGGAATTCAAGATTTTTTTGACCGGTCATTTGCAGCCATTGGTTTGGATCAGTTTGGCTGGTCACAAAAACAGGTATACCTTTTAGCGGATCAGGCTCGGTATCGCCCAATACTCCCGCAAGCAGCACCGGGCCGTAAAACAGAGCTTTACGATTGACATTATCCGGGATAGATTCAGTGTAAATATTTTCACCAAAGTTGCACTCAATCTGGTCATTGTTTTTCCATTTACGATTTAAAACAAGGTAACCGTGCCCTTCGGGTGATACATTTTGGGCAACACCATTGATTTTTATTGCATAATTAACGGCCCACCCCGGTTTGCGTATGCGTATTGCAAAAAGTGATGTTTTTTGTGTATTTACAGTCAGATGAACTTTGCCATCAACCGGCAGATTGGTATTTTGTGTAATGATAACGCCTTTGTTTTTCCAGTTCAAGACGGATGGTATAAATAAGTTGACATACAAACTGCCATCATTTCCCCTGAAATAAATGCTTTCATTATACTTGACGTGATTCTCCATGCCCGAACCCACACAACAGGTAAACGTCGTAAACGGAGTGCTGTATTCCTTTTTTCCGCCCATGCGTAACGGCACGAAATAACACATCATGCCATTTTCGTGATTTTGCGAAGCGAGTATATGATTGTATAGTGCTTTCTCATAAAAATTCATCAAAGTTGCCGATGGGTTAACTGCAAACAGGTGCCGTGTGAGCTTCAGCATGTTATAGGTATTGCAAGTTTCAGTGGTGTTCTCGGTAAGCTTGTCGTTTAACTTGCCTGCTTCACCCAGGTATTCGTAGTTGCTGTTGCCTCCGGTGGCGTAGGAATGATCGCGGGTTACAGCCTCCCAGAAAAAGGTTGCAATACGCTCGTCCTTCTGATCGCCTGTAAGTTCGTATCTCCGGGCGCTTGCAATAACTTTAGGAATTTGGGTATTCGAATGTTTTCCAGCGAGAATGTCTTTCTGCTCCGATAAAGGATCGAGAATACGTTTATCATAAAACTTATAAGAAAGTGCCAGGTAACGTGGGTCGGAAGTGATGGCATATAAATTTACCAATGTTTCGGCCATGCCACCGTATTCACATAGTAGCATTTTTTGCAACTGCTCATCATTAAGATTTTTGATGGTCTCACCGGTCCAGTCCGCCATTCCTTTACATACAATAAGTGCCTCCTGGTTGTGGCAGTATAAATAAGCGTCTAACAGCCCTGCCATTACTTTATGCACGGTATACCAGGGCGACCAGCCGCCGTTCAGATCAAAACCTCTTGACCTTATGTCACCTTTGGCAACTTCAGCCCATATGGTGTCTTCCTTAGGTATTGCGCCAACATAGCCTGTTTTGCGGGCCAGCTGGCATTCGCTTAACTCTTTTACAATATAGTTAGCTCTTGCTAAAAACTTAGGATCGTGCGTCGAAGCGTAGTGCATTGAGATTGCCGATAGGTAATGTCCCAACGTATGCCCAGCCAAACCCGACGTTTCCCATCCTTCATATTGTCCCCCTTTTGGTTTTAAGCCTGAGTGCGACCGAAAACCCGACAGCAACCGGTCAGGCTCTATGGATAATAAATAAGCCGCATCTTTTTCCATTGCCTCTTGAAAGGGGCTTTTCAGCAGACGCACGTCCTGCAGATCAAAAGAGTAAGCTTTTATCTCAATTTTTGACTTTACTGCCAAACGGTTATCATTCAATTCGGGTACGTACGATTGAGCATTTACCTTATGACCAGCAAAGAAAATTGCCAAAAGGCAACACATAGCAATTGAGAGATATTTATTCATTTAATGCAGGTTATATAAATTAGCTAGAATACTTCAGGTTTTCGGAAAACAAAGTTATAAGATGAGATAAATGCTAATGGCAGATTATTGACTTGTGCTGTGCGAATTTTATCTGATTGCTGTGCCTGGTTTTGACAAGAATCGGTTGTCTATGTGTTTTTGTCCTGAATAAGTGTGATATTAACACATATTTTAGCAGAGTTTTCTTATATTTTAACCGATATATTAAAATAGTTGAATATTTGGGTTAATTAACTGTAAATTTCTGAAAAGGATTAAAACCGAGCCATGAAAGTATTACAGTTTACTATCCCGGTTGTTCATGACAAGAGCGTCATCACGGAGCAGGTAGAATTACCTTATCATTATCCCCATCTACATCGTCATAAAGAGGTCCAGGTCACCTGGATACAACGGGGAGAAGGAACTTTGATCGCAGGTAATAATATGCATGCTTATTCATCAGGCGAGATCTATTTCCTGGGCGGTAGTTTGCCCCACCTGTTCAAAAGCAATCCTGAATATTTCAAGCCAGGTAGTGGTAAAACGATCAAAGCGCTGACGCTGTTCTTTAGCACTGACGATTTATTATCGCCACTTTTTGATTTGCCAGAAATGAAAAGCTTAAAGCTTTTTTTACAGCAGCATCAACAGGGCTTCAAAGTCCCTGATAACCATTTTCAACAAGTTTCACAAGCTATGATCTCGGTCAAGAATGCAGCCGGATCAAATAAACTCGTGCAGTTTTTTGGGCTGCTGGAAAGTATGCTGGAAATTGACGTCAAGCTGGAACCACTTTCGTCTTATGGAGATCTGCCCGCTATTACTGAAAATGAAGGGATCAGGATCGGCAATATCTACAATTATATTATGAAGAATTACATGGAGGCCATCACTTTAGAGGATATTGCCGAGGCCGCCTGCATGACACCTGAATCTTTTTGCCGGTACTTTAAAAAACATACAGGGCATACCTTTATATCATTTCTGAACGAGATAAGGATAAACGAGGCCTGTAAAAAGTTAACGGCACACCGGTTCGAGAGTATATCAACCGTTGCCTATAAATGTGGTTTCAAGAGCATAACCAATTTTAACCGTGCTTTTAAATGCACTATCGGTACTTCTCCGCGCGAGTATCTCGATAATTATCTAAACAATGTAAAAATCACCTCTAAAATTGCCAGCTGATCAATCTTCTAAGATCTTAATCATGATTTATTTAAAAAAACGGGCATCAATAGCCGGTAATAAATTTTTTGTATTGTGCCTTACTTTGCTTTTGGTTGTCCTGAACCGGGCTGATTTGAAAGCACAAAAAATTAGTCCTCAATACGGTATGTATGAACAGGCAAGCGAAGTCAGCGGATTGATCATTCAATATGGCCAGGATATTAATGCTATCAAAGACTTTTACTGGCCTTACCGGCTTAATCCTAATGAAGAATATCAGCAAAAATACCCGGTGCTTAATTCGCCAGAGCAAAGGAAGCGATTGATCGAAGTCAATAATGATTATCTTAAAAAACTTGACCTGGTTGATTTTGATACAATGAGCGTGTATGGGAAGGTGGATTATATCCTGCTAAAAAAGAAAATCAGGTTTGACCTGGAGAGCCTTCTTAAGGAAGAGGACCAATATAATAGCATCAAGAAGTACATTTCATTTGCGGATGATATCTATTTTCTGGAGCAAAAACGCAGGCGCGGCACAGCGATGAATGGCCAGGAAGTAGCCGATCAGTTGAATTCTATTCTGAAAAAACTAAAGGCGGACTCGATTGCAATAAGTAAAGTGACATTTTTGGATATGAAGCTTGCGGCCGAAGCGCATGAGGCGGTGACCGGGCTAAAGTTCAGACTAAAAAACTTTTTTGATTTTTATAATGGTTATGATCCCTTGTTTACTTTTTGGGCTCCAAAGCCATATAATGCGTTGGACAGCGCATTAACACTTTACAGTAAAAAAATTATCAAAAAGGGTAAGCTTTTGACTACGCAAAAGCCCGACAGCAGCGGTATAAAAGGCGTTCCGATCGGTCACGACGAGATCATACGCCAGCTGAATGCTGAAATGATACCTTACACGCCTGAAGAACTGATCAGGATCGCCACAAAAGAACTTGCCTGGTGTGATAAAGAGATGCTAAAAGCGTCACAGGAAATGGGGTACGGCGACGATTGGAAAAAGGCTTTGGAAAAGGTAAAAAACAGCTACGTGGCCCCGGGAAAACAACCCGAACTGATTGTCAAACTGTATAATGACGCAATAAGCTTTATAAAAGAAAAAGACCTGATTACCATACCACCACTCGCTGAAGAGACCTGGGGCATGATCATGATGACGCCTCAGCGACAGCTGGTAAATCCTTTCTTTACAGGTGGCAGGGAAATCAGTATTTCGTATCCGACGAACACTATGCAGGAGGATGATAAGCTGATGAGCATGCGTGGTAATAATCCTTATTTTTCGAGGGGAACAGTACAACATGAACTAATACCAGGACACAATTTGCAATATTTTATGGGCAGCAGGTATAAATCATACCGCCAGGACTTTGCTACGCCATTTGCCATCGAAGGATGGTCGTTATATTGGGAACTGTTGCTTTACGACCAGGGTTTTGCTAAAACGCCGGAAGAGCGGGTAGGTATGTTGTTTTGGCGGATGCACCGGTGCGCCCGCATTATTTTCTCCCTAAATTATCATTTGGGTAACTGGACACCGCAGCAATGTATCGATTTCCTGGTCGACAGAGTGGGACATGAACGAGCAAACGCTGAAGGCGAAGTTAGGCGGTCATTTGAAGGCGGGTATGGGCCTTTATACCAGGTAGCTTACCTGGTAGGCGGCTTACAGTTAATGAGCCTGAAAAAGGAACTGGTTGATAGCGGAAAGATGACCTACAAGCAATTTAACGACGCGGTTATAAAGGAAAACCTGATTCCGGTTGAGATGACAAGAGCGACATTAACAAATGCTCCTTTAAACAAAGAGTTTAACACCGGTTGGAAGTTTTACGATTTTGACAAATGATCGTGGATGTATCCCGGCGATGCATTCAAATGTGATTGATCAGTTAGTTAAAGCATTAATTTTAAATACCTTTTTTATAAGATGGCTAAGTTTATGAGTTTTAATATCAGGTTGAATTTCTTTTCTGCCTCACTGCTGACATTGTTTTTCCTTTTTACTGGCCTGGCTGCACATGGGCAGGAAGAATGGAAAAAAGTCGAAGCGAAGCCATCAACTCTTGGAATCGAAAAAGGATTATTGACCTTTAATACCTATGCCTTTAAGCTGCAACTCGTAAAATCGTCACAAACTATAGCTGCCCTGCTTCCCAATGGCGAAAATGGTTTTGATTTTACTCCGGGAGATCGTCTTAAACTACGCAGCCGGGATGGTATGTATCATTTGGGCGACTTAAACCTTCGTGTAAGAATTGCAGGAGATACCGCATGGAAAAAATATTCAACCGCCGAAAAAAGAGGTGATGTAACGGCACTGGACAATAAACAAAACGGCGTGTTGGCAGCTGCCGACTTATCCGGCACCTTACCTGCTGATATTCCATTGAATATTCAGCGTTATTGGGAAGTGTCTGATGGTCAATTAATGTTGCTTTTCAAAGTTAAAAATATAAGTAGCCAGGCTGTTGAAATTGGGTCATTGGGTATCCCGATGATATTTAATAACCTGATGCACGAGAAAACACTGGAAGAAGCACACGCATCCAATGTATTTTATGACCCTTATATAGGTAAAGATGCAGGCTATTTGCAGGTGACCCGCCTAAGTGGCCATGGGCCCGCATTGTTGGTTGTTCCTTATAATAAAAACACAACCTTCGAAGCATATAATCCATTACTTGATGATCCAACGCCGCGTGGAATTACCTTTGAAGGTTTTTATGAGTGGTTGGTTTATAGCAAGGCCTATGCTGAAAATGAATGGAAAAAGGCAGAGCCATGGAATGTGCCAACCTCGTTCAGTTTGCAACCAGGTGAAACAAAAGAGTATGGTTTGAAATTTTTACTGGCCGATTCAATAAAAGGTATCGAACACAAGCTGATCGAAAATAAAAGGCCTGTAGCTGTAGGAATCCCCGGGTATGTATTGCCACAGGATGTAAATGGTAAGTTGTTTTTAAATTACGCAGCCAGGATTAAAAACATAGAGGTAGAACCCGCAAATGCGTTGACGGTGGAGGCAATACCACAAAATAATAATCGATGGAAGGAATATCAAATTAAAGGAAAAAAGTGGGGCCGGGCACGATTAACGATTACTTATGATGACGGACTTTGCCAAACGATTAATTATAAAGTCATTAAACCCGAGGGCGAAGTTTTAAAGGATTATGGAAATTTTCTCACTCAAAAGCAATGGTATGAGAATAAATCGGACCCGTTTGAGCGCGACCAGTCTGTAATTACTTACGATTATGAAAAAAAACAACAAGTGACCCAGGATAGCCGGGTATGGATAGCCGGGTTGAGCGATGAAGGTGGTGCAGGAAGTTGGCTTGGCGCTATGATGAAAGAACTGGTTCAGCCAGATAAAGCGGAGATTGAAAAGTTACAACGTTTTGTAGATCACACTTTATGGGGAAATATTCAGCATAGCAGCGGCGAACAAAAGTACGGGGTTAAGAAAAGCGTATTTTACTATCAGCCTGATCAAATGCCGGCAGGCACTTACAGTGACAGCATAAATTATAAAACATGGGCCGCATGGAGCCACAAAGATGCTGACGATGTTGGTCGTTCATATAATTATCCGCACGTTGCTGCAGCTCATTGGGTATTGTATCGCCTGGCACGAAATCATGTAGGTCTTGTTACTGAGCAGAACTGGCAGTGGTATCTTGAAAATGCTTTTCAAACATCAATGGCCATGGTTAACCAGGCGCCATACTATGCACAGTATGGGCAAATGGAAGGTACTGTTTTTTACCTGATATTGATGGACCTGAAAGCTGAAGGCTGGAAAGATAAAGCCGATCAGCTTGAAAAGGCAATGAAAGGGCGCGCTGATCACTGGCATACGCTGATGTATCCGTTTGGCAGCGAGATGCCATGGGATTCTACCGGTCAGGAGGAAGTTTATTTGTGGTCTGATTTCTTCGGCTATAAGGATAAGGCTGAGGTAACTATTAATGCCATACTTGGTTACATGCCAACTGTTCCTCATTGGGGTTATAACGGATCGGCGCGCAGATACTGGGATTTCTTATACGGCGGAAAGCTGTCACGCATTGAGCGCCAGCTACATCATTATGGTTCGGGCTTGAACGCTATTCCTGTTTTAAGCGAATTCAGGATAAACCCCAATGATTTATATCTGTTGCGGGTTGGCTATGGCGGATTAATGGGTTCTATTTCGAATATTACCGAAGATGGATTTGGCACAGCGGCTTTTCACTCGTTTCCATCCACATTAAAAATTGATGGATTATCCGGCGATTACGGCTCAAACTTTTTTGGTTATGCTGTAAATACTGCTACCTATATTACTCATGATAAAGAGATGGGGTGGCTTGCCTTTGGTGGCAACCTTGTGAAAAATGACAAATGGATAGATGTCGAAATAACCACAGGCGCAAAATCACGGGTTTATATCGCTCAGGCCGGGCTTTGGCTAACCCTGGATGCAGGAACATTCAATAAAATATCTTATAACCCAACGTCGGGACAGGTAACCGTTTTACTTAATGCGGCAGATGCGTATACTCCAACAGCTTACCTTCACATTCAGCAACCTGTACATATAAAGGGAATAGGTATATACAAGGTGGCCGGTAACTTTGATGTTAACCGTGGGGCCTATGTTATTCCGCTAACCAATAATCCACTCAAAATAAATATTCAGGATAAGTAGCTGGCATTGCTGAGTTTATACTTTTCTTATTCTTTGCAGATCAGCTGTTTCTGTTGTGTGAATCCATTTGTTACACTTGTCTGAATAGCCAATTACCATGTTGAAAATATTCTTAGGAGACGCGAAAACTCGCGTCTTTGTCTTTTCCAAACATTGAATCGTAAATTTTATGTAACAATTATGTTAAAATACTGCAAGTGTTAGCAAGATTCCTGAAAAAAAACGGGGGTGTTACCCAATAGTTTTACTGTTCCATTACTTACAAATTGATAATTGAAAAGAAACTTAAAACTATTGACTATGAAGCTAAGACATGTACTTAAAAAGCTGATTATTTGCTGCTTAGGAGTTTTTGCACTCTATTCCGCTGCATACGCCCAGGGGGTATCCCTCAAGGGCCGTGTGCTGGATTCACACGGCACACCTTTGCCTGGTGTAGTAGTAAAGATAAAAGGAACAGCCCGTGGTGTTGCAACAGATGCCCAGGGCGCTTTTGAGATCAGTTACAAAGCTCCGGCAACATTGGTAGTGACCTTCATCGGTTATATTACCCAGGAAATTAATTTGACGAACAACGAAAGTATTGAAATCAAGTTGGCCGAAGACAATCAGCAGCTTGACGAAGTGGTTGTAACGGCGCTGGGTGTAAGGCGCGAAAAGAAGATACTGACTTACAGCAGCCAGGAACTAAAGAGTAACGAACTGGTACAAGCGAAAGACCCCAATCTGGTAAACGCTATCGATGGAAAGGTATCTGGCGTGCAGGTTACTACCTCATCGGGTACGCCGGGAAGTTCGTCGCGTATTGTTATCCGTGGAGCTTCCTCATTTTATGGTGACAATAGTCCGTTAATGATTTTGGATGGTGTGCCCATAGACAACAGTGAAACGGGTAATCTCAATTCAGGGCCCGGTACTAATAGATTGGCCGATATAGATCCTTCGATCATTGATAATATTAACGTATTAAAAGGAGCAGCAGCAACAGCGCTTTACGGTTCGGCAGGTGCAAACGGAGTAATTATCATCACTACCAAAAACGGTGCTAATAATCAGAAAGCTACTATTAATTTCTCGTCCGATTTTTCATTCGAAAATCCCTGGCTGCCTCAAATACAGAGTAAATATGCGCAAGGTACACAAGGCATCTTTTATGATGGAACAAACCAAAAAACAAGTACATCCTGGGGCCCTTTAATGGATACGCTAAAGATTAATGGCCAGCCTGCTAAGAAGTATGATCAGGCCGCTCTGTTTTTTAAAACCGGTCACACTTATAATAATACTGTTAGCATAAATGGCGGAGGCCCGGTTTCAAATTATTTTGTATCCTATTCCAACTTTAACCAAACAGGTACAGTGCCTAGAACATCTTTTTTAAGGAACACGGTCTTCACTAAATACAGCACGCAAATAGTTAAGAGCTTAACTGCTACCTTCCAGCTAAATTATTCAAACACGCAAAATATACGCATGCCGGAAGGTTATGCTTTGGAGAGCCCGGTATGGACCATTTTTGCAGCCCCGATATCCTATAACCTGCTGCCTTATGAGAATGCTGACGGTACTCAACGTTTATACCGGTATTCGAGAAATAATCCATACTGGGTATTAAATAATATATCTAATACGGCGGCTATCAATCGTTTCCTGCCTACATTCACTGCTGACTACAAGCCATTGAGCTGGCTTTCGGTAACTGAACGGTTTGGGGCAGATGTATATACTGAACAGGATAATTATCATGAGTCTGCACAGTCGGTATCTAACCCCAATGGCCGTATCGTTGTTAATAATGCCATTTTCAGACAATTTAATAACGACCTGATCATAAGTGCAAACCATGAGTTTGGCGATTTTAAGATTGACGGTTTAATAGGTAATAACATTTATTCCCAATATACTGAATACGCCTATGCCAATGGTTTGGGGTTAGCGGTCGCAAGTCTGAATAATATCAGTTCGGCTTCTAATATCAGCTTTTCTGAAACACACTATCTTACCCGAAAAGTAGGCTTTTATGCCCAAACCAATGTCGATTATAAACGGTTTCTTATTCTTTCGTTAACAGGAAGGTATGACGGCAGTTCAGTATTGTCAACTATGCATAACTTCTACCCATATGGTTCAGCTGCTACCAGTTTTATATTTTCTGAGTTTTTCTCTAAACAACTGCAGGAGGTAATAAATCTTGGTAAAGTACGGGTATCTTATGCTACAACAGGAGATAGTAATGTAGATGCATATGCTCTGAGTACTCCTTATGTCAGTCAGAATAGTAGTTCGCCAATTCGTAACATCACATTTCCTTATCAGGGCCAATCAGGTTTTTTACTGAGTCAAACTTTAGGTAATCCTTTCTTAAAGAACGAAAGGGTAAATGAATTTGAAGTGGGCCTTGAAATGGGATTTTTTAACAACAGAATAGGGTTTGAAGCATCCTATTTTGATAAGAAGACAGTAGATGGTATAATCCCTGGTGTAAGTATTGCCCCTTCTACCGGCTACAATGGAACAAATGTGAATACTGGGATAATGACAGATAAAGGACTTGAGGTATTGTTAAATGTGGTACCTGTAAAAACAAAAGATTTTAAATGGGACCTAACGCTAAATTATTCCCGGATACGGAATAAGGTACTCGCCATCTATCCGGGGTTACAGCAAATTGGCAATGGCTTTACAACAATAATAGTAGGCCGGCCTTATGGAACTATTTTTGGTACAAAATACGCCCGCAATGCGCAGGGAAAATTGTTAATAGATGACGGCGGTCTGCCATACGCCGATTCAGAACAGGGGGTGATTGGGAATACAAACCCCGACTGGATGGGTGGCCTGACCAACAATTTCAGATACAAACAATTTAACCTCAGCTTCTTTTTTGATGTAAAAAAAGGCGGCGATATACAGAACAATGTAGACGGCTACGGATACTTTTACGGAACGCCTAAAGCAACCGAAAACAGAGGTCCGAGAGTAGTTCCGGGCATCGTTACCTCAACAGGTCAGCCTAATACTATATCTGTTGACGGACAATCTTATTTTCAACGCATAAGCGGTATTACTGAGTCGGTAATACAAGACGGCACTTATATTAAATTAAGAAACGTAAGCGTAGGTTATACTTTTAGCCCGACATGGTTAAAGGGAAGCCCTTTTAAAGCAGTGGCTGTAAGTGTTACCGGCCGTAATTTGTGGATATATGCACCACACTTTACAGGCGGTGATCCGGAAGTAAGTTCATTTGGAGCATCTAATGGCTCCCAGGGTATTTATTCATTTTCTACACCTACATCAAGATCAATCGATTTCAACTTAAAACTCACGCTTTAATCATCGTTTATCAAATAGCAAAGTCATGAAAAAAATATTAATAGTCTTATTGTCATGTATTCTGATATATATTTCGGGATGTAAAAAATATATCGATGTCAATCAGAACCCCAATCAACCTATAACGGTTGGCGAAGCACAAATATTGGCTCCTGTTGAAGTAGCTATATCATCTAACCTATATGCAGGAAACGTAGCCTCAATTGTGCAGGAATATATGCAAGTGGCTGCACTAAATCAGGTAGCTCCCGATGCCGGTACTTACTTAATGTATAATACCGATATGGATGGTGACTGGACCAATCTGTACACCACATGCTTAAATAACCTGGTAAAACTGAATCAAATGGCCGAAGCTGACGGGAAAACAAACTATTCAGGTATAGCTAAAATTTTAACTGCTTATTGTTTGGGAACAGGTACAGATCTTTGGGGCGATGTTCCTTACTCACAGGCATTTAAGGGGATTTCCAATCTTACACCCAAATTTGACGCTCAAAAAGATGTCTATACGCAAATACAAAGTTTGCTGGATGCCGGTATTGCTGATATAGCCAAAAATGGTACCATCGTACCAGATGGTGACGATTACATTTATGCGGGTGATATGAGTAAATGGACAAAACTGGCTTATACCCTTAAGGCGCGTTATTATATGCACCTGACTAAAGCTCCGGGGTATACTGCTGCAGCACAGGCCCAACTGGCGCTCACTGCCCTGCAAAACGGTATGCAATCAAACGATGATGATTTTAAAATGGCTTATCCGGGCGCCGCCGGGCAGGAAAACCCATGGCAGCAAAACTTCATATCAGCTAGTACCCTTGTGCTTGCCAATACTGTAGTTGACGGGTTTAAGACACGCAGTGACCCCCGAAAAACGATTATGGTGGCACCTGCGACAAACACTGGTTTATACACCGGCTTGCCTGAAGGTATAACAAGCATTTTTCCATTGGAAGATTATTCCCGTCCGGGCGATTTTTATGGTGCGGCTGGAGCCACCAATTATATTGTAAACTATTCTGAAGCGTTATTTTTGAAGGCCGAGGCTACGCTGATCACATCAGACTATACAAGCGCACAGCCGGTATACCAGGCAGCAGTTATGTCGCACATGAATAAACTGGGGGTAGTTGACACTGCTGCCAATAATTACCTTTCGAAAAGAACGCTGACCAGCACCAATGCCGAGCAACTGATCATTGAAGAAAAAAATATAGCAAACTTTCTTTCTCTGGAGAATTTTAATGATTACAGGCGTACAGGATTCCCGGTTTTACCACCGGTTCCGAATGCGCTTTCTGCAGTTCCCCGAAGGGTATTATATCCGGAGGTGGAGATCATTTCTAATCCGCAGCCCCAGGAATCAGCAAAACTGACGGACAGGGTTTGGTGGGACGCGCAATAAATCATTTTGAACTAAGTCGGCACTAAAGTAATAATGTAGTTAATAGTTAACATAAAAGCCAGGTGCCGGCTCAATTTAAGCCATGAGTTTATTAACTCGTGGCTTTTTTTGGCTGCCTTTAAATTCCTCAGAAACTTCAAACCCTCCATTAGGCGGTTCGGATTCTGCCCATTCCGGGAGCCTTAGTAAACAAGCGGCAATAAAGTCGGCCTTTTTGTTTTCATCACTATTCAAATCAGCTTTCTCAAATTTTGAACCTGTTATTTTCGATAACGTTCTCGCTGATTTATTCCCCAATCTTCAATATATGGGCCTCGTTTTTAATTAGTTTTACCTCAGACAGGCACAAATTAAGGAGGTAAAAAGCTCACAAAGTATTGATATGAATAACACGATAACCACTTACAATTTCAAAGATATCGTTGCAAACTTTAAAATGACTCCCGGTGATTTTAATGTTAAGCCGTTCGGATCGGGGCATATCAATGATACCTTCTTACTGACTACTGGATCCGAGTCTGAAGATGCCTACCTGCTACAAAAAATCAATCATTTCGTCTTTAAAAATATTGATGGCTTGATGAACAACATGCTCCACGTCATCAATCATTTAAAAAGAAAAACAGAAGCAGCAGGCAGGCCGGCAAAGGAAACCCTGACGTTGATTCAATGCAAAAACAATAAGTACTACTGCCAGGATGACCAGGGAAACTACTGGCGCATGACTTACTTCCTGAAAGACACGCAAAGCTATGATCTGGTTACAACCGTGAAGCAAGCTTATCAGGGGGGATCTGCTTTTGGGAACTTCCATTCGTTACTATGTGACCTCGACCCTGCTTTGCTGGTGGATACCATTCCCGATTTCTTAAACATCGAAAAAAGACTTGACAATCTGAACAGGGCGATAGAAAAAGACAGTGCAGGAGTTGTAAAGAGCGTGCAGCCGGAATTGGATTACCTGTTTGAATATTCAAGCAGCATGGGTGAGATATTGCAGTTAGGGAGAGCAGGAATATTGCCGCTCCGCATCACCCATAACGATACTAAATTCAACAACATTTTACTCAATCAAAAGGATGAGGTTCAGTGCGTGATCGACCTCGATACGGTGATGCCGGGCTACGTTGCCTATGATTTTGGTGACGCCATCCGTTCCATTATCAGCACAGCTGCGGAAGACGAAAAAGACCTTGATGCTATACAATTAAATATGCCGCTTTTTGAAGCGTTTGCAAAAGGATACCTGGGCAAAACGGTGTCCTTTCTTACGGAAAAAGAATTAAAATCGCTTGTAAAGGGTGTATTGTTACTTCCTTATATGCAGGCCATCCGATTTTTGACAGATTACCTGGAAGGGGATGTTTATTACAAAACTTACTTTCCGGGGCACAACCTGCAACGGACAAGAGCCCAGATGCAATTGTTTAAAATGCTTGAATCGAGAAAAAACGATCTTAACGATATTCTGCAGAAGCAATGGCTGCTATTAAAAGGTGATCTGAGAATCCTGGAGGCTTAAATCGATAAAACAGAAAACAAGAAACAATTAGCAGTTGCCTACAATCTACTAAGACCTACCCACAAAGCATGCAACGTTTAAATCTTTTGGAGGAAACGAGATTTGAAAAAATACCTGTTTCAGTTTTTCCGGATATGCTTACCGCTTCAAAAGAAGTAGCTAAACGTATTGAAACTTTAATAAGACAAAAAGCGGCTGAGGGGAAAAACGCTGTACTGGGTTTGGCTACCGGCGCAACACCCGTTATGGTTTATAAGGAGCTAGTCCGTTTGCATAAAGAAGAAGGACTGAGCTTTAAGAATGTCATCACCTTTAATCTCGATGAGTATTTTCCAATAGAGGCATCCTCAGCTCAGAGTTACAAAGTGTTTATGCAAAAACACTTGTTCGATCATGTAGATATCGATATTAATAATGTTCATATACCGGATGGTTCCATTAAAAAAGAGGACGTTGCGTCATTCTCTATTGATTATGAACAAAAAATAATAGCCAGCGGTGGTCTCGACCTTCAGATATTAGGCATAGGACGTACCGGGCATATTGGATTTAATGAACCGGGATCGGCGCCTAACTCAGGCACTCGACTGGTTTCATTGGATGGCCTTACACGAAGTGACGCAGCGCGCGACTTTGGTGGTACGGCAAATGTGCCGTTGAAAGCAGTTACTATGGGAATTGGGACCATATTGGCAGCACGAAAAATAATTTTAATGGCCTGGAGCGAAAGAAAGGCCGAAATAGTCAGAAAAGCTATTGAAGGCGAACCGTCTGCCGAAATACCTGCAACATACCTTCAGCTTTCAAACGATGTAGAATTTGTGCTGGATTACGATGCTGCGTCCCTACTAACCCGGTACAATACGCCCTGGCTTGTAAAGGATTGCAACTGGGATGAGCATTTAATAAGGAAAGCAGTAATATGGCTGGCGCAGTTGCTTAATAAACCAATATTAAAACTTACTGAAGGCGACTATAATACCCACGGCATGGCACAACTGGCCACTGCTAAGGGCCCGGTATATGATATCAATATCCAGGTTTTTAATAAGCTGCAGCATACCATAACCGGTTGGCCGGGTGGTAAGCCAGGTGCGGATGACAGTAAGCGGCCGGAACGCGCGTTTCCGGATAAAAAAAGGTCGATCATTTTCTCGCCTTACCCGGATGATGACGTTATCTCTATGGGAGGCACATTTATCCGATTGGCCGATCAAAATCATGATGTACGTGTGGCTTATCAAACATCCGGCAATACGGCTGTTTGGGATGATGATACCTTACGCTATATGGAGTTTGCTATCGATTTTGTTAAAAGCCAGGGTCTTGGTACACATCAGCTTGAAGCAATTTATGAAAAAATGTGGCACTTTTTCCAAACAAAACAGCCCAATCAACCGGACTTAGCCGAAGTACGGACGATAAAAGGACTAATTAGAAAAGGCGAAGCGACAGCAGGCGCCCGATTTGTTGGTTTGCCGGAATTTTGTATCCAATTTATGAACCTTCCATTTTATGACAGGGCTAAAAATCAAAAGCTAGTAAGCTATGAAGATGATATTTTACAAACGATGGAACTGTTACAATCAGTTAAACCTCACCAGGTATTTGCTGCCGGTGATTTTGCCGACCCGCATGGTACCCATAAAATCTGTTTCGATATTATTCTTCAAGCCCTTATCCGTTTAAAAAATACCGAAGAGTGGGTAAGAGATTGCTGGCTATGGTTATACCGGGGAGCCTGGCATGAGTTTGAAATTCATGAAATAGAAATGGCGGTCCCGCTTTCGCCTGATGAGGTGATGCGAAAACGCCTTGCAATTTTTAAACATCAATCACAAAAAGATACCCCGGTTTTTCCAGGTGACGACGCCAGGGAATTTTGGGCGAGGGCAGAACATCGTACCGCCGAAACGGCTAAAAAATATAACCAATTGGGCCTTGCGGAAT
>Ga0310811_10004460_pt1 | contig 17578 bp, 28 predicted proteins | sample YCmetagenome_FD_207642 | JGI IMG/M metagenome (GOLD analysis project Ga0310811, IMG submission 207642) | Soil microbial communities from experimental microcosm in Duke University, North Carolina, United States - YC | ecosystem: Engineered > Artificial ecosystem > Soil microcosm > Unclassified ...
AGGAACTCACCATCCTCCAGAACCGTGAGGCGAGTCGCCCTTTACAGAGAGGCGTGACACAGCGGCATAGAAACCAAGAAGGGGGTTGATGCCCTCGACAGGGAAATCAGAGCCAAGGGGCAAGACTTTGTTTGGAGACGCACTGTGGAGTATTAGTGCCAGCTCGACACAAGCCGAGAGGAGAAAGTAACTTACTTGAGTAGAGCTCGATATGCATACGCGCCTAGGATTCTCTTTGGACCCTGTAGAAATCCAGTTCGATGTGCTCTAATGCAAGATGAAAAGAGGGAATTTACCAACCGATCCTCGGCGTACCACATGTCGCTTGTCCTGCAAGACGAGTTATATCAGTCAGACAGTTGGCAAGGTGTCAACGGACTCACGCATGAGTCGGTTGCACACTGGGTATCACTGGAATTTTATACCATCAACAACGTAAACGTGAAGTAAGAATTGGACCTCCTACCACCTAACTTTCCAGTCCGCTTGATATCATCCAGTGTCAAGATTTGCGCATGCTCAATACGAGGTCGCAAAGCATCTATGCAAAACGAAGCGTTGGCGAGAATATCCTCATAAATGTCAAGTACGACCTGATTTGCACGGTCCCCAATGCAGTGGATGTTCTAGTGGTAAGGGCCAAACAATTGAACTAGTGTGAGGATGAGAAGAGATCACGAACATCAGACACTTACAACTTGCCAACCATCAGTCGAAAACTCCCTTACTAGCTTTGCCAGTACTTCCGGCCGCACCCGCATTATACCGCTCGTTGATGGATCATCACTATACTAAAATCTTTATATCAGCACATCCATGCTTGACCGGTAACGTGGGTAGAAGCTCACGGGTTCAAGCAGTGCAGCACCGGATGAACCCAGTGCACCTATTTATTGAAGATGAATGTAAGCACAAAACATCGATTGGAACGGAACCAACCATCCAAGAAAAGTTTCACGCTGCGCACTGTTAATCGTTCGCCAAATCCGTGCTGAATCAGTCTTGGAATCTGACTCCCCCAGTAGTCTTCAGAATTCACATTGCCCATGAGATAAAGCCGGAGCTGGTACCCATGTTAGTAAACTGCTATGCTCAAGGAGACCAAAAACTAACAGGCAGCTTCTGAGTCTCTGAAAGTCTGGAAGACGATTGATTCAACATTTTCTGGGAAATTGTGGGTAACGTACTTCTTATAGAACTGTATTTCTTCTGGGACAGAAAATGCGTCGTGCACGCTGGTCAGACCCACGGCGAGAGCATCACTAGCAGCGCGGGTGAAATACTCTATCGCGCGGGCCTCGCTGAAGGATTGCGAGGGAACGAGATCCATAGCATTATCAACGAATATCCCTGTGGTGCCATAAAGGTTTCAGACAAAGAGGTTTTACATGAACAAAAACAGTACTCTCGAAGAAGAGAAACGCACCAGTAGGTTTCCCGTGCTTATCGCGAATAATCAGCCCGCCATCAACGTTCTCGGGAAGGGGCGCCGCGAGCTGCAGCACACGATTGGATACCCAGGAGGCGTGAGCATCAATACGGGCGAGAGAGATTCGTCGACCGCGAAGAAGTGGTTCCCTGTCAAAGTCGTCCTTAAGAGTTGTGAGGAGCTGCGAGGATAAAGAAAATAAAGAGACATACGGCATGAGGATATTGCGCTCCAGGCCATCTATTCTGGTCCCATCCCATGCCCTCTATCCATCGAGTTGGATCGCCCAGAATGTCAGGATGCGATATAACATAAGCTTTCAAATGGTTCAAGACATCTTTCATGCTATATCAGTAAATTGACGGTAGACTGCAAATTCGATCGAAGCAAACCGTCTACAGAGGTACAGTCTTCCAAGTTGAGATTCATCTTAAAACCATAATGCAACATATGAGCATGGGCGTCTTCAAGGGTCGAGAATGAGGGCTCGAAATTCGAATTGAAGTTGGTGATTCGTACCGGTCAGTCCAGGAACTACGATGCTATTGGGTTGGATGTTTAGCACTTTCAAAGATGGCTCAAGAAAATCGAATGGCCAAGGTAAGTGGATGACGCCTGCTAGTGGCATCTCCGACCGCCAGCGTAAGGTTATGTCCTCTGTTACAAGCAGCGCGTAAGTTGGATGCATAAACTAGGCCACGTTAACTCGCGTATACCTAAATCACCTATGTCTGAGATGAGTGTATCGTGTACAACGATGCATTGGACATTTGGAAGACCTGGGTCGACTGTGTAGATTGTGCGGTTGGCAGAACAGACTGCATAGTCTGAGGAATGGGTTACAGGTTTAAGCCATGTCACGGTCGCTGCTGTGGCTCCCAGCGCAGCCAATAGTGCGAGGGACCATGATGATCTAGCCCAGCAGCTTCGATTCTGAGGTGAATTAATACTAGTAGCACCAGTACTCTGCCCACTGGCGTTTGCCGGTTTGGTTGGTTGGGAGGAGCCCATGTCGTGCGAGAAAACACGTAAAGCGAGTTGGGATACATGTATGTACTAGACAGTCTAGACTTCTACATATTTATAAAGAAGCCGTTTCATCCCGCAGAAACAATTCGCGTCGACGCCAAGTTCACCAAGCGTTACAGTTACATAATGCAGTACATGGACTGGAAAAATCTGTTGCGAAAGATATTAATCGTTTGTCACGATAGATCCCGTTACTTTGTATCATAGAAGATCGATTAATCATGTTTTAGAAGTAGTACACAAAACGTCTATATTGAACTGCTGGACGTGCTCCTCAGGATAAGGATTGACCAAGTTTCCTTCGTTTTCGAGCTTATTGGCTAACCATTCGAGGAGGGCGGGCGTCACGTCGGTCGTCCACGCGCCACGATGTCGAAGTTCGACTTGCCGGCGGTGAAAGACATCTGGAGATGAGCCTGTCAACGCTACAAAATGTTAAGCACGATTGAAGATAAGGCAGTTATGATAGCGTAGCTCGAATCGTCAGAGAACGAAAGGTACACCCGCTCGCACACGACACGGTGTAGAGGATGAGAATCATTAGAAATATAAAACCGCATATACTCGAATTATTTCTTCTCATAGTCTCGCGAAAGATCGATCTCTCCCATCAAATGCGTGTTCGTAATCTTCGTTTGTCTCTGTCGAGGTGCACACATTGTAAACGAAACGAAACGCAATACGTACCTTGAGATGATCAATAGCATAGCATACACAAGTTGTGTATTAATGTTCGTCCCTGTACCCGTACCCGCCGGCTGTGAATACATGATATCTACAAGAACAACAAAAGGGAGCGAAAGAAGTCAGAGCGTTCTTTGTATACGACCACCAAAAACAGCCAAACGTACTTGTCTTTGGCCGTTTCTTCTTAGTACTAGGCGTAGACATCGATTCAGACGTAGGAGCGAGCGCAAGGGTAGAAACAGAGCCGACAGAAGAAGAGGAGTTGAGCGATGCAGGTTGCGAGTGCCAAAGAGAGTAGTCTTGACGATGGAGGACGCGCTTGAATGCATCGGCGTCTTTGCCAAGGGACATAGGTGGTGGAGGTGGAGGTGGACAAGAAGAGCTACCGAGTCGAACGCCTATGACGAAGTACAAATCAATCTACTCAGGTTGACATTGTGCACACGCGTCATTTCTGACGAGTATGCTGAGCCTCCTAGCTTAAAAGTTCCGTTCAAATCTCTCTCAGCGTTTGAACACATTATGTAAGACCGGAGCAATGCAGCAATCTGTTGTGAATGATATTGTTCGTTTACCCCTTTTAACCATCATAGAAAATCGATGGATAGTGCTTTGGAAGAATAAAGACATCACACTGACAGACGCTTGTAGGCCAACACTGTATATAGGTACATCACAACACAGTCTATTCCATCACAACTGATGCATGATGGCTAATGGATGGTCTAGCTCCTATAGATAGAATGGAGACCTTGAGAGGGATTCATAATGTAATACGCAATTCGGAATCAGCTCGAGCAAATCAAAACATATTGTGAGTTTATTGGGAATTTATTCTTCTCTAGCTATGACCCGTCTAGGCATCAGAACTTCTCATGCGATCTCAGGATAATACTGCATCATGCTCCTAAGCTCTGTTTCCGGAATCCTCTTCTCAAATTCAAATGTGCATGGTAGGACACTTGGCATCGTCCCGGTCATGAATCCCATGTCATCTAATGGCTTCGTGGGGTCCAGTGTAACCTTGTAGGCCCAAAGAATAAGGGCGCTGGTTATGAACACCGATCTGTACCAATCAAAATGAGTTTCGAAAACCATGTGCGTGCAAAATAACTTTACCTGTTCGCGACATGTTGACCGGGGCATACGCTGAAAAGAATGTCATTCAAGACACGGGTGGCAGGGGGACAGTACTGACCGCCGACCAAAGCCGTAGGGAAAGAATTTCAAATCGTCTCTCAGGCCACCTTTGTCGTCAATCCAGCGTTGAGGGTTGAACGCATAAGGGTCAGGGTAGACATCTGGATCCCGAGAGATAGCCCTAAGGCGGTGACCATTAGATCCTTGAGTTCTTGAAGCATCATGCTCACCAATGGTTGCCGAACACCGTAGTCCCAGCTGGAATACAATAGTTTTCCTGATTGGGCCAAATCATCATTTGTGCGACTGGATGTTCAAAGATCACTTGCCCAAATCACGTCTTTGGTTGTTCGGTGAGCCATTCCTGTAGGATGAATGTTGTGACACCTAGCAACAAAATGAAAACAAAGATGCCCACCGCCAGAAGCCACAGGTCGCCATCTCAAAGCCTCAGAGATGAATGCTTGCAGGCGAGGAAGGGATCCTTGGTCGGCAAAGGTCGGCGCTTTAGTGCGGAAATCATTGAATCCACGCCACTGCAATACGAAAAGCAATCTAGCTACCTCGATGCCTTCCGACGACCGCGTCGAGCTCGGCCTGAACTTTAGCTTGCTCCTCGGGGAAAGATGCAGCTGCCACAAGCACCGTGCATATCGAGATAGAAGTCTTTCGCCTCTGATTTTAGTCGCATATCTTTGGAGGCAACAGAACAACACTTCACTGTATCCAATCCAGCTCCAAAAAGAGCACCACCAAGAAAGGCCACCTCGGTCTCCGTCAAACCATGGGATTGGTTATCTTCTAGCATATGTCTCATGAACGAAGGGCCAATGTCCACGTTGCTCTGCTGTGGAACGAGTCAGACATGAAGTCAAGATTCGAAAGGAAATGTATACCATTTGCTCCCTTACGCGGTTTAACTGACCAAGGAAGGCTTTCTTCCTCCTCTCAAACTCCAGTCTCAAGTCTCGACCATACCAAGGAAGGTATTTGAGCCACGGGATCGATTCCACCAGGTAGGCACCGCCAGGGCGCTGTATTTCGGTAACCTTTCCCATCATCTCAAGCCTCTCAATGACTTCGGGATCAGTCGCAGACGTAGGCGTATTCTTCCCATATGTGACTTTCAAAATTATCGCTGCAGCATAACTTCAAAGTACTCGTGAGCAAAATACTGATGCTATCATAGACAACAGCGCTTACGTTATCGCATGGTGTCGGAAGTTGTGTGGATTATCAAGAACGCCAAGAACTATGTTCTTCGCGTGTGACATCTGCAGTGGCTGATAAGCCTCAGCTGCTTTAGGTTGGAGATGAGAATGAAGTGCCCTGTATCACATTGAAATGTAAGATAGATCAGTGGATGTATCGCAGATTACTAACCTACGCATGCGACGTAACCGGTCCACGAAGGGTATAAAGGCAATACTCATTCCACCACTAAACATTTCTCCGGCAGCAATCATAGGAGGACGATCAGCTAGCAATTTGCCTTGGTTCTCCATAATTTCCACAGCAGCCTGCAACGAAATTTTGATGAGCGAGGATGTGACAATGCAGCGAACAGGACTGACTTTGTAACGCCCGATAATAACGATCCGCTCAAATTTTGATCGCATAGTAATCACAGGACCGTACTCGTCAATCCATCCTGATATGGTGAGCCATGGTCTTGTCGGAGACAGGACACAATCAACATTCGAAACCTGATGAGTCAAATGGGACACTTTACTTGCGAGGTGGCAGGGCGTGCCCTCGAAGTCCAGAAGTGGGAGGGGAAGGTGGAAGAGGAAGGCCACTCTTTGATTTAGAATGGTAAGCCCAAAAAATTACTCCCACTACAGCAAGACAAGCTGCAGCACCGGGGACGAGCTGCGTGTCAACAGGGATGCGTAGGTCAGGTTGTTGCGGTTGGATGAGCGCAAAGAAGGATTGGAGGGAACTCATTATAAGTTGCGATACATTCAAGTGAAGAGTGACTTTTAAGTATCCCTTGCCAATCGTGTGCCACCTGTGCCCGGATATGAAGTAATGCTGGCATGCGACAGTTACGGATCATCATGAGAAGTCGTGGAAGGACTCCAACAGTCGTACCACATCGCACAATACTTTCACCCAGGCAACCATTATGATGGACATACGAATGGGGACTCGGTTGCGATTCATTTGGCTAGCATGGTTCATCCTATCATCAGAGAGCTTTCTGACGTTGTGTGCATACCATCCAATGTAACTAGATGCATGACTCACCACGATGCTGGCATGCCCATCTAAGTCAGCGGACACAGTTCCTGCTACTAACATAGATCTATTCACCATTGAATGCGAACATTCTGGCATCGACGCCGATGTTCGACACTCAACAGAAAAGATCCACACCTTGGGGTACTACCGCCGGTGGGGTGCCTGACATTAATTGCTTTGTCCTCGCCCTACCTTCGTAACACCCTATGAATCATAACATTCAGCGCTAAATTGCTGCCATTACTAAAAGTCTCGGGAGGCACGCACGATTTGCTTGTAAGAAAGGAGAATCGAAAGTCTAAATGTAATGATGCGCATCCTGAATATGCTTCGACCGCATCGACCCCCTTCTAGGTGGTGTCCTACTGAAGAATTTTAGAATTTTCAAACTCCACCAGTCCTGCTTACCTTTTGCTGGTCAGCCTCGTCGTTATCCTTGTTGAATATCTTCGCATAAATCAGCCGCGTTCAGAAACAAAATTTCACTCCCAAGTTTAAACATTCCAAGAACTATTCCCTACCTGATCAAATGAGGGTGCGTCCTTATTTTATAACATGACGTTCGTTAATTCTCCAAAAGCTGTAGAATTGTATTTCTTCTAGAACATAAAATGCGTTGTGCGTGCTAGTCAGACTCACGGCGAGGGCATCACTAGCAGCGCGGGTGGAGTACTCCATCGTGCGGGCCTCGCTGAAGGGTTGCGAGGGAACGAGATCCATAGCATTGGCGACATATACTCCTGTGATTCCATAAAAAAATTCAGACCAAGAGGTTTTATTTCCAAAATAGAACTTCCGAAGAAGAGAAATACGTCGATGAATTTCCTATGCTCGTCGCGAATAATCAGCCCGCCATCGCTGTCATCGGGGAGGGGCGCCATGAGCTGCAACATGCGATTGGATACCCAATAGGCATGAGCATCAATTAATACTAGCAGTACTCTGCCCACTGGCGTTTGCCAGCTTGACTGGGAGTGGGGAGCCCATGTCGTGCGAGGAAACACTTTTCGGGCTCTGGTGTGACTGAGAGAACTTGGAGGAAGGGAACGGGATGAAGCTTAGGAAGAAGTGAACGAAGACAAGCCCTCCCTAAGATGGGCAGGGGCTACAGAAAGCCTTGTCGGAAGTTCGTCAGACTTATCCGGAGACCAGGTGTGTGCCAAGGGGAGGAAGAAGGACCTTCACCCAAAGCCATAAACGAAGGCACACCCAAACCAGGAAGAAAGGCAAGGCAGGCCCGAAATGCTAGAAATTTTCTGCATGCAAAGGTGCAAGAAGTCCGGAGACCGCCAATAACAAAGGAAAGAGTCGAAAGACCAACGGCCGAGGGCTTTAACGATATCGGGAGGAACTCCTGACAGGAGAAATGCGGTAGTTCTGCCAATGCGGAACGAGTGACCTGAGGAAGTGGCAAGGCCAGTCTGGCCCAAATGGCATTGCATCGTGTGAGAATTTTTTTGCGTGCGAGGCAGCGAAGTCCGGAGGTCACGTAGAAACAGAACAAGGGAAATTTCCATCTGGATAGTTAACATCTTGAAGTCTATGCGCTTCGAACACTCGTGACAACGAAACCTGGTAGCATTCGCCTAAAGGGCAAACAAGGTTTTTGTGACGCTTTGTGACGCTATAACAAAACTGATATTAAAATATTAGAAGCTGGGACAGGTGAGGTACTTTGTTTGGTTCTTGGGCGAAAAGCCCTGCGGGCTTTTCCGGTCCAAAACATGAGTCTGTACCTCTGGCGCAAGGTGAGCTGTGAGGCCTGTGAGGACGGGATCTGGCTGGGCCGATGATCGAGGAGCTTGTTGGCTTGTGGGAGCAACCACAGGTAGCGTACGCTATGCGTCGAACAAATTGGGAGTGATCTGTTGTTAGTTTCAAGTCGGTGATGAAGTTATGTAATAAGTTGTTGTAATGAAAATCTTGTTCGCACGCTGATCGGGGAGTGGTGCGAAAAGAGGTTGCTAAACTCGGAATAAGATAATGCTGCAAGGTGAGTCTCATAATGTTCAATTCTAAAATGTCGTGGTCAATATTAATGTCGACTGGACCTCTCATAAATTACTTACGCGCGGACCCGCCATCGCGTCGGCTAAACCTTTGCCATGGGAGACGTCCTACGTGTCTTGTCTAAGATGCTCAATGGTGCACTAGCTACTACATTTCATGTTGTCTTAGGAAGGCTGTCGATGCAATCTCGAATGAGACGCAAAGTCCGAGTCTCGACCTTGTCGTACAACACATACGTCCACTCGGTATTAGGGCACTTAGTGATGGCGTCCCAACACGCAATCGCCTCAGGCCAGTCTGTCAATCCCACATCAACGACTGTGTCTCCTAGCGGCCGTACATCCATCTCCACCGCAATTTTATACCTGAGCTCTCTCCACGTATGATGATCAATCCACCATCTGTACCGCGGGCAAGATGTCACCGTGCTTCCTGTCACAAACGGCCGTTCGTTGAGTCGCTTCCGAATGCCCTCGCGTCGATCGCGATGTAAGTTTATCAGGTCAAGCACAGCGCCTGTGCGTAGTTTTCAGAGGATGGGTTGATGTTCCGGCGCATAGGTGTTCAGGGCGAGCGACTACGCAGATGCGTGTTTTGCCTCTTTATCCCATCCACAATGTGTTGCAGCTGCATAGAGACGCAGAAGCTGGTCTAAGAGTGGGGGTGTCATGATAAGCACGCGTATGAGCGAGACAGGCCCTGGCTTCTCATATTTTTCTGCGGCGAATAATAATACATCAACCTCGACATTTTTTTTTGAATCATTGTTTATTGTCTGTTGGGGCTACGCCTATGACATTACATACGCGTGTGCTTCTATGATCAGTATCTACATACTGTTTATGACACTTGTGGCGTCAATAATGGTCCTGACCTAGGCGAGGACGGTGGAGCCTCTTGAAGGCGTCCGATGGTGGTTTGGCGAGGGTGTGGCCAGACTAAGAGCGTTTTCAACTTCTTCAAGTTTGGGTCTAGCTGGGGGGTTCACGTCTCGGAAGGGGGATTCGAATCTCTTGGTTTTGGCAATGTACATGTACGCTAGGAGCTTCTTTATTGATTTGTTCTCGTTCAATATTAACAGGCTTTTCAGGTTGTGGGTACGTTTTTCTACATAGCGACGCTCTGAACGAGTTGCGGTGACGGGTGTATGCCGAGCATTCTAGAATGAAGTCACGGTAATGGACTGATTCCTTTTTCTGTCTGCACGCTGGGCATATGAGGGCAGGGGATTTTGAGATTCGATGGAGGTGTTTGTTCAGCAGTACGTGGCCCGTTCTTAGTTGAAATATCAGTGAGCTGTGTTTGCGCGGCAGCTTGCTGATCAGGTCTGCAAAGTGTTTTGACGGAGCGGATGGGTCTATTGTTCTGAGTCTTGGGTAGCGGGGAGACTGCTTCAGTACGTCCTTTGCTTCGTTTTGTAGCGTCTTGTTGAACAGTTGCTTAATAGTGGATTTGCTGGTGGGGAACCTCGTCAAACGACGTGAGTGGATTGATTGGCAGACCGCAGATCCAGACTCTCTAGTGTATGTGAGTCCTCGTTTAGATTGATGGTCTCGGAGGAGGGTTTTGTCGAGGCATGGAAAAGAGGGATCGGAACCAGCCCGATATCGTCTTGAGCGTCCATGAGTGGATACGGAACATGGTATGATCATTGGCACCAAGTATCACATCAGCATCTGAAGAAGAGAAGGTTTGTGGAAGGCACCCCCATTCACTGGCACCATGTTGACCAGAGCCGAACTAGGAATGGACACGGTCTCCGTTATCGCGACTTGCAATCAAGTCACAAGTAAAATGAGATGCACGGTAGACCGGAGCAGGTCGATGCCTTCTTTCAATACCAACAAAGAGCAATCAGCCTGACTTCGTGGTATATTGCAGATCTTGCGATTGGGGGTAGGTGAGACACGCGAGTCACTGATCACATGTCCTTGTCAGCACTCGCCTGAAATTCTTCGGTTCCTAGGAAGACTTACTTTTCAGAGCTGCAGGTACATGCGATCACAAGTAGTCCATGACCGGACCTGATTGATCCTTATAACACTATCAACAAAGGATCAGCAAGTGTAAAGCGTGCCCAACTAGTATTTGTTGAAGGCATTTGATCTTGATCCTGAGTAGTATGTTGACTAGAGCATGACCTTAATTAAATAATTTACTAGATGCAAACAGTGGTTTTACATAACTTACTAGTACTGCTAGAAGTTGCTCTGAAATTCCGCTTCGGCAGGCGGTGGATGAACGTTCCAGAATAAGCCCATAGTACTAAGTACCATATCCACCATCATCTTGTAAACCGGAACCACCTCACTAGTGCCTTCCTTATCGTCTAGTGTAAGTACTGTTCGAAGGAAAGAAGGGGTTAAGAGATCTGGTGACTGCATGCAGGTAATCGTCAGCTAACCTGCTATTATGCCTCATAGATGGAATGTCATACCGATCAAAACAAGCAAAGCATGCCCCTCTATTTACGAGCGTGAGGCCATAACAATTGACATCCCTGTGTTAAACCAACAGCAACAGCTGAGGGACTTGCTCTGACTGTCCTGGATCAGAGCGAACGCCGAGTAGTGCTCGACATATAGAGCTTGGCAGTGTAATGTACACTGTTTTCCTTACAACCAGGTTAGAGCTCAGCCTTGCATAACATTACTGTTATCTGTACCATACAAACACAATGGCGGAACTTGGAACAACACAGAATCAATCTAGACCCATAGAAGCAGTATGATACACAGACGAAGCGCTGGAACGTACATTATATTATGGTGTTCAAGGCTATGTATATAGGCTGAACTCGAGCAAGCTCGCCATTCAGACTCATCTAGTCGGCTTTGACTTGAAACTTGTCTACGCACTTACGCACCGGCTAGCGCTTGTCATCAAAGTCTGACCCCTCAGCTTTAAGTTCAGCATGACCCATCTTTTCCAACTTCATATCGAAATCGCGCTTCCGATATCCTGACACGATACGTTCGAGTAGTTCCGAAGTAGACACACCCGGTGTACGCCGAGTAGGAATGAATTTACCTGAACGTGTCAACTTTTAGAGTAGGGGAAAAGAAATTTAACAGACCTTGTGCCTTTACAAATGCATAAACGTCATTATGACTGCCCGACACGTACGGGATTTCGTCGTGAGCAACGTAGTCGATATTCCACTTATCGATGAAGGCTTGGTCAAGAATCCATGGGGAGTTCGGGATGACCTCATCAACCCAGCGACAATGGCGCACAGCCTCGCATCTATATCGGTGGTGATTGAGTATTCGGTTGTGGGGAACCGGAGCAACATACCGCTCAGCCTGTGTCATCACACAGCGTGTTTTATGGGTGACAACGTCCTGATCGGAGTTAACACCAGCGAGTAAATATACAGATGGAAAAGACAGCTTGGCTTGTCGTAATTGCAGGGCATGACTGGCTCGAAGATCAGTGTCATTACAGAGAAAGGGAGGGACGGACATACCCAAAATGAAATAGATCATATACCCCTAATACGAATTAGCACAGCTTGTCAAAATCAAAGGGATACTTACCATCCGCAAAAACTCTAACAGGCCTATTTAGCGGCGGTGGGTTGATCTTATAGGGTCTAGAAGTTTGACCCTCAATAGCCTCACGTACGAAGGCTTGAATATGTTCGGGACCTAGGGCGGCAGGGTTAAACGTAGACGTTGCTTCAGCGGTAGGCATTGGTTCATCGGGCACAAGTGCAGTAGATTGCGAAGACGGTAGCACATCATCGATCTGAGATGTTAATGTTGATGCGGATGAAGAATGGCGAAGGGTAGGATGCAGTGTCCTGTTGAATGGATGTGAACCGGCTGCTGCAGTGACGCTGCTCTCTATATCGCCATCATATGTTTGTGAATCGGTGCCATCATCTGAGAGCATGCTGGAGGCCAGCTGATGACGAGCGCGAGATGCTGCCTTTGACTGGAAGGGGGGCTTAGCTGAACGAGAGACGGTTGGAATGGACAAGGAAGAGCCTCCGTCGTCAGTGCTAAGGGGGTCATTATCTTCTTCTGACCTGAAAACGAGGTAAGCTACATAGAGACAGGAATGAAAAAGAAGTAGTACTTGCGCGTCATAAGTAGGAGAATCTTTTGAATGATGCTTTGCAAATGAACGCTTCGAATGCAAAGTCTTTTTATGATGATGAAACGATTCAGTAGATGACTCCATGATCGTTGGTGCTAGTATACCGTGACATTGAGTCATGATGATAATAAATTTGGCCATCTGCGATATAGTAGCAGCACGTGAAATTTTAACTTACGTAATGCAAGGCGTGGGAATGTATACGTGTCATTTGCGTGTCCTTTGAAAGACATAAATACATCGGAGCTCGTTCACTAACCAAGTACCAACTTCTCTTGTGACAACAATGTCTGGCCGTCCGTGTCGCGCCAAGTCATGGCGTATGGCGTCCACGCTCTCTCTCTTTTTCCTAGCTTTCCTTGCTCTGTTTTGTTTATGTCCCGCTGTCTCAGCGAGTTCGAACAGTGAATACGGTACGGTTATAGGCATAGGTAAGTGTAACTACATTGCATTACTCGTTTCAAATTTCTCACTTTCTTATTCGTAGACTTGGGAACCACTTATTCGTGTGTCGGCGTTCAACGCGGTGGTCGTGTCGAAATTATCGCCAATGACCAGGGTCATCGTATAACACCCTCATGGGTCAGCTTCACTGATGATGAACGGCTGTAATTTTTCTTTCTTTTTCAGCCCGGGAAATTTAGGCTGATTGATCCCTTACAGAGTTGGTGATAGCGCTAAGAACGCGTTCCATTCGAATCCAACTAACACTGTATTCGACGCTAAACGTCTCATTGGTCGAAAAATGGATGACTTAGAATTGAAGCGTGACATCAAACACTTTCCCTTCAACATTGTGGACAAGGGTGGTAAACCCGCTATCTCAATAGGTTACAAGGGCGACACGCGCCAATTTGTGAGCGATTAAGCTCAGATCTCTGGATGCCTTACTGAGCGCGTTCTTCAGACTCCAGAGGAGATCAGCGCTATGATTCTAACAAAGATGAAGGAGACCGCAGAGGCCTATCTCGGTGAGAAGGTCACCCACGCAGTAGTAACTGTCCCAGCATGTGAGTCTAATGTTGATATCACCATTGACCTTCCTCGTTTACGAATATTTTTCAAAGATTTCAATGATGCCCAACGTCAAGCCACGAAGGATGCTGGTACGATTGCCGGGTTAAACATTCTTCGTATCATCAATGAACCCACTGCTGCCGCAATCGCCTATGGTCTTAATAAGAAGGGTGGCGAGTCTCAAATTATTGTCTACGATCTCGGAGGAGGAACCTTCGATGTTTCCTTACTGTCGATCGACGACGGTGTCTTCGAGGTCTTGGCAACTGCTGGTGACACTCACCTTGGTGGTGAGGATTTCGACAATCGTGTCATCGACTATCTGGTCAAACAGTATAAGAAGAAGACTGGAACTGATGTCACTGGCAACCTCCGCGCCATGGGCAAGCTAAAGCGCGAGGTCGAGAAGGCCAAGCGCACTTTGTCGAGCCAACAATCGACCCGCATCGAAATCGAGTCTTTCGAGGATGGTAATGACTTCTCAGAGACGCTCACTCGTGCAAAATTCGAAGAGCTTAACATGGATCTGTTCCGCAAGACTATGAAGCCCGTCGAACAGGTACTTAAGGATGCGAAGATCAACAAAGAGGACATTGATGAGGTGAAGCGTCTGAGACTATCATATACACTGTCTTACACAGTTACAGGTTGTCCTCGTTGGTGGTTCGACCCGCATTCCCAAGGTTCAACAACTCTTAAAGGAGTATTTTGGAAAAGAGGCGTCGAAGGGTATCAACCCCGATGAGGCTGTTGCTTATGGTGCTGCCGTCCAGGGTGGCATCCTCTCTGGTGAGGAGGGTACTGAAGATGTCGTCCTTGTTGATGTCTGTCCTTTGACACTCGGCATTGAGACCACCGGTGGTGTCTTCACCAAACTCATTCCCCGCAACACAGTCATTCCCACTCGCAAGTCGCAGATGTGAGCGCTTTTGTTCTTGCAAGTGAATTCGTCGTGCTGATAATCTACAAAGCTTTTCAACGGCTGCTGACAACCAGCCTACTGTCCTGATCCAGGTCTTTGAGGGTGAGCGATCCTTGACTAAGGACAACAATCTCCTCGGCAAGTTCGAACTCTCGGGCATTCCCCCTGCACCTCGTGGTGTTCCTCAGATTGAGGTCACATTCGAGATCGACGCCAACGGCATAATGAAGGTCGGTGCCGCTGATAAGGGAACGTAAGTTAATGGCTGTCAGGAAGTTCTATTGGACACTGACCGTGCTTTTAGGGGCAAATCTGAGTCGATCACGATTACGAATGAGAAGGGTCGTCTCTCTAAGGAGGATATTGAGCGTATGGTCCGCGAGGCTGAAGATTTCGCTTCAGAGGATGAAGCTAACCGCAAGCGCATCGAGTCCCTTAACGCCCTGTCCACGTTCGTCTACGGACTGAAGTCGCAACTAGGTGATCAGACCGGCCTCGGTGGCAAGATTGATGATGGAGACAAGAAGGCTCTCCTCGCGACCATCAAGGAAGCTACGGAGTGGATCGATGATAATGGCCAGAGTGCTACCACTGAAGAGTTTGAAGAGAAGCTCTCGGAAATTCAGAGTGTTGTTAGCCCCATCACGAGCAAGCTCTACAGTGAAGGAGGTGCAAGCGAGCCCGAGGATGATGGACCTTATTATGACCACGATGAGCTGTAAGGCTGGTGTAGCGGGGATAATCCCGATAAAAGTTGTATGTCAGTATCAGTAACATAGAGTCAATTATTTCAATGGACGCATTGCATTCTGCAGCATTATCTTGCGCGAATGTGACTGATTGACCTTGCAAAGCCTATAGTGCATCCCGATCAATCCGGTTCCCACTCAATCTTGTCAATGTTTAGGCGCGTACATCAAGATATCATTGCAGAATGACGTGGCACGATATGAGGAGCAGATGACCTTTTTATTTGATTACATGTATATTGCGATGGTGGTATTTTGAGAACGAATGGAGCTCTACACAACTCTATACGTTGCGATACTCGAAGGCAGGGCTTCCAGGTTCGGAGGACTCTATGATGGTGCGCGTAAAACCATGACCCTCTCTTTGCAATGCTTCCTCAACGGAGAAGACTTCCACATCTTCCAAGGTCAAAGATTTTTTCAGATACGGCAGCAACTCCTTCAAAATCTCAGATTCGGAGAACAATAATGTTCTCCTGAACGCAGCATCGACACCAATTTCTGACATTCGTTTCTGCGTTTGAGATGAGATGAGGCAATGAAAGAGAGCATACTAATGTGTCCCTCACCTTGAATGCCTGGATGAATGGCATAGCGCGCTTGTCCTTAATCAACCCTTTCTCTATCAGCATATCGCGCACTTTCGCGTCGTCGACCTTATCGTCTGGGCTTGAGTACGAATCCTTAATGGCCTGCACGCACATCTCCTGCCACTCAGGGAACTTGGTTGCAACATAAATTCGGACGGCCTTGGGTTTCTTGGGGTCGAACAGCGTATCTTCACCGCCCTTGCCTTTCTTGCCCTTTTGCAACCTCTTCAGCAAGGTAAGCTCAGCGTCGCGGATCGTCTTCAGCGTTCCACGCATGTACACGCCGGTCTCAATGATCGACCTGTCCGCGGTGCGCTCTGGGTCTGGCCACAGTGCCAGCTGTACGGAACAAGGTTCCTTCAACACCTCCGTCCAGATATGCTCAGCAAAGTGAGGAGCAAAAGGTGTTATCATCAAGGCGGCAACACGAATCCAATATTTGACCAAATCGGCGTGCATCCCAATTTCGGCAGTGACCTCCCTATACCAGTCACGAGCACTCTGCAGCTCGTAGAAGCCAAACTTTAGAGCGTCCTTGAAAGCGGTTCTAATGCAGACAAATAAGACTACGATAAAGAGCTATAGTTGGATGGTGCTCACGCATCATAGTGACTCTTTGTGATATTGATCAGGTCGACAATCTCCTCCTCGAACACGCGATCATGGTAGGAGCTCTTGGGACCAGTACGCAGATTAGACTCATCCTTGAATATTTCCTAAATGAGGCGTTAGTACATCGTCTCGTAGAGAGCGGAGATCGTATACCTCACACCAGGTCATCAACGTATGCAAGCGCAAGATGTTCGCGTTAGCAGTCTTTTCATCAAAGTTGGCATCTTCTACGCCATCACCAGCATCCGCCAGTGACAAACGCATTGCATCAGCGCCAAACTTCAGCACGCCTTCCCTCAGTGTCAGTGAATTTCCTGTGCTCTTCGACATCTTCTTGCCATTCAGCATCAGATGTCCGTTCGTGCGGATGCCCTTGGGCCACTTGTCTTCGGGAAAGATTGCGGCGTGGTTATAAAGCAAGAACGTCAAGTTGTTCTGGACCAAGTCTTTGCCAGAGGAACGCATATCGAAGGGGTAGAAGTAATTAAATTCGTGCTTCAACGCGTCGGCTTTTTCCTTTGCGAATGGCTCTGGGTCTGGCCACGGTCCATTGCAGAAGACATATTCCCAGGCTTCGTCCGTCATCTGTTCGGCGCTGACGCCCAGAGGCCCCGATGTTCGACCAAATATGTCACCATCTAAGTGGATGTGATCAGCAAGATGATAAAAGTTGGTTCTCACACTTACCGTGCAACAAATGTGCAACCGTGTAGTACGCCATGTAGATGGTGGAATCACTTAGACTTTCAACCATGAACTGAGGATCCCAAGGCAATTTGGACCCCAGGCCGTATGTTCGAGCACACGCCCACTGATTCAACCATGCTAGGGTGGCCTCGAACAGATTCCGAGTTTCGACCGTCCATGTCTCCATCTTTGCCAGTAACCTAAAGTTCTAATGATAAGCAAAAGAAGGGGAGAAATACGAATCATGAACCTTTCGGCTTGTGATCTCCAAACAGGTTCGCCGTAATCCATATACCACTGGTCCATCAGGGCGACAACGCACTCATCTGCGCTGCGCGAGATGACCAAGTTCTCAGGT
>Ga0310811_10004461_pt1 | contig 17578 bp, 12 predicted proteins | sample YCmetagenome_FD_207642 | JGI IMG/M metagenome (GOLD analysis project Ga0310811, IMG submission 207642) | Soil microbial communities from experimental microcosm in Duke University, North Carolina, United States - YC | ecosystem: Engineered > Artificial ecosystem > Soil microcosm > Unclassified ...
ATGCGATGGGCCGCACCACGACCTACAAGGAGTATGACACCTCAGGCGCCACCGTTTACACCCGCAACGCGCAGTATGATGCGATCTCCCAGGTGACCCATGACGACTCCAGCACGGTGAAGTCGAACGGCACCTATAATTCCGTCACCGACTACAGCTATGTCGCCCAAAGCGGCACGGCCTCGGGCGTGGCGACGGGCGCCTATATGGGCGGTGTTCTGGTGCACAGCCACACCACCAACAGCCATACCCCCACCGGCGGTTCGCTGACGACCGACGCCAGCACCGACTACAACAACACCTATATCATGCGCGACAGCGCCCAGATCTCGTCCAGCACCTATGTCTCGGATTCCACCCAGACCATCCATCACGATGGCTATTGGGAGACCTGGACCAACTCCTACTCCTCCACCTGGCACGATCCCTGGGATGAGGTGATCGGCTCCACAACCGCCTGGGTGACCAATTATGCCTATGATACCCAGGGCCACCTGAAGCAGGTCGCCATCAATGACGGGCAGCCGCGCACCGTCACCTATGTCACCAACATGATGGGCGAGGTGATGAAGCGTGACGTCGTCTTCAACAGCGGCTCGACCACCGCCCCGCATGAGATGCATTACTATCTGGCGGGAATGGCGATCGGCGACATCACCAACAACGGCACCTCGGCCACCGATTATGTCACCCAGATTGCCGCTCGCACCGCCGTCAACAGCGGTTCCGGCTTCAATCCGACCGTCGGCTATACCACCCCCAACGGCTATGGACCGTTCGCCGGCGGCGCCAACACGGGTTCGCCCTATGCCGACTTCGACCAGAGCTATGACCCGATCAACGGGTATGACTCCGGCGCGACGGCCATCAATTATGTGATCAAGCAGGGCGATACGCTGCAAAGCCTCGCCCGCCAGATCTGGGGTGACGCCAATCTCTGGTACCTGATCGCCCAGGCCAATGGCTTGAACGCCAATTCGGTCCTGCAGGTGGGCAGCAGCATCGTCATCCCCAACAACCAGATCCACAACTTCCACAACAATTCATCGACCTTCCGGGTCTACAATCCCAATCTGGCCATAGGCGACGTCTCGCCCACCGCGCCGGAAATCCCGGCCCCGCCGCCTCCACCTCCGCCGCCTCCTACGAGACGTGGCGGAGGATGTGGCCTTATTGGAAAGATATTCATTGCCGTCGTAGCCATCGCGGTGGCGGCAGTTACCTATGGAGTGCTCTCAGGTCCCGCCTCCTCATTTGCGGCGAGCAGTTTGGGCTTCTCCGGGGCGTTGGCTGGTGGAGGAGTAGCCGCTGGCAGCTCCGCTGCTATAGCAGGCGGTGTTCTGGCTGGGGCAGCAGGAGGCATTGCCGGCGCCGTCGTGGGGCAAGGTCTTGAAGTGGCCACCGGCCTACAAAACAGCTTCGACTGGGGTGCTGTAGCGCTGGGTGCCATGGGTGGCGCACTTGGCGGTGGATTTGCCGGAGCGGGAGCATTTGGCAGCCTTGGTGAAATCGGAGGGGCCGTTGCACGAGGGGTAACTGGCAGCATTGTCACACAGGGCATCGGCGTAGCCACCGGCTTGCAAAGCCATTTCGATTGGGCCGGGGTTGCCGCGGCAGGCGTGGGCGCAGGCGTCGGAGCTTTCGCTTACCAGCAAATTCAAGTGCAGGGAGGATTTGGGTTCAGCGATCAGGCTTTCGAAATGGGTGCAGAAAGCATGGTATCGGGGCTGGCTAGAGACATCGCCAATGCCGCGACACGCACACTCGTCAATGGCTCTGACTTTGGCGACAACATTATCGCAGCGTTGCCGGATACCATCGGCCAAACCATCGGGAATATGGTGGCTGGGGCCGCCACAGGTCGCGGTCAGCGCTTGGTGCAAGCGCCGAACATCCAAGCCCCGGCGCTCAATCTCAGCGACAATCCGGTGCCGTATATCAATGATGATGGATCAATCTCGTCTGTGACACCTTATGCAGCATCGGGCGCTCCTTATGGAGAGTCCGCCACTGCCGCGTCAGGGGTTGAATCCGTTGTGATCAGCGCTGACGCATGGAGTGAGGACGAAAAGCTCCGGTTCGATCTAACGCAGCAGGGCTGGTGGAGGCCAAGCAATCTATACGCGGACGAAATTGACCGCGTTGCGAATGCGGGGATATCGCCGATGCTGCTCGGTGCATACACAGCGTCTTCAGCCATCGATGCAGGGCTGAATGCTGCAGCGCAATGGGCTGCGAGACCATCGGGTCTCCAAACCTTAAAGTTATTTGACCATGTAAATTATGTTGGCGATCCCTTCTTCGATACGATGCAGGACGTCGACGCTTTCAAGGCTTATCCTGATGCGTCTCAGTACCGATCCATTAGCAATGGGGAATTGGCCGGCACGGCGATCGATGCCGTCACTACGGTCGCACCCTTTGCCAAAGGCTTAGGGACGGTCTCAAAACTTGCGGAGCCGCTTGCGGCTCGAGGGTTTTCCTCGGTTGCTCGGGGTGGTAGAGTTGTAGGAGCTGCAGAAGGGATCGCTCCTAGAATTCATAAGAATTCACTAAGCTACGTAGGAGATACGCATGTCTATGTGATCCGTCGTGCTGATGGGTCCCTTTACAAGGTAGGCGAGAGCGCGCAGGGCGTACGAGTGGGTGATGGTGCGTCGATCCGTGCCGAGCAGCAAGCGCGAGCGCTCCGTAAAGAAACAGGTGAAAACTATCGTACGGAAATCCGTCAGAACTTTGGTGGCAAGGCAGATGCGCGCGCTTACGAGACTCGTTTCATTCAAACCTATGAGCGCCTGTTTGGTCAGCGACCACTAGGCAATCCGTTAGATCGCTAGGAGCAAGATATGGCCCATAACCGTAAGCTCGTTCTATCAGGAATCGCCCTTACTAAGGCGAGAATACCTGCCAAAAAAATTGGCGCTGCTACTGATCGCGTCCGCAACGAACTTGAACAGGAAATCATTGAATCTGATTTTCTTGAAAACGCACCATTCCGATGGGTGGGCCTAAGCATCAGGGAAGGCCTCATAGATGAGGCCAAGCCTCACTATGATAAGATTGATCTAAAAGACGGTGAACTCCCCCTCGCTATTGAGATCGACACGCATCGTTTGCTGGATGCCACGGAGGATGAAATGGCATCTGTGTATCGCAAGGCGACGCTAATCGCGCTTGTCCATGCAGGCGAGAAGTATGGTTTGAAGGTTGACCGAATGAAGGAGCTTCTGGTGGATGCCTGACGCTTTGTCGCCGCACAGAGTGGTAAAGTAGGTAATCTGGTGACACGATACCTATTCCGCTTCTTCAGACTTCCACATCGCATCGTGCAGCCGCTAACAGCGCAGAAGAAATGGGTCTAGATAGTACGCTCTCTGTGTGTTCTCAATTTACATAACCTTGTTTGACCGCGCCCGAGGTATAATCGGATAAGCTGGAAAAAGCTTTAATACCCCCGCTTAGCGTCCACCACGGAATAGAGTTTGTCCCCGGCGATATAGCGCTTGAGATTTTCCCGCGCGATGATCCACATGTCTTCGCCGCCTGACGCTGCGGTGGTGTCGACCGCATGCGAGGCTGTTTCGGGTGACATGATCAGGTTCGGGGCGCTGAACAGCGGATCATCGGGCGCCAGGCGGGAAGGATTTTCCGGATCGGCCAGATCCAGCCCGGCGCCGCCCAGCTGGCCGGATTTCAGCGCCGCAACCAGGTCCTCACTCACCACTTCCCCGCCGCTGGCGACATTGATCAGCAGCGCGCCTTTTTTCATGCGCGCGAACATTGCCGCATTGAACAGGTGCTGGGTGTCCGGTGTCAGGGGCGCAGCCAGCACCACGACATCGGCCTTGCCCACCAGCTCCGGCAATTCGCTGGACAGTCCCACATAGCTGACGGTTGGCGGCCCCTGGCGGCTGGAGTTGCGGGTGGCGATCACCTTCATGCCCAACCCGTTGGCGATTTGCGCCACCTGTGTGCCAATGCCGCCCAGTCCGACCAACAGCAATGTGCGTCCTTCGAAGACCCAGAGACGGCCCGGCGGGATTGCGGTGCGGTCGAAATGGCCCTTGGCCTGTTGCGATACATTGATGTCCAGGCCGCGGCCCAATGCCATCATCATGGCGATCGCATGCTCGGCCAGCGGACGGGTGAGGACGCCCTGCAAATTGGTGATGACGACCGTGCCGTCCATCAGCTTCTGCGGCACCTCCTGGCGGACACGGGTGTGCTCGGCGGCCGCGAAACAGCCGGCGACGGTGACGCTGCCCTGTTGAATCCAGTGCAGGTTCTTGCCGGCGGCGATATCGTCCCGATTGCACGGCATGCGCAGCAGGGCATCCGCGTCGGCGATCTCCCGCCTTTTTTCTTCCGGCGTGCGCACGGCAACCAGCTTGACGCCGGGTGCCGCGGCCTGCAGCCAGGCCAGCCGGTTGGTGTTGTTATCGACGCCGACCAGGATTTTGCGCGGCGGCCGCCATCCCTTGATCATCTCGCGCGCGGGTTTGGCGCTTTCGACTAGTCCCAGCCTTTTGGCCACAGCGGCGAAATCGCCTTCCGGGATCGGCGTGCTCACCATCGGCTGCGGACCGCCCAGATTGGCGGTACCGGCAATCTGCGCCCAAGCCGGAGTGAAGGCCGGATCGGCGGCGAACAGTGCGATGGCAAACGCCAAGGCGGGCTTGTTCAATACCATTTGCGCAGCCGAACCAGGCTGGCATTTCCCACCTGGGTCGAAAAGGCCGCCATATCGCTCGTTGTGCCGTCCTGATTGCGATAGTGATAGGGGAAAACCATCTTGGGCCGGAAATCCTTCACCCATTTCGCAGCCGCCTCGACCGTCTGGGTGTAGGGCAGATTGACCGGAATAAAGGCCAGATCGATGTTGGGAAGATGCGCCAGCTCCGGCGTCTCTTCGGTGTCGCCCGCGATATAGACGCGCTTGTCGCCGAAGGTGAGGACATAGCCGTTGCCCAGACCCTTGGGATGGAATTTCAGTTTTTCCGCAGTGGTGTTGTACATCGCCACGGCCTCCACCGGGATCGCGCCCAGCATGCCCTTGTCACTGTTTTTCATCACCCGGACCTTGGCCTGCAGCGCGGCGGGCATCGCATCGCGCACATTTTGCGGTGCGATGATCACCGTGTTCGCTCCCGCCACGGCTTCCAGGATTGGCGCATTGAAATGGTCGCCGTGAATATGCGTGACAAGAATGAAGTCGGGCCGTGGCATCGCTTTGTACGGCGCTGTGACCGCATCGCCTTGCGCCCCGTCCAGCGGCGCGGGGTCGATCAGGATATTCTGGCCCTTATAGGTCAGCATCATGCTGGCGTGATGGATGGGCACGATGTCCACCGGGCCGCCCGATGTCGCGAAATGGTCCGACCCGGCGATCTGGGCGTGCGCCGGAAACGACAAGGTGAGCGCCAAAAATCCGGCTGCCAAAATCCGCTGCTGCATCATGAGCATGGCCACCCCCAATGTTTCCGTATGCGGGAAAATTACCCGAAAGCGGACCTGGCACCAATATGGGCTGCCGCTGATTTCGTTATGAATTTTCCCGTCCGGCCCCGTTTTGAGCCGGTCTGTGCCGGTTGCGAAACCCCGCGCTTGGCGTAACCTTGCCGCAAAAGTTGGGAGGTTTGGATGCCTGAGCTCTTCACCCGCCGCACCTTGCTCGCCACCAGCGCCATGGCGCTCGCGGCCGCACCGCGGGCCTCGGCCCAGGCCAAACGGCCCATCGGTGTGATCGGGGCGGGCAATATCGGCGGTACGGTCGGCGCCCTGTGGGTCAAGAGCGGCCATCCGGTCATGTTTTCCTCACGCAACCCGGATGAGCTCAAGGACATGGTCGCGTCGCTTGGCCCGCTCGCTCATGCCGGTACCGTGGCCCAAGCCATCGCCTTCGGCGATGCACTGTTCATCGCCGTGCCTTACGCCGCTTTGCCCCAGATCGGCACGGACTATCGCGCCGGGCTCAAGGGCAAGGTCATCCTGGATGCCTGCAATGCGGTCCCGACCCGCGACGGTGATGCCATCACCAAGGAAGCCGACGAGAACGGCACGGGCGTAACCTCGCAGAAATATCTTGCCGGCACGCGCCTGGTGCGCGCCTTCAACACTTTGGGCTTTAACGTCTTCAAGTCCCAATCCAACCGCCCTGATCCGAAATTGGCGATTCCCATTGCCGGTGACGATGCCGATGCGGTGCGTGTCGCCCAGGAACTGGTGCGCGATGCGGGCTTTGATCCGGTGCTGGTCGGCGGTCTTGCCTCCGCAAAAAAATTCCAGCAGCGCAGCGAAGGCGTCTATGGCGTACAGGCCAGTGCTGCCGAGCTCAAGCAGAAGCTGGGGATGTAGCCAGAACTTCGCCGTCCCTTACGGCTTCATATTTGCGGCCCAGCAGCCAGGCGACAGGGAACCATACGGCCGCGATAGCGATGCCGAAGACAGCCAGCCCGGCCACGCCGAAAGGCAGCACCGCGGCGCTGACCCAGGACGAGGTAAGGTCGCCGAAGCGGTAGACCACCGTATCGATCACGTTCTTGGCCTTGTACTTGGCCTGTTGGTCGACCACCGTGAACAGCATGTCGCGGCTGGGCTTGGCAATCGCATATTCGCAGAAACGCCGCGTCACCTGGATCGTGCCCAGCACCAGCAGCACCGGCGACACGACCACCGCCAGGAAGGCGAGAACCATGATGACGGGATTGACCAGCAAGCCGGTGGTGACGCCGAAGCGCCGGATGAAGCGTCCAGTGCCGAACAACTGGATCAGGACCGCAATGGAATTGGTCGCCAGGTCGATGGTGGCATAGGCCTGGGTGCGGGCGGCGCGGCTTTCGAACTCCTTGCTGATCAGATCGCCGAGCTGGAAATAGATCACGGTGGAGATCCAGGTCATCAATAACAGAAACAGCGCGATCATCAGCAAATAGCGCGAGCGGAACAACAGCGCGAAGCCGTCGAAAGGATTGCCGCCCAGCTCGCGGTCCAGGGTCGTCGGCTGCGCTTCCAGGCCGGTGGCCGCAAGCTTGCGCTTTTCCGCTTCCAGCAGGCGAACGAGGAAGGCGGTGATGGTGAAACCGGCTGCCGAGATCAGCAGCAGGCTGTTGGTGCCGACGCTGTTGACGAACAGGGCGATAAAGGCCGGGGCAGAAATGGTGCCAACCGTGCCGCCCGCGGCGATGACGCCGAACAGCCGCCGCGCCTGGGCACTGGAAAACGTGTCGGCCATCAGGCTCCAGAACACCGAAATGGTGAGCAGATTGAAGGTGCTGAGCCAGACATAGAAAGCCGCCGCGACCCAGCGGTCATTCGCCACGTTCTGGAACAGAAAATAGAACACCAGCATGGTGATGGCGATGAAGCCATAGACCCAGGGCAGGAAGCTCGCCAGCCGGATGCGCGAAGCCAGGCCGGCGAAAATCGGCGCCACAATGAAGCTCAGCACAAAGGTGCCGGTGAACAGCTCCTGCAGATGGGCGACGCCATAGACCGTGCCCATCGTGTCGCGCAGGGGACGCAAGATGAAATAGCTGGCCATCAGGAAGAAGAAGTAGACAAAGGCGGTAACCACCGCCTTGACCTCATGCGGCTCGACGCCGGCGATGGACTTCAACGCGCGCGAAAGCATGCCGGCCCCTTCCCATGGTCTTCCGGATTTGCTCCGGTTCCGGTGGACTATAATTAAAAAGAACAGGCCGGGACAGCGCCCGGCAGCGTCACCCGGCCACGACAGATACGGGCTTGCCGCCCAGAGCCTGGTAACGCCGTCCTAGCGCCACGGCAACGGCGCCCCATACCGCGGAAACCGCAACGCCAAACGTCATCGCACCCAACAGGCCGAATCCGGCTACGCGCATTCCGGTCAGGATCCAGGCAGAGGTCAGGTCGCCGAAGCGGTAGACCGCAGTGTCGATGACGTTCTTGGCTTTGTATTTGCTTTGCTGGTCCACCACCGTGAACAGGACTTCGCGGCTGGGCCTGGCGATCGCATATTGCGAGATCCGCTGGATCGCCCGGCCCGCCTGGATCGCGAAGTAGCTGGGGGCAACGGCAATCGCCAGACAGGCGCCGATCATCAGGACTGGGGTCAGAACCAGGCTGGCCGTCACGCCAAACCGCTGTAGCACCCGGCCCAGGCCAAAGATCAGGATGATCGCGGAACAGATATTGACGAACAGGTCCACGTCCGCGAAGGCGATGGTGCGGCTCTCCATTCCGGGAAAGGTCTTGGCGATGATTCCGATTTGGAGGAAATTCAAAATAGTGGCGATCCAGGTCATCAGCAGCATGAACGCCGCCTGGTTCAGTAAAAAGGACGATTTCAGCAGCAGCGCAAAGCCGCGCAGGGGATTGCCCGGCAGGTTGTGATCAAGCGTGGTCTGCTGGGTTTCCTGGCCTTCCGTGCGCAGTTTTTCTTTTTCCCGCATCAGCGCGTGAATGAGCAGGATGACACACAGAAAACCTGCGCCCGCCGCCAGCAGGAGTCCGCTGACCCCGGCGGCGCCGACCAGCGACCGGGTGATTAGCGGGCCCGCGATGGCTCCGATGCTGCCCCCGGCGGCGATAAAGGCAAACAACCGCGTGGCCTGGGTGGGCGAAAATACGTCCGCCATGAAAGCCCAGAAGATCGAAATCAAAAACAGGTTGACGGCGCTGAACCACCAGTAAAAGGCGGCCGCCAACCAGCGGTTCTGCGGCACCAGGCGGAACAGCACATAGAAAATCACAAGATTGATCAGCAAAAGCCAGAACACGCCCGGCAGAAGCCGCGCCAGTTTCACCTTGGCGGCACACCAGGCAAATACCGGCGCGCAAATCAGGGTGATGATGAAGGTGCCGGTATAGAGATCCTGCAAGGCTTCGACGCCGAACACAGTGGCCATGGTGTCGCGTACGGGGCGCAAAATGTAATAGCTGCCCAGCAGCACGAAATTGAAGAGAAAGGCCAAGGCGACCGCTCTGATTTCCTGCGGTTCGGCGGCAACGGTGAGGCCGATCAGGCGCGCAAGCGGCGAAGGCTTCTGGACCATGGGCCCCGATAGCATGATTTGCGGCGCCCCGCTAACACGCCGCTACAGCGACTCCACATACTGGATCATGCGTTGGCGCTGTTTGGCGTCCGGCAAACGTCCGCGGCCGGCGCCGAGATTGTCGGTCATGTGCTGGGCCTTGCTGGTGCCGGGAACGACGGCGGTCACTTCCGGATGACCCAGAATGAATTTCAGGAAGAACTGACCCCAACTGGCGCAATCAAACTCGGCCGCCCAGTCGGGCAGTTTTTTGCCAAGCGCAGTCCGGAACAGCCTCCCGCGGCCAAACGGAAGGGCGACAAGCACAGCGGTTCCCGCCGCCGCCGCTGCGGGCAACAGGCGGTTTTCGGCCTCGCGGTTGTCGATCGCATAGTCGATCAACAGGAAGTCCGGTTTTTCGCGAGTCGTGATCGTTTCGGTGGCGGCATAGGCGGACTCGAACGTCGTGGTGATGCCGGTGTAGCGGCACAGGCCGCGCGCCTTCAGCGCATTAAGGCCAGCCAGGCTTTGGCGGGGATCGCGGACATTGTGGAGCTGCAGCAGGTCCACCCGGTCGGTTTTGAGCGCCTTCAGACAAGCTTGCGCTTCCGCCTCTTCCTGGCCGGGGCGGAAATATTCCAGTTTGGTGGCGATGAAGACGCGTGGACGCAATCCCGCCGCCGCGACGATATCGCCAACCACGCCTTCCGCTTCGCCATAGGAGGGTGCGGTGTCGATCACGCTGCCGCCGCCCGCGACCAGGGCCTGAACCACGGCGGTCGGGCCGGCCCGATCGGCCGGACTGGGACCGACTTCGAACACTTCCGAAGTTCCCACGCCCACGACGGGGATTGTCTCGCCTTTCCCGTGCGGAATCGGACGCCGTAAAAGCGGCTTCTCACCTTGCGCATGTGCATTCAAAACACCCGCGCCCAGGGCGGCCGCCCCGAAACCAAGGGACAGGTGCGCCAAATCGCGCCGCGAGAGATTTTCCATCACATCCAATCTCCTCAGTTGTGCATAAGCGAAAGCGCACAGACAGAATCATCTGGAACGGGCGCCGCCGGGAAAAGGAATGATATCGTACAGGTTGTGTTTGGCATTCTCACGATCCACCAAGACCTGTTGTACCAATTCTAGGCCAATACTCAGTTCTTGAGAACATGGATCAGCCCGGCCCGGCCTTCGAGGGTGTGCGCCGGACCTATTGCATCTAGACGCCGGCCCGGCACTACCCATACGCTGTTCATACGGCTCCTTGCCGTAGCGGTCGCGCGCATGTGTGCTGCCAGGGCAGGCGATCAACGGGGACTTCGATGAAAATGCCAGATGACGAGACGCCAGACGACCGGACAATTGTGGCCGAAATGAGCAGCGCACCTGCAGAAGGGGCGTCGCGGCGCCAGGCCATTGGGGTCATGGGAACGACCGCTGCCGCCGGCGTCGTGGGTGTGGCGATGCCCGCGCTTGGCGCACCGGCTGAAAGTGCGGGCACGACGCCGCTTCGCATGCCAGTACCCCCGCCGGCCTTGGTGCCGCGAGCGGACCTGGTGAATGTGCTCGAATACGAAGCCCAGGCGCGCCTGGTGTTGGGACCGGCGAAGGTTGCCCCGATCCTGGGCAGCGACCGGACCGTCACCGATCGCATCACCCTGCGCCCACGAATGAATATTCCGACACGGGATCTGGACTTGACCAGCACCCTGTTTGGCGACGAGCACTTCACACCGATCATCGTCGGCCCGATTGCCGATCAGAAGCGCTTCCACCCGGACGGTGAGGTTGCCATGGCGCGCGGGGCCTCCGCGGCAAAGGCCGCGATGGTCGTGAGCAGTGATGCCAGCCTGCCCCTGGCGACGATCGCAGAGGCCGCCACGACGCCGCTATGGCTGCAGGTCTATGCCAACAGTCCCAAAGTGAAGGACGTGCTTGCTGGAGCAAATGCGGCCAAAGCCAAAGCCGTGATCGTGACGGTAAATGCCGGCACCTCCGCAGGCGCGCCCGCGAAGACAGCGGCCATCGATTGGGCTGCCGTCGACACGGTGGTCAAGGGCACGTCCCTGCCCGTGATCGTGAAGGGCATCACCAGCCCGCAAGATGCCAAGGAAGCGGTCGCCCACGGCGCCAAGGGTGTGGTGGTGTCGAACTATCGTGGTGGCAATGCGGCGGCGCTCACCGGTACGCTGCTCCTGGTCGCGCCGGTCGTTCAAGCCGTGGGTGATCAGGTACCAGTGCTCGTCGACGGCAGTTTCCGGCGCGGCACTGACATCCTCAAGGCTCTCGGCTTTGGCGCGAAAGGCGTGTTGATCGGCAGGCCGGTGATGTGGGGCCTTGCGGCCTATGGCGCCGAGGGCGTGCAAGGCGTTGTCGAGATGCTGCAGACGGAACTCGCGCGATATATGTGCATGTGCGGCCGCCCATCGCTGGCGGCGGTCAATCCCAGTTTGGTGCGTGTTCATGCGCCTCTGACGATGGTGAAGAAAAAGCATGCCTGATATCGGCTGGCTCACAAGTCCTTCCCGGCGAATCGCATTGGCCCGCCTCGCAGGGTTCATGGGAGCGTCGCCTGTGGCTGCCGCCATGGCACAGGCTGATCCGGGCAGGCCCCTCAGTGAGGTTCGCCGGATACCGGGCCTGGCCGAAATGCGGACGGCCTTCGACTTCCAGCCGGTTTTCACCGGCAATTTGCTTGCCACGATATCCGAGTATACGGCGCATGGTGACGGGTCGGAGTTTACGCTGCGGCGAAATCGCCAGGCGTTCGATTGGGTCGATATCCTGCCGGCACGCGCTCCCATCCCGGCCTCGCAGGTCGACCTTTCATCCGAGCTGCTCGGCGTGAAAATGAAATTCCCGATGCTGGTCGGGCCGTCATCCGGGCAGAACGGTCTGCATCCGGAGGGCGAGGGCGGGATGCTGAAGGGCGCGACCGCGGCCTCGAACATGGTGGATATATTGGCCGGCGCCACCGCCGGGTCGGTGAAGACAAGCCTTGCCGCCGTGCCTGGCGGCATCATGTGGGCGCAGCATTATCCGATAGAGAATCTGAGCGCCATGCAGCGGGCGCTGGAAGGCGTCCAGGACGCCGGCGCCAAATCCATTGTCGTTACCGTCGATCAGCAGGCCTCGGTTTACGAACGTACCTTGCTGATCCGCAATCTGGGCGGGCGCGCAACCGCGGGACCAGGTCAAGGAGGCGGCAATGCTGCCGCCGCCGCCGCCGCAACGGCCGCCGCCAGTGCCGCCGCCGGAGGTCCGGCCGTCGCGGGTTCGGTACGGTACCGGGTCAGCGACAGGCGGTTGTGGTACTCGTGGCAATATATCGACGCCGTGCGCAAGGTTGCCAAGGACAAGATGGTGGTGAAAGGCATTCTGGATCCCGAAGACGCCAAGCTGGCGATCGAGCACGGCGCGGATGCGATCGTCGTGTCAAATCATGGCGGGCGTTCGATGGATTATGGTCCGTCGACCCTGGAAGTCCTGCCGGAGATCGTGGCTGCCGTGAATGGCCGGATTCCTGTCCTGTTCGATAGCGGCATCCGCCGCGGCGCCGACATCTTCAAGGCGCTTGCCTTGGGGGCGAACGGCGTATGTCTCGGACGGGCTGCACGGTGGGGCCTTGGGGCATTCGGCGCCGCCGGTGCACAGCGTGTGTTCGAGATTCTGCAAGCCGAGCTGGTTCAGACAGCAGCGGCGTGCGGATGCGCCAGGCTGTCGGATATCAATAAGACAATGGTCAGAAGTCACTTCGTATAGCCTCTTCCCAGGTGAGAAACAAACATGCCTGATATCGAACAGTCCTGGCTTACGAGTCCTTCCCGGCGAACTGCGTTGGCCCGCGTGGCAGGACTTGTGGCGGCCTCGCCCGTTGCGGCGGCGGTGGCGCAGATTGACCCCAGGCCTCTTGGCGAGCATCACCGCGTGTTGAGCCTGGCCGAGATGCAGACGGCTTTCGATTTCGAGCCGGTCTTCTTCGGCAATGTGGTCCGGCCGATATATGACTATACGGCGCATGGCGACGCGTCGGAGTTTACCCTTCGGCGCAACCGCCAGGCGTTCGATTGGGTCGATATCATGCCGGCACGCGCCGCCATCCCGGCTTCGCAGGTCGATCTTTCCTCCGAGTTGCTCGGTGTGAAGATGAAATTCCCGATCATCGTCGCGCCGACCGCGGCGATGGTGCCCCTGCATCCGGACGGGGAGAAGGGCATGTTCCAGGCAGCCACCGCGGCCTCGAACACATTGATGATGCTGAGCGTCAACACCAGCACGCCGCATGCCCAGGTCATACCCGCTGCGCCCGGCGGCACGCTGTGGGCGCAGTTTTACCCGGTCGAAAATCTGGCCAACACCCAGCGATCGCTGGAAGGCTTTCAGAATGCCGGCTGCAACGGCATCATCGTCACGGTCGATCAGCAAGCGTCCTATTACGAACGCACGCAGCAGGACCGCAATTTCGGCGGGCGGGCTGCCGGCGCGGGCGGCCGTGGTGCCGGAGGCGGCGCTGCAGCACCCGGTGGTTCGGCACGCTACCGGCTGAACGGCTTCCGCCTGTGGTATACCTGGGAATATATCGACGCCGTGCGGAAAATGATCAAGGGTCCGCTGGTGATCAAGGGAATTCTGGATCCGGAAGACGCCAGGCTGGCGATCGAGCACGGCGCGGACGCGATCATTGTGTCAAATCACGGCGGGCGCTCGATGGACTATGGTCCGTCGTCACTGGAAGTCCTGCCGGAGATCGTGGCCGCCGTAAATGGCCGGATTCCCATCCTGTTCGACAGCGGCATCCGTCGCGGCACCGACATCTTCAAGGCGCTCGCGCTGGGCGCCAACGCCGTCATGCTCGGACGGACCACGCGGTGGGGCCTTGCGGCCTTCGGCACCGCGGGCGCACAGCGCCTGATCGAGATGCTGCAGCAGGAACTGGTCCAGGTGGCAGCCGCTGCCGGATGCGCCAAGCTGTCGGATATCAACAGGACGACCGTCAAAGCCGGTTTCGTTTAACCGGGCTCTTTTCGTCCGCAGGTGTTCGGGGAAAGCGTCGCCGTCAAATGAATTTGGCGGCCCTGGAGTTGAACGCGATGCTGATCCGGTCTTCTCCCGACTGACTCATATTGACGCGATGCAAGAGCCATGATGGGAAGATCAGCAGATCGCCGGTGACGGGCGGAATCACCATGGCGTGACCGGTGAAGGCGTTGAAGCCGCCGACCATTTCCTTCGAGATGGTGTAGGTGTGGGGGATGATGGGGGTCTTCAATTCGAGCTCCCCCTTGTCCACGCCGCCCTTCACGTAATACACGGCGGAAAACAGGCAGCCGGGATGGTCGTGCGAATAGTTGAAGTGGCCCTTCTGGTTGATGTTGATCCAGGCTTCCGTGATCACCTGGCGCAGGGATGTGTTGAACTCGAAATAGCGGTGCACTTCCTCCATCCTTTTGCGGACTTCCGCAAAAAGCTCAGCCAGTTCCGGCGTGGCCAGGTCGAGATTGTCGCTCTGCCAGCCGCCGCCATTGGAGACTACCCGTCCGGGACTGCTCTTCCTTTTTTCCAGGCAGAATTTTTCGAGCTTGTCATTGTCGAGGCTGAGCGAATCCACCGCCAGGAAATTGATGAAGATCGGCATGATGTTGATCATCAATTCCCCCAACGCCCAAGGTGGCCAACTGTAAAAGTGCCTGGTCCCAATACAAGTCTCAAATGCTTGCTCCAGGCTTCTGAACCCAGAAGGTATACATGCCGCCGAACAGGCCCGGATGATCCGCCTCGAAAGCCTCCCAGCAAGCCAGGTCGGTGGCGGCCCTGTCCTGCAGGAAGCGCTTGCGATACGCGGCCTGCACCGCGTCGTCCAGCTCGAAGCCGAGAAGGTGCAGATTCCGGTCCTGGATGAAACGGGCAATCTCCGCCAGGGTCGTGCGCTGCTCCTGAACATGGAACAGGAGATCGCGGCAGGCGCTGAGACTGAAGAAATCCTCCGATTCCAGGATGGAGGCCTGTGGATCGCCGCTCTGGATCAGGTCCTGACGAAAGCTGCGAATGTCTTCAGCGCCGTCACCAATCCCCCGCTCCGCGATACGCGCCCGCGCCGCCACGACCGGGCGCCGCGCCGCCTCGCTATAAAGGCCCAGCAGCATGAACCCGCCCGGCCGCAGCAGCGACAGCAGCGCATCCCACCCGGCCCAGGGATCGGCCAGGTGATGCAGCACACCCAGGCTTTCAATCAGGTCGAACTGGCGGCCAGTTGTCCCAAGCTCGAGAATGTCCGCCTGAGCATAGGCGATGGACACTCCCAGCTCCTCCGACTTGCGCCGGGCATAGCCAAGGCTGGCAAGGCTTAGGTCCACCGCCAGCATATGGGAGGCACCAAATCTTCGGGCCATGGCGATGGAGCGCTGCCCGGTGCCGCACCCGGCGATCAATACATCCCGCAAGCCCGTAGGACGCTCAAATTGGGCGAAGGGAAACTTGCCGCCGAGAAAATTTCCGATTGAGCCCGGTGTTTCCGGCGCCGCCCGTATCCAGCGCGGATAGGGATTTTCCTCATACTGACTTTGCACCAGTTGCGATACCGGGTTCTCGATCCCAGTCAGGCGCGGAATATCCGCGCGCAGGCGCATCTCCTGAAACGGTTCGCGGATCTGTTGGGTCAGCACCGCTTCCACCGGCGCCGGCCATGACCATTCCAGCAGTCTTTCCGCGTTGGCTAGGCGGTGAAGCGGGAAGTAGGCCGCCACCAGCAGAAGCTGCATGGGCGTCGCGACGTCCGGTGTTTCCTCGACCAGGCGCGCTGCGGCAGCCGCCGCCGCAAGTTCGTCCGCGTCGTGCGCAAAGACATAGTCATTGATGAAGCATTGTTGCGCCAGCGCGGCGGCGAAAGCTTGCGCCTGCGCGTCAGCATCAGGGCTGTGCGCCAGTACCCGCATCATGGCGCCGCGCAGCATGGCCAGAAAGCGTTCCAGCGCAATGTCGGTATTGGGCGCCGAGGTCAAAAGCGCGAGCAGAAGCGCATCATCTCTCAGCGGCGTGAAGCCTGCATCTCCCAGCAATTCTGCTAGCGGAAGCCTGCTTGGCCATGCCGCATCGGCGCGCGTTACCAATGGGCAAATGGCGGGATGGGAACGGATCAGCCGCGCGGCAGCATGGCTGAGCGCACCGGGCCTGTCCCACGGTTCCGTAAGGGCGCGCACCATCATGCGGCGCATTTCGTCATCGCCGCCGCTCCAATCGAAGCGTCGCGCAAGTTCGACAAACAATTTCCTGGCCCGAGAGGTTTCCCTAACCCCCAGAGACCGGCGGATTGTCTCCATTGCGCCGCGGCCATCGCCCCGCGCCAGACGCACCGATGCGAGATGGTTGAGAATGTCGGGATCCCGTGGCCGCAGGGCCGATGCCCGGGCATGCAGGGCCTCGGCCTCTGCCAGCGCGCCTTCCTCGCCCCGCGCAATCCCCAGATTGACGAGCGTTTCGGCGTGATCGGGATCTGCGTCCAGGACCGTCCGGTAACTGGCCAGGGCTTCATCGTGGCGGCCCAACTGCCACAGGGTCAGGCCCAGGCCGCAATGGGCGGCTGTCTCGCGCGGCGCCAAAGTGACGGCGCGGCGATAGCAGCTCTCTGCCGCCTGCAAATCATCCTTGTCGCGGTACAGGTTGCCCAGATTGACAAACGCGCCGGCAAAACCGGGTTGAAGGGCGATGGCCTTACGAAAACTTGCCTCGGCCTCGTCCCACAGCCCCATGCTTCGTTGCACATTGCCCAGATTGTTATGCGCTACCACGCTGCCGGGTTGCAGGGCGAGCGCACGGCGGAACGCAGCCACTGCTTCCTCCGGCCTGTCCTGCGCCGCCAGCGCATTGCCCATATTGTTGTAGATGTCGGGATCGTCCGGCTTCAAAGCCAGGGCCCTGCGATAGCCGGCCACCGCACCCTGCATGTCGTTCAGGCTCTGCAGCGCCAGGGCGAGATGGAAATGATACGCAGCCTCACGATCGTGCAGCGCGATAGCTTTTTGAATCAGTTCTGCCGCGGTTTTGGCCTGGCCCTGTTGCAGTGCAACCATGCCCAACAGATGCAAGGCGTCCGCGCTGTTGGGATCGGCGGTCAGGACTTGACGGTAAAGCGCGGCAGCCTGTTCCAACTGTCCGTTGCTGTGCAGTTGTACCGCTTCATTGAGCACACTTCGAATATTGGGACCTGCCAATGGTGTGCCTTTCCCGATCTCCTGTTTCAAACATCTTCTGCACCGCAGCACAGTGCCGCGCGATGTTGGCAAGGGCCACTGCAACGAAACGGTGCGAACCGTCCCACCTACATTGACTTCGTTTCATCATGTGACAAGATTATTTCATGATTTGGCGAGCGTTGCTCATCTCGCCTCGATACAAAAAAAGAACAACGCAAATAATAAGGGCCCAACAGCACATCTAAAAACAAAACAACACAACACAACAAGCGGGGGAATGCATGAACAACCTACTGCAGAGGCTTATGCTTGGCTGCTCGGCAACAGCCATGTTCACCCTGTCAATCCCTGGCGCGCAGGCGCAGGAACCGGCCAGTGTAGAGT
>Ga0310811_10004462_pt1 | contig 17577 bp, 17 predicted proteins | sample YCmetagenome_FD_207642 | JGI IMG/M metagenome (GOLD analysis project Ga0310811, IMG submission 207642) | Soil microbial communities from experimental microcosm in Duke University, North Carolina, United States - YC | ecosystem: Engineered > Artificial ecosystem > Soil microcosm > Unclassified ...
CTCGACGACGACTTTGCCCTCCCACAGACACCGGTACATCCCGTCGCTGGTCACCGTGCCGATCGGCGTGGCATCGAGCTCCCACTTCGCGGCGATCGCCTGAACGTCTTTCACCCGGTCCGTTTTTGCGACGACCAGCATCCGTTCCTGCGATTCGGACAGCAGGATCTCGTAGGGCGTCATGCCCGGCTCGCGCGTGGGGACCTCGGACAGATCGATCTCCACGCCCACACCACCGCGCGCCGCCATCTCGGCCGACGACGACGTCAGCCCGGCAGCCCCCATGTCCTGGATCGCGACGATGTGTCCCGAGCCGATCAGCTCGAGGCTCGCCTCGAGCAGCAGTTTTTCCGTGAATGGATCGCCGACCTGAACCTGCGGACGGCGGCGCTCACTTTCCTTCGTGAGCTCTTCCGACGCGAAGGAAGCGCCGTGGATGCCGTCGCGGCCCGTCCGCGAGCCGACGGCGAGCAGGATATTGCCGACGCCGTGGGCGGCTGCTTTGATCAGCTCTTTCTCCCTCAGCACACCCACGCACATCGCGTTGACCAGGGGGTTGCCCGAGTAGCTCGGCGAGAAATCGACCTCGCCACCCAGCGTCGGCACGCCGACGCAGTTGCCGTAGTCGCCGATGCCTTTGACCACGCCGGCAAACAGGTACCGGTTCCGCGGCTCGTCCACCGGACCAAAGCGCAGGCTGTTGAGGAGCGCGACGGGGCGGGCCCCCATCGTGAAGACGTCGCGCAGGATGCCGCCGGCGCCGGTCGCCGCGCCCTGATACGGCTCGACGGCGGACGGATGGTTGTGCGACTCGATCTTGAAGGCGACCGCCCAGCCGTTGGGGAGCCGCAGCACGCCGGCGTTCTCGCCGGGTCCCTGGACGACCTGTGCACCCGTCGTCGGAAACGTCTTCAGCACCGGCCGCGAGTGCTTGTACGAACAGTGCTCGCTCCACAGCGCCGAGAAGATGCCGAGCTCGGGGAACGTCGGCTCGCGGCCGAGCATGGCGTTGATGCGGGCGTACTCTTCAGTTGTGAGGTTGTGTTCCTGGACGAGCTCGGGCGTGATCTTCGGATCGGTCACTTACGCGTCACACTTTTTGCCACCGCGCGGAACACGCGCGCCAGCACGTTGGGGAAGGGAGACTTGAGCAGCTGCTCGGCCTCGCCGGCGTCGAACCAGACGCCGTGGCAGTGGGTGCACTGATCGATCTGAATGCCGTCCCATTCGCCGGTGATCAGATCGTAGCCGCATTTGGGACACTTCATGTAGTGGGACTTCCGCTCGGCCGCGGCGGCCGCCTGCTTCACCGCCTGTTGTTGTTGCCGCAGCAGCTCTGCGTCGCGCCGCGCGAAATACTCGTCCTCATTCTTACTGGGCTTGTCAGTCATGCGTGCCCGCCGGCGATGGCGGCGGCGCCGGTGGCGGATTCGGAGGCGCCGTGATGCGCAGCGTGTCGCCGCCCGGATTCGCCATCGGAACCTTTCCCGGAGGCGAGGAGGACTCGCCCGAGTAGCGGTGCCCATCCCAGCGCAGCACCGCGTCTACCACTTTGCCGTTCTGCAGCGTCACGACGTCCATCGTGCCGCAGGTGTACTCGCAGCCGTTGCGGAAGAACAGATATGTGTACTCGCCGACGCGCCGCACCGCTGCCGGCGCAGCCCACAGCTCGTAGATCTCGCGCTCGCCCATCCCCGGATTGATCGTCCCCGTGTCGTCGGAGACGTAGGGCACGTCATGCGTCAGCGGGCCGCCGCCACCTTGCGGTGCCGAGGGCAGGGGCGGGCGCGCGTGCTGCGCCGCCTGCTGCTGCTGTGCCGCGGCAATCCGGGCTGCCGCCGTATCCGGCGCGGGACGCACCGGCGGTGGAGCCTGTTGGGCCGTCGACGACCGTCCGCGAAGCTTGTCCCACGCCAGCTTCAGCTTCGCCTTCGCGGCGTCGACCTGCTCACACCCTAAGGTGGCGACCGTCAACAGCGCGCAAATCGCCAGCGTGCTGCGTCGCATTGCGAGCCTCCAGAGAAAGGAAGACGCGGGCGCCGTCATCACCACCCAGCACTGCTGCATTGCGGCGCTCCGGATGCGGCATGATCCCCACCACATTGCGGCCGGCGTTGCAGACGCCGGCAATATCGTGCATCGAGCCGTTCGGATTCTCAGTGACGTAGCGCAAGACAATCTGGGCGTTGCCCTCGAGCTCGGCGGCCACCCGAGCGTCGGCGACGTAGCGGCCGTCGCCGTGGGCGATCGGGAGCGTCAGCTCCTCACCGCGCTCATACAGCCGCGTGACCGGCGTATCCGTCGCCTCGACCCGTACGCGGACCGGCCGCGACAAAAACTTGAGGCGTGCGTTCCGCACCAGGGCGCCGGGCAGCAAGCCGGCTTCGCACAGAATCTGGAAGCCGTTGCAGATGCCCACGAGCGTACCGCCGGCGCGGGCATGCGCCGCGACGGCGCGCATCACCGGCGAAAACCGGGCGATCGCCCCCGACCGCAGATAGTCGCCGTAACTGAAGCCACCGGGCAGAATCACTGCATCGGCCTGCTGCAGGTCCGTGTCGCGGTGCCAGACGTAGTAGGCGTCGGAGCCGGCGGCGCGCGCGGCGTCGAGCGTGTCGGCGTCGCAGTTGGAACCGGGGAAGACGACTACTGCGACACGCTGCATTCGTAGTCCTCGGTCACGGGATTGGCGAGCAAGCGGTCGCACATCGTCCGCGCTTTGGCCGCCGCTTCCTCACGCGTCGCGGCCTGGACGCGCAGCACGAGATGCTTGCCGGCCCGAACATCGGCGACGTCCGCGAAGCCCAGCGCCTGGAGCGCATGTTGGACCGCCTGGCCCTGCGGATCGAGGAGCGACGCCCGCGGCATCACCCGGACCTCCACCGTGTAGGCGCTCATGCCGCTCCCGTTCCACTCCCGGCGCTCGGCCGATCTCCTTCATCGATGACGATAGGACCCGCGATTTCGGCCTCCTCATCCTCGGCGGGCGCTTTGAAGAAGCCCAGCAGCACCGCGCGCACGACCCCGAAGCTCATGTAGGCGATTCCCAGGGGAAACAGGAACAGGTCATGCTTCCAGATCCCGAATACCAGGATAACAACAATCAGCGCCAGCCCCAATAGTCCGCTGATGCTGCGGAAGCCTGCGCGAGGCAACGTGGGATAGTGCACGTTGCTCACCATCAGGATGGTCAGGGCGATCATGAGGAACGTGATGAGCAGATGCCAAGGCAACGTGTGCAGCGACGCGTATAGCGGCGTCTGAGTAAACGGATAGTAGGTCGCGAGCGTCATCCCGGCCGCCGGCGAGGGCAACCCGATGAAGTACGTCTTGGCGCGACCGGCCTGCGTGACGTTGAAACGCGCGAGCCGGATCGCGGCGGCCATGACGTAGAAGTAGCAGAAGATCCACGCCGCGCCGCCGGTCCCGCTGCCGCTGGCCGCCGCTCCCCCCCCTCCGGCGGCGAACTCCACCTGGTACATGAGGAAGGCGGGCGCGACACCGAAGCTGACGATATCGACCAGACTGTCGAGCTCGGCGCCGAACCGCGTGCCGGTGCCGGACAGCCGGGCCACCCGGCCGTCCAGCGTATCGAGGATCCCGGCGAAGACGACGAACCAACCGGCGCGGTAGAACTCCCCGCGCGTCGCCAGCACCATGGCCCAGATGCCGAAGAACAGATTGAAGAGCGTGAACAGGCTCGGCACCACGATCACCACCCGCCGGATCGGGAAGGGCGATGGTCTCATGGGTACTCCGCCAGCACGGTGCCGCCGACGCGCACGACGTCGCCCGGCTTGACCTTGACCGCCGGCCGCGCCGAAAGCGGGAGGAAGACGTCGGTGCGGGAGCCGAAGCGGATCAGGCCGAGTCGCGCGGCCTGCGCGATGTGATCACCCTGCTTGGGATCGGTCACGATGCGGCGGGCGATGAGTCCCGCGATCTGGCGCACCAGCACTCGGCCGCGCGGTCCCCGGATGCCGATCGAAGACTGCTCGTTATCGAGACTCGCCTTCTCGTCGGCGGCGTGCAGGAATTTTCCCTTGTTGTAGTGCAGCAGCTCGACCGTGCCGTCCACGGGGTAGCGGTTCACGTGCACGTTGAACACGGACAGGAAGATCGAGATGCGAATCGACCGTTCCTTGACGTACATCGGCTCGTCGGTCTCGATGACGTGAACCACGCGGCCTTCCGCCGCCGCGAGCACGTACTTGTCACCGCGCGGTCCCGGGCGGATCGGATCGCGAAAGAAGGCGACCACCCAGAGCGCCACGATGCCGAGAATCACGCCGAGCGGCCACAGCCAGAACAGGGCCGCGATCGTGACGATCCAGGCGGCAGCAATGAATGGCCATCCTTCGGGCGCGATCCTCACTCCAGGGTCTGACCGGTGATGCGCTTGTAGGCGTCGCGGTAGCGCTCGCTGGTCGCCCGCACGACATCCTCGGGGAGCGGCGGCGGGGGCGCTTCGCCGTTCCACTTTCCTTTCTTCTTCAGGTCTGCGAGATAGTCGCGCAGCGGCTGCTTGTCGAAGCTCGGCTGGCTCTTGCCGGGCTCATACCGGTCGGCCGGCCAGAACCGGGAGGAGTCGGGCGTGAGGATCTCGTCGATCACGATCAGCTCGCCCTGCGGCGTGGTGCCGAACTCGAACTTCGTGTCGGCGATGATGATGCCGCGCTGCGCCGCGTAATCGCGGCCGGCTTCGTACAGCGCGAGACTCGCGCCGCGCAGCCGCTCCGCGGTCAGCCGGCCGAGCGCTGCGACCACGTGATCGAACGTGACGTTCTCGTCGTGGCCCTGTTCGGCTTTGGTCGCGGGCGAGAAGATCGGCGGCTCGAGCTGCGCGCTCTCCACAAGTCCCTGCGGCATGGGCTCGCCGGCCAGCGTTTGCGACTGCTTGTACTCGGCCCACGCCGAGCCGGAGATGTAGCCGCGGACGACGCATTCGAACGGCACCGTCGTCGCACGGCGCGAGAGCATGGCACGGCCGTGCAGCTCGTCCCGATACGGCGCGAGCGCGGGCACGCGCGCCACGATCTCGTCGGCGTTCGCGGTGAGGAGATGGTGGGGCATGACGGACTTGAGGCGGTTGAACCAGAACGCACTCAGTTGCGTGAGCACGGCGCCCTTGTGGGGGACCGCTTCCCGCATGACGACGTCGAAGGCGCTGACGCGATCGCTCGCCACGAGCAGCAGCGTCGCGTCATCGACCTCGTAGACTTCGCGCACCTTCCCGCGCCGCAGCAGGGGCAGCGGCAGTTTGCTCTGTACCAGCACACCCGTCATACCTGAACCTCCGCCGTCGCGGCCGCCGGGGCCGCCGCTTGAATGGACCGCATCAATGCCGGCAGCACGCGATCGAGGAATTCGTCGACTTGCTCGGGCGCGCGACCGACGTACGACGCCGGATCGATCTCCTCCTGCCGGGCGCGCACGTCGAGCCGCTTGAACTCGGGCGTCTTGGCAAGCCGGTCCAGCAGCGCCGCTGATCCCTCGATGCTCTGCGCCCGGATCACTTCGTGCAACTGCTGCCGGTCGCCGCCGGCCTTCACGCCGCGCATCAGCAGGCGCTCGGTCGCCAGGAACGGCATCGCCTTGTCGACGTGCTCGCGGATCGCCGCGTCCCGCACCTCGAGACCCGCCGCGACGTTGGTGGCGAGTACCAGAATGGCATCGGTCGCGAGAAATGCTTCCGGAATCACGAGCCGGCGGTTCGCGCTGTCGTCGAGCGTGCGCTCGAGCCACTGTGTGGCCGCCGTATGCCAGGCGTTGCCCTCGAGCTCGATCACGAACCGCGCCAGGCTCGTCATGCGTTCGGCCCGCATGGGATTGCGCTTGTACGGCATGGCGGACGAGCCCACCTGCTCGCTCTCGAACGGCTCGAGCAGCTCGCCTTCGTGCTGCAACAGACGCAGATCGGTCGAGAACTTCGCGGCCGACTGCGCGACGCCCGACAACACGGCGAGCACCTGCGCGTCGAGCTTACGCGTATACGTCTGACCGGTGACCGCCAGCGCCTGCGTGAATCCCATGGTCCGCGAGACGCGCGCGTCGAGCTCGGCGACCTTGGCGTGATCGCCGTCGAACAGCTCGAGGAAACTCGCCTGCGTCCCGGTCGTCCCTTTCACACCGCGAAACCGCAGCGTACTGATCCGGTTGAGCAGCTCCTCGGCGTCGAGCGCGAAGTCCTGCATCCAGAGCGTCATGCGCTTGCCCACGGTCGTGAGCTGCGCGGGCTGGAAGTGCGTGTACGCGAGGCAGGGGAGCGCGCGATAGCGACGCGCCAGCTTCCCCATGGCGACGAGCACGGCGCCGATGCGGCCGAGCAGCAGCTGCATCGCCTCGCGCATGAGCACGAGATCGGCGTTGTCCGTCACGAACGCGCTGGTGGCGCCCAAATGAATGAAGGGACGCGCGGCCGGCGCCTGGTCACCGAGATGGTGAATGTGCGCCATCACGTCGTGACGGAGCCGGCGCTCGTACTCGGCGGCCTTGTCGAGATCGGCGTCGTCGAGATGCGCGCGCAGCTGGGTGATCGCGGCCTCCGGGATCTGGAGTCCCAGCTCTTTCTCGCTCTCCATGAGCGCGAGCCACAGCCGCCGCCACAAACCGATGCGCCGGCGGTCACCCCACAGCATCTGCATCGCCGGGGAGGCATAACGCGTCGAGAGCGGCGAGGACCAGCTCAAACGGCGGCCTTGGCCCGGGCCACCAGCTTGCCCCAGTCGGCGAGGAACTGCTCGAGACCTTTGTCGGTCAGCGGATGCAGCAGCAGCTTCTTCAGGACCTCCGGCGGCAGCGTCGCGACGTCCGCGCCGATCATCGCGGCCTCCACGACGTGGCGCGGATGGCGGATCGACGCCGCCAGGATCTCCGTCTCGATGTTGTAGTTGTCGAAAATCGTCCGCGCTTCCCGGATGACGTCCATCCCTTCCTGACCGACGTCGTCGAGCCGACCGATGAACGGGGAGACGTACGACGCGCCGGCCTTGGCCGCGATCAGGCACTGTACGCTCGAGAAACACAGCGTGACGTTCGTGCGAATGCCGGCGGAGGCGAGCCGCCGCACGGCGACCATTCCCGCCTCGAGCATGGGAATCTTCACGACGATGTTCTCGGCGATCTTCGCGAGCTCGGTGCCCTCTTTGACCATCTCGTCGGCGTCGACGGCGACGACTTCCGCCGACACCGGGCCGTCCACGAGCGAGCAGATCTCTTTCAAGACGTCGCGCGGGTCGAGGTCACCCGCCTGTTTGGAGAGCAACGAAGGATTGGTGGTGATCCCGTCGATCAGGCCGGCCTGCGCTGCCCAGCTGATGTCTTTCAGACTCGCGGTGTCGAGGAAAAACTTCATGACGTAGACGCCTCGGCGTAGAGGTCCGGAGGATACCGCACCGCCTCCAAGTACAATCCCTGCGGCGGAGCGGGCGGGCTGGCCGCCAGATTATCAGTCGCGACGAGCAGACGGGGAAAATCCTCGGGCGGGCGCCGGGCAAGGGCGATGTCGACCATGGTGCCCACAATGAACCGCACCATGTGATGCAGAAATCGATCGGCCTCGACCGTGAACGCCATTCCCATTCCGTCCGCTCGCGGCGCCCATTGCGCAAGCGCCACGCGGCATCGGTAATGGGGTGTGTTCGCGCCGGCCGCGGCCAGACCGCGAAAGTCGTGCTCTCCCAGCAGGGCGACGGCCGCGACGTGCAGCGCACGAAAATCCAGCTCGCGGCCTAAGGCCCATTCGTACGGCTTGCGGAACGGTGACGCCGCTGCCTCGTCGGTCCCGATCAGGTACCGGTAGCGCCGCGCCGTCGCGCTGCGCCGAGCGTCAAAGCCGGGCCGCATCACATGCACCTGCTGCACCCAAATCTCACGCGGCAAGAGCGCATTGAGCGCGCGCCGGAGATCATCCGGCGCCCAGCGCTCGGCACCCGAAAAACTGACCGCCTGTCCCAGTGCGTGGACGCCGGTGTCCGTGCGCCCCGCCCCGGTGGCCGTCGTCTTCCGGCCCATCAGCCGCTCGAGGACCGCCTCGAACTCGGCTTGGACCGTGCGATCGGCAGGCTGCCGCTGCCATCCCGCGAAGCCACCCCCGTCGTACTGGATCACCGCAAGGAAGGGGCGGCTTGTCACGCGTGGAAAGATGCAACTCGTTGTCACTATTTGACAAGGGTGATAGCCTTAATCCTGCATGGATACCGCACCGCTGCGTCGCGCTCTCGCGACCCTCGCCAATCGCCAGTCGCTCACCGAGGATCAGACCACCGAGGTGTTCGGCGTCGTGATGAGCGGCGAGGCGACGCCGGCGCAGATCGGCGCGCTCCTGATGGGACTCAGGGCGAAGGGCGAAACGGCCGACGAGATCGCAGGCGCCACGCGCGCGTTGCGTGCGGTCATGGTGCGCGTGAACACGATGGCGGAGCACCGGCCGCTGGTCGATACGTGCGGCACGGGCGGCGGTACGGTCCCGACGTTCAACATCTCGACCGTGGCGGCATTCGTCGCCGCCGGCGCGGGCGCGGTCGTCCCCAAGCACGGCAACCGCTCCTACACGACGCGCTGCGGCTCGGCAGACGTACTCGAGGCCCTGGGCATTCGCATCGTGCTCGACGCGACAGCGGCGACGCGGCTGCTCTCCGAGGCGCGAATCGTTTTTCTTTTCGCCCCGAGCTTCCATCCCGCGATGAAGCACGTCGGGCCGATCCGCCGCGAGCTCGGGACGCCGTCGGTCATGAACTTGGTCGGACCACTCGCCAATCCGGCGGGCGTCACGCGACAAGTCATCGGCGTCGCCGAGGCCGATCGCGCGCCGGTCGTTGCCGACGCGCTCGTGCGCCTCGGTGCCGAGCACGCCCTCGTCGTGCATGGACGCGTGGGCATGGACGAGATCTCGCCGCACGGCGTCACGGACGTGTGGGAAGTGAAGGACGGCGCGGTGCGAAAGTGGGAAATCGATCCCGAGCGTTTCCGCCTGGGGATCAGGGATGTGACAGCGCTCCAGGGTGGGGAGCCGGCCGCCAATGCGGAGCGCTTCGAGCGCATTTTGGGCGGGGGGAATGGCTCGGCGTCGAAGGCGGACGTCGACGCAGCGGGGCTCGCCGCGGTGCTGCTCAATGCCGGTGCCGCGATCTACGTGGCTGGAATCGCGAGCTCGCTCGCCGAAGGAATCGGCCGGGCGCGCGAGGTCGTCGCATCGGGCGCAGCCCGCGCGGCGCTCGACCGGCTGCGCAAAGCGACGGCTAGTATTTCCTGATGACTCCGACGACCACGCCCTGCACGATGACATCGCGCTCGTTGAGCCGCAGTGGCTGCATCGAGTCGTTGGCGGGCTGCAGCCTGATCCAGCCGCCGGGCTCGCGATAGAAGCGTTTCACCGTGGCGCCCTCTCCATGGACCAGCGCGATGACGGTCTGGCCGGCATCGGCCTGATTCCGTTCCTGCACGACGACGTAGTCGCCGTCCTTGATGTGCTCGTCGATCATCGAGTCGCCCCGCACTTTCAACACGTAGCTGCGGCCGCGCCGGGGCAGGAGCTCGTCGGGAACGGCGATCGTCTCGTCGCTGGTGACGGCTTCGATCGGCGCGCCCGCGGCGACGAGGCCGAGCAGCGGCAGCTCCGTCGCGCCGGTTTGTCCCTTGGGCGGGACGACCTCGATCGCCCGGCTCTCGTTATGCGTGCGCCGGATGTACCCTTTGCGCTCGAGATTGGTGAGATGTTCGTGGACCGTGGCCAGCGACTGGAATCCGAACTGACGGGCGATCTCCTCGAAGCTGGGGGCGTACCCCTTTTCTTCGATGTGCTTCGCGATGTAGTCCAGGATCTCGCGCTGGCGCCGCGTGACCGGCATTTTGGCTCCCGAAGATATACCGAAACACTAATTTACCCGAAGAACGACCGAACGCAAGGATGCTTCTCGACCCCATTCTGGCCGTGACACGGGCGCGCGTTGCGGCTCTTCATCAAAGAGCCGCAGACGTCGAGCGCCAAGCCGCGAAAGCCCAGCCGCCGCCGCCTTTTCCGAGCCGAGGCGCGACCGTGGGCATCATCGCGGAGATCAAGCGGCGCTCCCCGTCGCAGGGGGACATCCGGCCGGATCTCGACCCCGTCGCGTACGCCGTCCGGTACGCGCGCGGCGGCGCCACAGCGATTTCGGTCCTGACCGAGGAGGTCCATTTCGGAGGCTCGCTCGCAGACCTGGCCGCTTGTTCCCGGGCGGTGCGGGTTCCGACGCTGCGAAAGGACTTCATCATCGATGAGCTGCAGCTGCTCGAGGCGGTGGCGGCCGGGGCGAGCGCCATATTGTTGATCGCCCGCATTCTGGAGCCTGAGCAGCTCGCGTCGCTCGTGCGGGCCGCTCACGGGTTGGGGCTGGGCACGCTGGTCGAAGTGCACGCTGCGCGCGAGCTCGACGTCGCGCTGGCGGCCGCGCCGACTGCGATCGGCGTGAATGCGCGCGACCTCGACACGTTCACGATCGCCGCGCCGGCCGCCGAGCGACTCATTGCCCGCGTGCCGGCCGACGTGCTGACGGTCGCGGAGAGCGGTTTAGGGAGCAGGAGCGACATCGAGCGTGTGGCCGCCGCGGGCGCCGATCTGGCGCTCGTTGGCACCAGCGTCGCTCGCCAGGATGATCCTGAGCAGGCCGTACGAGCGCTGACAGGAGTGACAAGGCACTCACGAGCATGACGGCAACGGAAATCGGTCGGTTCGGGCCGTATGGCGGCCGCTACGTCCCCGAGACGCTGATGCAAGCGCTCGAGGAGCTGACGCGCGTCTACGACACGGCGCGCGCCGATCCGAAATTCTGGGCCGAGCTGGACGAGCTCCTCAAGAACTATGTCGGCCGGCCGACGCCGATCACCCGCACACCGCGTCTCTCCGCACAGGTGGGCGCAGCGGTCGTGCTCAAGCGCGAAGACCTGAACCACACGGGCGCTCACAAGATCAACAACACCCTTGGCCAGATTCTGCTCGCGCAGCGCATGGGCAAGCGACGCATCATCGCCGAAACGGGGGCGGGGCAGCACGGCGTGGCGACCGCCACCGTCTGCGCGCGTTTCGGCGTCGAGTGCGTCGTCTACATGGGCGAAGAGGACATGCGCCGCCAGCGGCTCAACGTGTACCGCATGGAGCTCATGGGGGCCAAGGTCGTTCCCGTCACGTCCGGCACGCGCACGCTGAAGGACGCGACGAACGAAGCGTTGCGCGACTGGGTCACGAACGTGATGACGACGCACTACATCATCGGCTCGGTGGTCGGTCCGGACCCGTTCCCACGTATGGTACGCGACTTCCAGTCCGTCATCGGACGCGAGGCACGCGCGCAAACGCTCGAGCAATTCGGCCGGCTGCCGAGCACGGTCGTGGCCTGCGTCGGCGGCGGCTCCAACGCCATCGGCATCTTCACCGCGTTTCTCGAGGATCGCGCGGTGAGGCTCGTCGGAGTCGAGGCTGCCGGCGAGGGGGTCGCCACGCACAAGCATGCTGCGACCTTGAGTGCCGGACGTCCCGGCGTCTTCCATGGCAGCTTGAGCTATTTACTGCAAGATGCCGACGGCCAAGTGCAGCCCGCGCATAGTGTTTCCGCGGGCCTCGACTATCCCGGCGTAGGGCCGGAACATGCTTACCTGAAAGACACGGGGCGCGTATTGTATGACTCCGTGACGGACCGGGAGGCGCTGGACGCCTTCGCGGCGCTATCGCGGCTGGAAGGTATTCTGCCGGCACTCGAGAGCGCGCACGCGATCGCCTGGGTGCTGCGAACGCCCCGAGCCTCCGATGAACTCGTTCTCATCAACCTGAGCGGCCGCGGCGACAAGGACGTTGCGATGGTCGCCGAGCTTACGGGAGCCCCGATCTGACGAATCCGGCCGCCGACATCCCCGAGCTGGCTCTTCCGCCGTCTCAGGTCGAGGAGCTGATGCAGGTCGTCAGCAAGGGGATGCGGGCGACGCAGCTGTACCTGCCGAACAATCCCGTCTACCAGCGCGCCGTCGAAAACATTCGCGCCGCCTTCCGCCAAATCTGGCAGGCCACCGACGATCTCATCTTCGACATCGGCGAGACGGAGATGCGGTGGGAGGACCACGCGGTCTACAGCCAGGACCAACGCAACGAGTCGATTGCGTGGACACTGTACAAGGACGGCGTCCGTTCGCTGACCTTCAAGCCCGGCGTCGAAGACGCCGAGATCGTGCGCTTCCTCGCCGTCCTCCAGCAGGCCAAGAACCTGCAAGCCGACGCCGCCGACGATCTCCTGACGCTGCTGTGGGCGGAGGATTTCCAGTTCATCACCTACACCTTCCGCGAGCTCGCCAGCGAGAACGCCGTTCCGATCGAGCGCACGGAAAAAGGTGCCCCCACGATCGCGGGAGGCGGGGGAACGCCGGGCGGCGACGGCGGGTCGGCCGACCCGCGCACCGTGCGCCGCCAGGTGGAGGAAGAGGTCCCACCCAAGCGCGAGGGCCTCGTGTCGGTCGACGACTTCGACACGACACTGTATTTCCTCGACGACAAGGAAATCGAGTATCTCCACAAAGAGGTCGAGCGCGAGTACGCGCAGGACCTGCGCGGGAACGTCCTCGCGATGCTGTTCGACTTGCTCGAGCTCCAGACGTATGGAACGGTACGCGCGGAGCTCATCTCGATCGTCGAAAACTTCATTCCCTACCTGCTCGGCGCCGGCGACTTCCGCTCGGTCGCGCTGATTTTGCGCGAGTGCAAAGTGATCCTGCAGCGCGCCCGCGAGCTCATCCCCGAGCATCGCCAGGTCCTCGAAGCGCTGCCGACGCGGCTGTCACAGCCGGACGCCCTGTCCCAGCTCCTGCAATCACTGGACGAGGCGACGAGCCATCCCACCGAGGACGAGCTCAGCGATCTCTTCAGCGAGCTGCGGGCCGATGCGCTCGGCACGTTGATGGGATGGCTGCCGAAGCTGACCAACGAGCGCGTGAAGAATCTCGTGCAGTCCTCCGCGGAGCGGCTGGCGCAGGCACACGCGCCCGAGGTCTTGAAAGCGCTCGCGAGCGCCGACCCCGCGGTGCAGCTCGAAATGGTGCGGCTCGCCGGCCGCCTGAAGCTGCCGGGCGCGCCCGACGGGATGGGCCCGCTGCTCGAGCGCGGCGAGCGCGAGCTGAAGCTCGCGGTCGTCGAGGCGCTGACGACGATCGGCAGCCCGAGCGCGACACGCCTCCTCGAAAAAGCGATCGACGATTCCGAGCGCGACGTGCGGATCGCCGCGGTGAAATTCCTGGGGCAACGCGGCCACCGGAACGCGTTCTCGCGCGTGGAAGCTGCCGTGATGGGCAACAAACTGAAGGACGCCGACCTCACCGAAAAAATGGTGTTCTTCGAGGCCTATGGCGCGCTCGCGGGGGAGACCGGCATTCCGACGCTCGAGAAGCTGCTCGTGCCGAAGGGCGGCTTGCTCGGCCGCAAGGAAGATCCGGAGACCCGGGCGTGCGCCGCCATGGCGCTGGGGAAGATCCGCACACCGGCCGCCCGCGACGTCCTGCAGAAGGTCGCGCAGGATAAGGAACCCCTCGTGCGCAACGCGGTGAACCGCGCGCTGCGCGAAGTGGGCAGCGCATGACGGCGCCGGCGGGAGGGAACAAGCGGCCCTCGATGATGGAGACCGTCCAGACGACGGACGGCTTCCTGCGCCATGCCGGCAGAGACTTTCTCATCGTCCTCTACACGGCATTTCGGTCGCTCAAGCTCTATCCGATCGAAAACTCGCAGGTGCAGAAGGCACTCGACGACCTCGCCGCGACCACCAAGCAGCTGCTCGACGTCGAGCGCGAGCTCGAGATCCGGCTGCAAGGCGAATTCATCTTCGTCAACTCCACTCGGCTCCGGCTCGACCTCGACAATTACGCGTCGTTCTCGCACATCCTGAACGTCTTCCAGCAGTGCGGGATCGGCGCGGTGCGGCTCGACGAAGGCGTGGACCGCAAGCAGCTCCAGGTGTTCGTGTCGCTGCTGCTCGCCTACGCCGCGCGGGAGGCGAACCCCAACAAGCTGTTCGAGCTGTCGCAGAAGCTGAGCGACGGCGGGGTCACACACGTGAGCGTCGAGCCGCCGCTCGAGAGCGAAGAGGACGTCGAGGACGAGGAGCGTCAGAAGGAGGCCGCCAAGCGCACGTACGCGCGGTCGGTCGCCGTGACCAAGGAAGTCATCAACTCGATTCGCATGGGCCGCACCGCCAACGTGAAAAAGGTGAAGCGGGCGGTGCAGGCGATCGTCGATCAGGTCCTCAACAACGAATCCTCGCTGGTCGGTTTGACGACGCTGCGCGACTACGACGAGTACACGTTCACGCATTCGGTCAACGTCTGCATCTTCTCCGTGGCGCTCGGCCGCAAGCTCGGCCTGACCAAGCTGCAGCTCTACGACCTTGGGATGTCGGCGCTCTTCCACGACGTGGGCAAGTCGCGGGTCCCGCTCGAAGTGCTGAATAAGGAAGGGGGACTCACCGAGGAAGAGTGGCGCATCATGCAGGCCCACCCCTGGCTGGGCGTGCTGACGCTCTTCGGTCTGCGCGGGTACGGCGAAATCCCGTACCGCGGCATGGTGGCGGCATACGAGCATCACATGAAGATCGACCTTACCGGCTATCCCAAGTCGATCCGCGGCCGCAACATGTCGATTTACTCCAAGATCATCGCCGTCGCCGACGGATTCGACGCAGCGACCAGCCGGCGCGTCTACCAGACTGTGCCGATCCAGCCCGACCAGGTCCTGAAGGAAATGTGGGAGAATCCGCGGCGGGGCTACGACCCGGTCGTCGTCAAGGCCTTCATCAACCTGATCGGCATCTATCCCGTGGGCACGTGCGTGATTCTCGACACCTACGAGGTGGCGCTCGTCCACAGCGCGAATCCCGACGTCGCGCACGTCCATCGCCCCGTGGTTCGCGTCGTCACGACGCCTGACGGCGCGCTGCTGACGCCGGGCACCGTCGTCGATCTCTCCGTGAAGGACGCGAACGGCAACTACCCGCGCACCATCGTCAAGGTCACCGACCCGGTCAAATACGGCATCAACGTCAGCGACTACTTTGTCTGAGAGCCCCTCTCCATCGCCCTCCCGCATGGCGGCGCGGTGGCGGGCACTCGCGAAGGGCAACTCGGCGGCGTTCATCCCGTACCTCACGGCCGGCTACCCGACGCCGGCCGTGTCGTGTGACGCGCTGCGACGCGTCGCCCGGGCGGGCGCCGACTTCGTCGAGGTCGGCGTGCCGTTCTCCGATCCGCTCGCCGACGGCCCCACGATTCAGCGGACCACGCAGACGGCGCTGGAGCAGGGCATGACGCTGCCGCGCGTCCTCGAGCTGATTCGAGACGCGGCGCTCGACGTGCCGGTCGTCATCATGACCTATCTCAATCCCGTCATGGCGTACGGCGTCGAGCGCTTTGCGCGCGATGCGCGCGCGGCCGGCGCGGCGGGCGTACTGCTGACCGATCTGCCGGCAGGCGCCGATCCCGCGATCGAGCAAACGGCCCGAGCGAATGGACTCGACGTGATTCGCCTGGTCGCGCCGACGACGGACGATCGCCGGCTCAAGAGCGTCGTGGCGAGTGCCTCGGGATTCGTCTACCTGATCTCGCGACTCGGCGTGACCGGCGCCCGCGCCGACGCGCCGGCGGGGCTCGAGCAGCAGGTCGCACGCGTTCGCGCGGTCACCGATGTTCCCGTCGCGGTCGGGTTTGGCATCGGCACACCGGCGCAAGCGCGTGCGGCGGCGCGCCATGCCGACGGCGTCGTGGTCGGCAGCGCGCTCATGGACGCGCTCGCCAAAGGCGGCGTCGACGCCGTGGAACGGCTGGCCGCCGATCTCGCGGCGGCCGTGCACTCGCCCCGATGAGCGTCGCGCGCTTCGTCACGCTCTACAGCCAGGCGCTGGCCTGGATCGGCTTGGCGCTCCTCATCGCCATCCTCATTGTCGATCCCAGCTGGCTCGGAGCGGTGCAGCTCGTCGAGCTCGTCCTGATGTTGGGCTGCGCGATCGCGCTCCGCGGCCTCACGGTCCCGCTGAGCAAATACTCCTACCTCACGCAGACCGCGCTCGTCGGACTCGCCGGCAGCCTGCTCGTCGGTGTGCCCGCGACCGCGCTCGCCATTGCGGGCGCCACGGTCGTCACGGATTCCTTGTTGCAGCGCAAGCCGCTGCGCGTGGCGTGGATCAATCTCGGGCGCGAGGTCATCACACTGGTCGCGGCGTATGGGGTCTATGCGACCGCGCTCCACTGGCTCGGCTCGCCCGCCCTCACCATCGAGCTCCTGCCCGCACTCGCCGGCTACGCGCTTGCCTACTTCGTGTTCGGCCGGCTGCTGTTCTACTTCACGCTGATCATTCGCTCGAAGCTCGAGCCCGCCGAGCGATTGATGATCGTGCGGTACGAGGTGATCGCCTATGCGGCAACGGTGTTCGCGGCGACGACGTTCGTCGGCGCGGTCGTGGCCTGGTCGTCGGTCGCCGCGTGGCTGCTCGTCGCCCTCGTGCTCACGTTCCTCGGGCTCCTGCTCAAGCAGATGGTCGAAGAGGCGATTTCGGCGGAGGAGCTGAACAAGATCCACGCGATGGAAGCGGTGATCACGGCGAACATCAGCCTCGAAGATTCCTTCCGCCGCATCGAGCGCCTCGCCAACCGGCTGGTCGATTGGGGCGACTTCCGCATCTACCGCCTGCACGATGGCCAGATGTCGCTCGTGCACCGCTCGGCGCGCGGCCGCGAAGGCCGCGGCGAGCCGTCGCCCGACACGGCCGCGTTACGGCACGCCGTTGCCGCGAGCGGCGAGACCGTCGTGATCGACGACGTGATCCGGGACAAGCGGGTCGCGGACGCGCCGCTCGACGTCCAGAGCCTCGTCATCGTGCCCCTCAAGTTCGGCGACCAGGTGATCGGGACGCTCGAGCTCGAGCATCACAAGAAGCATTGCTATCGCCGCCAGGACATTCTGACGATCACCACGTTCGCGAGTCAGCTCGCGACGGCCGTCCACATCACCGATCTGCGCCGCCCGCTGGTCGAAACGGTCGACCGCATGACGCGCCAGCTCGCGACGATCGCGCAGACCGCCGAGGCGCTCAAGCAGGTCGCGTCGGCCGTTGCGGCCTCCACCGGCGTGATCCGCGAGGGCGCGCGGCGTGAAGAGGGCGAGGTGTCGGGCGGTCTCGAGGCGACGGAGAGTCTGGCGCAGGTGTCGCGCCGGGTGTCGGACGACGGCGCGGGAGCGGCGCGCGCGTCGACGGCGGCGAGCGACGTCGCCAGCCGCAACCGCACGCAGATTCGCGAAGCGATCGAGCGACTGGTCGCGCTCAAGGCGTTCGTCGGCGAAAGCTCGAGCAAAGTGCAGCAGCTCGGCCAAACCAGTCGCCGGATCACCGGCTTCATCGCCTCAATTCGCGAGCTTGCGGACATGACGAATCTGCTCGCGCTCAACGCAGCGATCGAAGCCGCGCGCGCCGGCAAGCACGGCAAGGGCTTCGGCGTCGTCGCCGACGAGGTGCGGCACCTCGCCGAGCAGAGCGCGACGGCCGCGGCGGAAGCCGGCGAGCTGGTACAGGACATTCA
>Ga0310811_10004463_pt1 | contig 17576 bp, 21 predicted proteins | sample YCmetagenome_FD_207642 | JGI IMG/M metagenome (GOLD analysis project Ga0310811, IMG submission 207642) | Soil microbial communities from experimental microcosm in Duke University, North Carolina, United States - YC | ecosystem: Engineered > Artificial ecosystem > Soil microcosm > Unclassified ...
GGGCAGATCGACGATGTGCCCGACAAGGCGCTTCCGCCGCCGCGGCTTTTCGAGAAGCCCGGCCTGCCCAACCTGTCGGGGACCGGTGAGACCTATCGTCCGGCGGGCTCGCTTGCGCGTGGCGGACAGCGGGCGGCAGCGACCGGCGACTACCAGGCTTGGACCCCGGACTGAGGTGAGCTGGAGGGCCGCCGCGATCCTCTCGCTCGGCCTGCTTGCGGCCGGCTGCGATCGCGTGTCCGGATCCAAGGACCAGCCGCAAGCCAATGACGCGGCACAAGCGGCGAAGCCAGTGCCCCCGCCGCCCGGAACCACGCCGATGAACCAGCGGGTGGCGGTGCTCGGCATCCTCAACAAGCGCAACGGGATCGCCCGCGACATCGCGCTGCGGCCCGGTCAGGCCGTCAAGATCAAGGATCTGATTGTTCGCCTGCGCGCCTGCGAGAAGACCCCGCCGTGGGAGTTCGACCAACTGACCGGCGCCTTTGTCCAAGTCGACGTGCAGCAGCCCGAGGGCAATTGGAATCGGGTGTTCTCGGGCTGGCTTTACAAGGAGAGCCCGTCACTCAACGTGGTCGAGCATCCAGTCTACGACGTCTGGCCCAAGAGCTGCACGATGAACTTCCCGGCCGCGACCGAGGAAGCGGGGTCGCTGGACGACGACAGCAAGCCGTCGAGTGACCGCCAGTCGGGGAATGGCGGCACCGACGCCGAGCCGAGCGCCTCCCCCAGCAATTGAACATAGGCCTTTCGCGGCACGTCGATCGCGCCGAGCGAGGCAAGGTGGCTGGTCATGAACTGGCAGTCGAGCAAGGTGAAGTGCCCGGCGCGAAGCCGCGCCACTAGAAAGGCGAGGGCAGCCTTGGAAGCATCACGGACCCGGCTGAACATGCTCTCACCGAAAAAGGCCCGGCCGAGCGCCACGCCGTAAACCCCGCCGACCAGTCGCTCTGCTTCCCAGACTTCCACCGAATGGGCGACACCAGCGGTGTGGAGCGCGACCATCGCTTCTTCGATCGGGCGATTGATCCAGGTTTCCGGCCGGTCGGCGCATCCGGCCAGCACGCCGGCAAAATCCTGATCGGCCGTGACCCGGAAGCGGCCCGAGCGGAGGCGCTTGGCCATGCTCCGCGAGAGGTGGAAGCCGGATAAGGGCAGGATAGCGCGGACCCGCGGCTCGACCCAGAACAACTCGTCGTTGTCGCGGCTGTCCGCCATCGGGAAGACGCCCGTGGCATAGCCCCGCAGCAGCAGGTCGAGGTCGAGCGGGCCGCTCATGCTCCCGATCTAGCGAGCCGGTCGGCGCTTGGCGACTAGCTCCGCTGCTCTTCGAGCCAGCGCTCCAGCCACTTGATCGTGTAGTCGCCGCTGGCGAAGGCCGGATCCTTGAGGATGCGCTGGTGAAGGGGGACGTTGGTCTTGGGCCCCTCGACCACGAACTCCTCGAGCGCGCGAGACAGACGGGCGATGGCCTGCGCGCGGTCCTCGCCCCACACGATCAGCTTGCCGATCATGCTGTCGTAGTAGGGCGGCACCTTGTAGCCCGAATAGAGGCCGCTATCGACGCGGGTCTGGAGACCGCCGGGCGCGACGTAATTCTTGATGAGGCCGGGCGACGGCGCGAAGCTCTCAGGGTCCTCGGCGTTGATCCGGCACTCGATTGAGTGGCCCGACAGCCGCACCTCGTCCTGCGTGACGCTCAGCCCGCGGCCCTCGGCGATGCGAAGCTGCTCCGCGACAAGGTCGAGGCCGGTGATCATCTCCGTCACCGGATGCTCGACCTGGAGCCGGGTATTCATCTCGATGAAGTAGAACTGCCCGTCCTCGTAGAGGAATTCGATGGTGCCGGCGCCGCGGTAGCCCATCTCGGCCATCGCCTTCGCGACGATTCCGCCCATTTCGGCGCGCTGCTCGGCCGAAATGACCGGTGAGGGCGCCTCCTCGATGACCTTCTGGTGGCGGCGCTGGATGGAGCAATCGCGCTCACCGAGGTGGACCGCCTTGCCTTCGCCATCGCCGAAGATCTGGAATTCGATGTGCCTCGGGTCGCCGAGGTACTTTTCCATGTAGACCGTGGGGTCGCCGAACGCCGCATTTGCCTCGTTCGAGGCCTGGCTCATCAGTGTTTCGAGGCTGCTGGGATCGGGCACGACTTTCATGCCCCGTCCACCGCCGCCCGACGCTGCCTTGATCAGGACGGGATAGCCGATCTCCTCGGCGATGGCTTTGGCCTCCGCGAGATCGCTGATCGGGCCCGGCGAGCCGGGGACGAGCGGTAGGCCGAGCGCGGCAGCGGTCCGCTTGGCCTCGACCTTGTCGCCCATGATCCGGATATGCTCGGGCTTGGGCCCCACCCAGATGATGTTGTGCAGCTCGACGATCTCGGCAAACTGCGCGTTCTCGGACAGGAAGCCGTAGCCCGGATGAATGGCGTCGGCGTGAACGATCTCGGCCGCCGAGATGATGTTGGGGATGTTGAGGTAGGAATCGCGCGCCGCCGGCGGACCGATGCAGACCGCTTCGTCGGCCAGGCGGACATGCATGGCGTCGGTATCGGCGGTGGAGTGGACCGCCACCGTCCGGATGCCGAGTTCCTTGGCGGCCCGCAGGATGCGCAGCGCGATCTCGCCGCGGTTGGCGATCAGCAGCTTGTTGATGGTCGGCATTCTACTCGATGACCACCAGCGGCTGATCGAATTCGACCGGCTGCGCATTGGAGACCATCAGCTGGGCGATCCGGCCGGCACGGGGGGCGATAATCGGATTCATGACCTTCATCGCCTCGACGATGCAGAGCGTATCGCCCTCCTTGACCGTTTCGCCGACCGCGACGAACGGCTTGGCGCCGGGTTCGGCGGCGAGGTAGCAGGTGCCGACCATCGGCGAGCGGACCATTTCGCCGGCGGGCTCGGGCGCGGCGGCGGGCTGCGGCTCTCCACCCGAGGTGCCGGCATGCGCCGGGGCGAGGCTCGCCTGAGGCGCGGCGACGACATGCTGCACCGGCGCCGCGGCAACCGTCAGTTCGCGCTTCACCTTGATCTTGCGATCGCCGTCCTCGACCTCGATCTCGGACAGTTCGTTGGCACTCAGCAGCTCGGCGAGTTCGCGCACCAGACCGGCGTCGATCCGCATCTGCTTATGTTCGTCGGACATCGAAACTTCCCTGTAATCTGTCGCGCGCCCTCTGTCAGAGCCGGGCGGCGGCGTCCAGTGCGAGCAGGTAGCCGTGGGCGCCGAAGCCGCAGATCGTGCCTTTGGCGACCGGCGCAAGCAGGCTGCGATGCCGAAAGGACTCGCGCGCTGCGGGGTTGGAGAGGTGCACCTCGATCACCGGCACGTGAATGGCCGAGACGGCGTCGCGCAGAGCGACGGAGGTGTGGGTGAATCCGCCCGCGTTGAGGATCACCGCATGGTGCGCCTCGTCCGCCGCTTCGTGCAGCCAGTCGATGAGGTGACCCTCGTGGTTGGACTGGCGAACATCGATCTCCAGATCGAGTTCGCGCGCCCGCTCGTGCAGGCGCTGGGCGATGTCATCGAGCGTGTCGCGGCCGTACACCTCCGGCTCTCGGGTGCCTAGGCGGTTGAGGTTGGGGCCGTTTAGGACGAGGACCTTGCGCATTGCGGCAGCGGACTGCGCCACCTAGATGCCGAGGTCAATGAGCGAGACCGAAACCCACAGCATCAGCGTCAACGGCGAGCACCGCCGCGTCCCCGCCGGCACCACGGTGGCCGGCCTCGTGCTGGAACTGGGCCTCGATCCCGCCCGGGTCGCTGTCGAGCGAAATCTCGACATCGTGCCGCGCTCGACCCTGACGCAGGTTCAGGTGGAGGACGGCGACGATTACGAGATCGTGCATTTCGTGGGAGGTGGTTGAGTGAACGCGCACGCGCCGATCGGCGAGGACCAGTGGACCGTCGCCGGCCGCACCTTCACCTCGCGGCTGATCGTCGGCACAGGCAAATACAAGAGCCTCGAGCAGAATGCGGCCGCAGTGGCGGCGAGCGGGGCCGAAATCGTCACCGTCGCCGTGCGCCGGGTGAACCTCACCGATCCGAATGCGCCCAAGCTCACCGACTACATCGACCCCAAGGTCACCACCTATCTCCCCAACACGGCCGGCTGCTTCACCGCCGAGGAGGCGATCCGAACGCTGCGGCTGGCGCGGGAGGCGGGCGGCTGGACCCTGGTCAAGCTCGAAGTGCTGGCCGAGGCCAAGACCCTCTACCCCGACATGATCGAGACCGTCCGCGCGACCGAACTTCTGACCCGGGAGGGGTTCGAGGTGATGGTCTATTGCACCGACGATCCGATCATGGCTCGTCGCTGCGAGGAGGCCGGCGCGGCGGCGATCATGCCGCTGGGCGCGCCGATCGGTTCGGGCCTCGGCGTGCAGAACCCGGTGACCATCCGCCTCATCGTCGAGCAGGCCAAGGTGCCGGTGCTGGTCGATGCCGGGGTGGGCACCGCCAGCGATGCCGCCGCCGCGATGGAACTCGGCTGCGACGGCGTCCTGATGAACACCGCCATTGCCGAAGCGAAGGACCCGGTCCTCATGGCCCGTGCAATGAAGGCGGCGGTCGAGGCCGGCCGGCTCGCCTACCGCGCCGGCCGCATGCCCAAGCGCCGCTATGCCGACCCGTCGAGCCCGCTCGCCGGCCTGATCTGATGGCGGAAGCGCCCCGCGATGCCGTGCAGGCGGTGCTTGCACTGATCGCCGATGCGCTCTCCGGCGAGGGCTTCACGCTCAAGCCGAAGCTCGAGATCAAGCGTGCGGATGGCGACCTCACCGACGTGCTGGATTGCCAGACGAGCGTCTGGAACAGGACTGACGTGCAGGCATGGTTCGGGCTGTCGGCGCATCTCGAAAGCGGAACTCTGAGCCGATATATGAAGCAACGCTGGCCCGGGCGCCCGGCCAATGTCACCCGCTACGACCGCTTCGCCGTGTCGCGGCAGATCAAGTTTCCCGGAACGCCGCATACCGTCAACTGGAATGCGCTCGAGCCCCCCGGTCGTCCGGCCATCGCTGCTGAGGCAACTGCCATTATCCGTGCGGAGGTGCTGCCCTGGTTCGAGCGCATGCGCGATCCTCGACAGGTTCTCCGGTCCATGGAGGAAGGTTTCGTCTCCTCCAAGGTGCTCATCTATGCTTGCGCTTGCGGTATCGAAACAGAAGCGCGGGCCTACCTTGCCGAGCGGGCGTCCAGAAACCCGGCGATGGCCGAAGCGATCGAGAGAATACGAGCCGATCCAAGCAATCGCAAAGCGGGAAACGCCTGGGACAATGTCATGCTCAAGGCCATCGAGCTTGAGCTTGTCTAAGCGCGACGCTCACTTGATGGCTGTGACGACATGAGCCGACAATTGCCGAGGAAAGCCGGCCGCTAGCAGCGCCTCGACCGATCGTGCTTCGGCCTCGTGGAGCAGGGTGGGGTCGCGTTCCTCGATCTCGGCCTTGAGTGGGCAGCCCCGCACCAGTCCGGCGGCGGCGTCCTCCGCTTGCGCGCGCGGACTGCTTTCGCGGGCGACCGTCTCGATTTCGATGTCGGTGAAGCCGGCATCCAGCAGGTCTCGCTCGATCTGGGCCAGGTCCGCGTAGCCGAACGGGGTGCGCTCCAGGAAGCGGGGCGGATCGTTTGGGAACAGCCTCCCGACACTGTCGTGCACGATCTGGCTGGCGGGATTGCGATCGAGCCGGTCCCAGACGAGGAGGAGGTAGCGCCCGCCATCCCGAAGCACCCGCCGCGCCTCGGCATTGCCCTTCACCTTGTCGGGAAAGAACATGATTCCGAACTGGCAGACGACGAGATCGAAGGTGCCGCCGTCGAACGGCAGATCCTGGGCATCCGCCACTTCGGTGCGCACATGGACCGAGCGCGCGCGGCGGGCGGCGATGTCGAGCATCGCCTGGTTGAGGTCGGTGGCGACGATCTCCGCCTGCGGGCAGGCCTGCGCCAGCGCCGCCGTGACGATCCCGGTCCCCGCGGCCGTTTCGAGAATGCGCTTAGGGCGCCATTGCGCCGCGCGGCGCGCGACCTCTTCGGCATAAGGCTCGAACAGCAGGGGCCCGAGATGTCGGTCGTAGAGGCCGGGGACCGAACCGGCGAAGGCGGCGGCATCGTTGATCACGACTCGGTCTCCCCGAGGACTGTGCCAGGCCACAGGAATAGCGGAAAACGGACCTTTGCGCACCCGTTACGAGCGCGCCTTCTCCCGCAACGCAGAGATGGTCGTCTGGTTGGTGATCACCTCGATGTCCGTCTTGAGGTGGAGGAGTCGAATGCCGGACCGACCAAGCGCGTCGTCCAGCGCCGGGCCGAACTCCTCCGTCCGCTCGACGGTCGCCGCCCAGCCGCCGAAGGCGCGGGCGAGGGCGGCGAAGTCGGGGTTGGTCAGCTGCGTCGCCGACAGCCGCTCGGGATAGTCCCGCTCCTGGTGCATGCGGATGGTGCCATAGCTGCCGTTGTCGATCACCAGCACCAGCAGGTCCGCGCCATATTGGGCGGCCGTGGCGAGCTCCTGACCGTTCATCAGGAAGTCGCCGTCACCCGCGGCGCAAAGCACCGTCCGGTCGCGAAAGCGAAGCGCGGCGGCGATGGCGGCGGGCAGGCCGTAGCCCATCGTGCCGCTGGTCGGCGCCAGCTGCGTAGGCATCGCCGCATAGCGCCAGTAGCGGTGGAACCACCCCGAGAAATTGCCCGCGCCATTGCAGACGATGGTGTCGGGGGGAAGCTTCTCGCGCAGCAGCCCCAAACACGGCCCGAGGTCCAGCGCCACCCCGTCGCGCGGCGCGGGCGTGGTCCAGTCAAGATATGCCGCGTGTGCCTCCTGGCCCGCGCCGAACGGCAGCAGGTCGGGCTCATCCCACGCATCGAGCGCCTGTGCGAACTCGCCCATGTCGGCGCAGATCGGGAGGTCGGCGTGGTACACCCGGCCGATCTCGTTGGGATCGGGATGGACGTGCACGATCGTCTGCCCCGGATGATCGGGCGTAACCAGCATATAGCCTTCGGTCGTCGACTCGCCGAGCCGCGCGCCGACCACCAGCAGCAGGTCCGCCTCGCGGACCCGCTGCAGCAACTTGGGGTTGGGGCCGTAGCCGAGGTTGCCGGCATAGACCGGGCAATCGTTCGCGACCGCATCCTGGCGGCGGAAGGCGGCGGCCACCGGAATGCCGACCCGCGCGGCCCAGCTGGCGAAATGATGCGAGGCGCACGGGCTCCAGTCGGCCCCGCCGACGATCGCCACCGGCGCAGCGGCATCCTTCAGAAGCTCGTGCAGCGTCGCGATTGCGGCCGGGTCGGGATGCTCGACCAGCGGCGGGACGGGTGGCCGGTCGAGCGCCTCGACCTCATCGCGGAGCATGTCCTCGGGAACGGCGAGCACCACGGGTCCCGGCCGCCCGACCGTCGCCACCCGCCATGCGCGGGCGACATATTCGGGAATGCGGCGTGCGTCGTCGATCCGCGCGGCCCATTTGGCGATCGGGCCGAAGAAGGCCGGGAAGTCGATCTCCTGGAACCCCTCGCGATCCTTGTCGCGCCGGTCGAGGTCGCCGACGAACAGGATCATCGGGGTCGAATCCTGGAAGGCGACATGGACGCCGGGCGAGGCGTTGGTCGCGCCCGGGCCACGAGTGACGAAGGCCACGCCCGGACGGCCGGTCATCTTCCCGTCCGCCTCGGCCATGTAGGCGACCCCGCCCTCTTGTCGGCAGACCACCACGTCGATCTCCGGCGTGTCGTGGAGGGCGTCGAGGACCGCGAGGAAGCTCTCACCCGGAACGGTGAACAGGCGGTCGCAGCCCTGGATCCGAAGCTGGTCGACAAGAATTTGGCCGCCGGTGCGGGTCGGACGATCGCTCATGACGACGCAATTAGCCGCGACCGCCGCTCGAGAGAAGCCGAGCCCGAATTCCCAATTCCAAACAAGAATTTCTCCGACCTTCTCAGAACCATTTGGCTATTCGTCCGTTAATCTCATGTATCCCAACAGCAACGAGAAAGGAGAACGGTTATGAACGACCGTGACAACAAGAATAACGAACGCAGCGTTTTCAACATGAGCGGCGACAAGAGTAAGGACGATATCAATCGTTCGGCCACGACCGGCAAGGAAAGCACCAGCCGACTTGACAGCGATCAGACTTCTTCGCGTCATCAGGGCGAAGTCGGTCGTGACACCAGCAAGCAGCACGGCTCGCTGAACGATGCCGACGACAAGAGCCGCACGATGACTTCGGCTGACCAGCGCTAACGCACGCTGCTTTGACGGCTCGCGCGCCCAGGCGCGCTAGAGCCTCCCGAGCCTGGCGGACACCAGGCGAATGGCCTCGGCCGCGGCTTCGTCCCGGCCGAGGTCAGTCGTATCCAGCACCAGCGCATCGTCGGCAGCGCGAAGCGGCGCGGCGGATCGATGGGCGTCCCGCTCGTCGCGCGCCCGAATGTCGACCAGTACGTCGTCAAGGTGGACGGGCAGGCCGCCCGCCGCCAATTCGGCGAAGCGACGCTCTGCCCGCACCTCGGGCGACGCGGTCACGAACAGCTTGGCCGCGGCGTCCGGTGCGATCACCGTGCCGATGTCGCGGCCGTCGAGCACGGCTCCGCCGGGCTGCGTCGCGAAGGCCTGCTGCCGGTCGAGCAAGGCCGCGCGCACCGCGGGATAGGTGCTGATGCGGCTGGCAATTCCCCCAACCATTTCGCTCGACAGCTCGGGATCCTCGAGCAGCGAGCCGATCTCCTCACAGGCGCGAAGGGCCGCAAACTCGCTTTCCGGGTCGCCGCCCCAGCGAAGCAGCGACAGGGCCACCGCCCGATAGAGCTTGCCGGTGTCGAGATGCGGAAGTCCGAAATGCGCCGCCAGGGCGCGAGCGATGGTCCCCTTGCCGCTGGCGGCGGGGCCGTCGACGGCGATGACGAGGGAGCGTGGCGGCGGGGAGGTGGAAGCCATGGCCGCGGGCTTTGACAGTGCCCCCTCGCTATGGCAAGGCGCCGCCCGATTTGCCGGGGCAGCCTGCCGCCGGCTCCTTTGCTTGTTGGAGATTCCACCCGATGGTGAAGCCCGAATGGGGCACCAAGCGCACCTGTCCCAAATGCGCGACCCGTTTCTATGATCTCGGCAAGGACGATCCGGTGACCTGCATCAATTGCGGCACCACCTTCGTGCCGGAGCCGGTGCTCAAGTCCAAGCAGCCGATGCCGTTCGAGCAGGTGACGACCGCGGCGCCGCAGAAGGAAGCCGATCAGGACCTCGGTGCCGAGGATCTGGCGCTGCCCGACGAGGATGAAGAGCCCAGCGCCGACGACGAGGTCGATCTGTCGACCGGCGACGACGATCTTGGCGTCGAAACCTCGGACGACGACGACGACAACAACTAGGCGTCGGCTTTAATTGATGACGAGGAGGGCGGGGCTTCGGCTCCGCCCTTTTTCGTTCGGCGCAACGGCGAAAACAAAAAGGCCCGCCGGTCGGGCGAGCCTTGATCAGAACGAGATTGGTGGAGCCGAGGGGGATCGAACCCCTGACCTTCGCAATGCCATTGCGACGCTCTCCCAGCTGAGCTACGGCCCCGTTCCGCGCGGCCTTTAGGGGGTTGGGCCTGCCCTGCCAACCCCTTTGTTGCCGCTCTTGCCCCTAAACAAAAAGCGGCGCCGGTTGCCCAGCGCCGCCTGTCTTTTCCTCACCGACTTCGTCGGCGCCGAACCTTACTTGTTGAGGTTGCTGGCGACGTTCGAGAAGGTGCCGTTGAGGTTGCTGCCGATGCTGGTCAGCGCGGTGATCGCGGCCACGGCGATGAGGGCGGCAATGAGGCCATACTCGATCGCGGTCGCGCCGTCGTCGTTGCGCAGCATCTTGACGAAATTGGTCATGCTTTTTCTCCTCAAAGGATCAGGTCCCGTTTTTTCCCCTGCGGTCCCTGGCCGTCTTCGAAGATCCGTCAGACAAGCGACGGGTCATTCAGTCCTGAACGCAAAAAGCCCCGCCGCCATTCTCCGAGGAGAGGGCGACGGGGCCTCGAAACCTGAGCTTACTTGTTCAGGTTGCTGGCGACGTTCGAGAACGTCTTGTTCAGGTTGCTGCCGATGCTGGTCAGCGCGGTGATCGCGGCGACGGCAATGAGGGCGGCAATCAGGCCGTACTCGATCGCGGTGGCGCCGTCGTCGTTGCTGAGCATCTTCACGAAATTGGTCATGTCCGGTCTCCTAGTTCCACGTAAGTCCCCCGGGTGCGGCCCCGGCACCGGCGAGACTTGAGCCCGTCGGTCGAGACTGTTTCTAGGAGCAAGGAGTTAAGGAGTTCTTGCGACCACCGGTTAAGCGATATTCACCAACTTAATGGGCCTGATCAGCTTTTTTCCCTTAGTAGGTCCTGCGCGGCCTTGACCAGCCCGCTGACCCACAAATCGATGCTGTCCTCATCCGATTTGTCCGGTTGCGCGTCGCGGCGCGGGACCCGGTAGCCGTCCGGAAGATAGGACGATCCGCGTCCGTCCACGCTGACCGCGGGCGCCATGAAGCCGCGCCAGATTTGGGCGGCAAGGGTGCCACCCGATGCCGAGCTGCCGAGCGAGCGATTGTCGTCGCGGCCGACCCACACGCCGACCACGAGGTCACCGGCGAAGCCGACGAACAGCGCGTCGCGATTGTCCTGGCTGGTCCCCGTCTTGCCGAACGTCGGCGTGGCCAGCGCGGCCCGGCGACCGGTGCCCTCGTTAGCGGCGGCCCAGAGAAGGTCGAGCATCGGCCGCCAGTCCCGCTGCTCATCCAGCCTGCCACCGCGGCCGAACAGGGCGGCGGTGAAGTCGGGCGTGTCGTCGGCAGTGGTGCTGGGCGGAAGTCCGCTGGCCGGCACTGGATAGCGGCCGCTGGCGACGGCGGCGTAGGCGCTTGTGAGCTCGAGCAGGCTGACGCCCGCCGTTCCCAACGCGACGCTGGGCGAATCGGGCAGCGGGGTCGAGATGCCGAGTTCGCGCGCCGTGCGCAGCACCTGCGCCCGTCCGACCTTTTCCGAGAGCCGGACGGTCGCCGCGTTGCTCGACCGGGCGAAAGCCTCCTGGAGCGTGATCGGGCCGCGGTAGATGCCGTCGCTGTTCGCTGGGCTCCATCCGTCGATGGTGATCGGCTTGTCGTCGATCAGCGAATCGGGACGGTAGCCCGCGCGAAGGGCGGCGAGGTAGACGAACAGCTTGAACGCCGAGCCGGGCTGCCGCCGGGCCTGCGTCGCGCGGTTGAAGGTCGAGTCCTTGTACGACCGCCCGCCGACCATCGCGACGACATGGCCGTCGGGCCGCATCGCAACTAGGGCCGCCTGCATGCCCGGCCCGAGCTTGGCATTCGCGACGGCGCGATTGGCGAGGCGCTGCAGATCGGCATCGAGGGTGGTTCGGACCTTCACTTCCCCGAAGTCGCGCTCGAACGCACCCGAGGCCTGCGGCGCGACCCAGTCGGCGAAGTAGGTCCCGGTCGGGATCTTGGTCACCTGGGCGATTGGGCGTGCCGGCGCTGTCGCCCGGGCGCGAGCTGGGCTGATCACATCCGTGTCGGCCATCGCTGCCAGCACCAGCCGCGCGCGCTTCTGGGCAGCGGGCAGGTTGTGGGTCGGGGCAAGTCGACTCGGCGCCTGCACCAGCCCGGCCAGCATCGCCGATTGCGCGAGGTTTAGCTGTTCGGGCGCCTTGCCGAAATAGTGGCGGGCGGCGGCGCGGAGACCGTAGACCCCGTCGCCGAAATAGACCGACGACAGATAGCGGGAGAGGATCTCGTCCTTGGTGAGCCAGGCTTCGAGCCAGAAGGCGATGATCACCTCCTGCGCCTTGCGCTTGAGGCTGCGGTTCGAGGAGAGGAAGCTGGTCTTCGCCAGCTGCTGGGTCAGCGTCGAGCCGCCTTGGCGGACCCCGCCGGCATGCATGTTGGCGACCATCGCGCGGCCGATCGCCCTGGGATCGATGCCCCAGTGCCGATAGAAACGGCGATCCTCGATCGCGACGAAGGCGGCGGGTGTCAGCGGATTGAGCTTGGCGACCTCGACCGGCGCTTCCTTGATTGCGCCGCGGCGAGCGATCGGCTGGCCTTGGGCCGAGACGATCAGCATCGCCGGGTCCGGCAGTGGCTCGAGCGCGCGGCCGAGCGGCGCGGTGAAGACGAGCCACAGCAAGGTGACGAGCAGCAGGCCGGCAAATCCGGTCAGACCCCATCGCCACCAGTGCCGCCGCGGCCGCTCGGGCGGTCCAATTTCGACAGCTGCTGGATCGACGTCCCGATCTCGTGGCCGCCGCTGCCACCAGCGTCGCTTGCGAACGGTCGGTGGTGCGCCGAACATCGGCGCGGCGAAGGGGTCGGGCAGTTCCTCGATGTTCAGGCCGTTACGCTGCCAGGGTGAGTCGCGGTCCGCCATTCATTCCGTCGCCAAGGAGTGACCTAAGCCACTAATACAGTTACCCGCGCGTGACTAGGGTTCCGTTGCTGAACGCTTGGTGTCGCACGCTGGCCTGGGTTAGGGCGTCGCCATGCAGGCGAGGACGACGCGACGGAACCGATGGCGCGGACTCTGGCTGATTGCGTCCGTCGTCCTCGCACTCCCTGGCTGTCGTGATCGAAGCACCGATGAGGTGCGGGTCACGGTCATCGCGGGCGAACTTCCGGCGGTCACCGATCCGACAGTGCGGACCGCGTCGCCGGCCGACCTCATCCTGATCCAGAATGTGGCGCAGGGACTGGTCCGGTTCGATGCGGCTGGGAACATCGCCCCCGGGCTTGCCGAGCGTTGGGCGGTCAGCGACGACGGACTGAGCTACGTGTTCCGTCTTCAGAAGACGACCTGGAGCGACGGCCGCAAGGTCAAGGCGCGCGACATTGTGCGCCTGCTCCAGCGCCAGCTCAGCCGGGCCGGGGCGGATGCGACCCGCGATACGATCGGCGCCATCGGGCAGGTGGTTGCGATGACCGACCAGGTGATCGCGATCGAGCTCAATGCCCCGCGGCCGCACCTACTCCAGCTGCTCGCACAGCCGGAGTTCGGTCTGGTTCGCGGCGCGAGTGGGACAGGCCCCTTCCGCATCGGGCCCGACGGCGGTGAGCTGCGTCTGTCGCGGGCCCTGCCGGGCTTCGATGGCGATGAGGGCACGCGCGAGTCGCTTCTCCTCGCCGCTGCGCCGGCCGACCGAGCGGTCGCCAGCTTCATCGCCGGCAAGACCCAGCTGGTCCTCGGCGGCACCAGCGCCGACCTGGCCGTCGCGCTCGGCGCCAAGCTCCCCCGCAACGCGCTTCATCTCGACCCGGTCGCCGGCTTGTTCGGGCTCGTCCCGGCGAGTGACGAGGGCCTCGCAGCCGATCGCGACGTCCGCACCTTGCTCGATGAGGCGCTGGACCGAGCGGCGCTGGTCTCCGCCCTCGGCGCGGCCGATCTCCAGCCGCGCACATCCATCCTCCAGCCGGGCCTCGATGGCGTGACCGCGCTGGCGACGCCGTCCTGGGCCGCCGTTCCGCTGGCCGAACGCCAGCCGGCGCTGATCGAGCGGGCCCGCAAGCTGTTCGCCCCCGCGCCCAAGGCAGCCAGGAAGGGCGCGCCCGAAACCGAACCGACTTTGGAGCCGACCATGATTCGGGTCAGCGTGCCGGATGGGCCGGGCGGCGTCATCATCCTCCAGCGCCTCAAGGCCGATTGGGGCCCGCTGGGGATCGACGTCGAAGCGGTGCCTGCGAACGCGAGGGCCGACTTCCGCTGGGTCGATGCGGTCGCGCCTTCTACGTCACCTGCCTGGTTCCTGCGCAATTTCCGCTGCGAATTCGTGCCGGTTTGCTCGGTCGAGGCCGATCAGCTGCTCGACGCCGCCCGGCTGACCGGCTTCGGTCCCCAGCGCAGCAGCTTCTTCGCCGAGGCGGAGCGCAAGATGCGGGAGGAAGTGCTGTTCATCCCTGTCGCGGCCCCCATCCGCTGGTCGCTCGTCGACCGCTCGATCACCGGGTTCGCCGACAACCGCTTTGCCCGTCATACGCTGACGGGCTTGCGTGCGGCGCCCGCCACCCAAGATTAGGGGCATGAGCGTCCGCCCCGAGACCTACCGCCGCGAGCTTCCCTTGAGCACGGAGCCGCACCACGTTCGCCAGCGCATCGAAGCGCTGGAGCATGCGCTGGAAGGACTGGTCGCCATTCCCGGCACCAACAAGCGCGTCGGGCTCGACGTGCTGCTCGACTTCATCCCGGGCGTCGGCCCGACCATCGCCGCCGGCCTCGGCGCCTACCTCGCCTGGGAAGCCCGCAATCTTGGCATGAGCAAGTGGCAGATCACCCGCATGGGCGGGAATATCGGGATCGACTGGCTGCTCGGCCTCATCCCGTTCGTCGGCGCCATTCCCGATTACTTCTTCCGGTCGAACACCCGCAACCTGCGGATGATCAAGCGCCACCTCGACAAGCACCATCCCGGCAACCGCACGCTGGACGTTCCGGTCGAGCGGAGCAGGCGCTAGGAGCTCGCGAATGTACGACTTCAAGATCGCGGCCGCCGACAAGGCGACCCTCTACGCCGACCTGCTCGCCGCGCTCGACGGTCTGACCAGCGGCGAGACCGACCCGATCGCCAACATGGCCAATGCCGCGGCGCTGATCTGGGAGACCTTGCCCGACCTCAACTGGGCGGGCTTCTACCGCAACGTGGGCGGTGAGCTGGTCCTTGGTCCCTTCCAGGGCCGCGCCGCCTGCATTCGTATTCCCTTCGGCAAGGGCGTCTGCGGCGCCGCCGCCGAAACGCGGCAGGTCCAGCGGGTCGAGGACGTTCACGCCTTCCCCGGCCACATCGCCTGCGACGCGGCGAGCCAGTCGGAGCTGGTCGTGCCGATCATCGGCGCAAACGGCGAGCTCATCGCCGTCCTCGACCTCGACAGCCCCCAAAAAGCCCGCTTCGACGCGGAGGACGAAGCGGGCTGTGTGAAGTTGTGCGAATTACTGGCAAACAGGATTTAAACCAGTTCTATCTACCGCTTTTCTAACCGGCGGAAAGTAACTAGCCCGTGTTGGCGGCCTTTTGTCGCAAATAACGGGGGTGTTAATGTCAGTTTTTCTTCTCTCACTTATGTTGACCGGCAGCGTTCAGTCGGTGTCGCCGATCGCACCGCCAGCACCCGTCGCAGCACCGGTGCAGCCGCTGACGACCACGAATGCAATCCTCCGCACAGGCACGGAAGTCCCGGTTCGCCTGCTTGAGGAACTGACGACCAAGGGGAAGAACCTGCGGGTTGGCAATCGCTTCCGCTTGGAGACCTCCGAACCGGTTCTCGTGAATGGCGTCACCGTTATTCCAGTCGGGAGCCCGGCCGTCGGTGAAGTCACCGACATTCGCAACAAGGGCATGTGGGGCAAGTCCGGTAAGCTGAACGGACGCATCCTTTATGTCACCGTCAACGGTCGGCAGATCAGGCTGACCGGTCAGTTCGACGACAAGGGCGTAGCGGGCGGCATCGGTGCGGCGGCGGTTTCCGCTGTCGTCTTCCTGCCGGCCGGCTTCTTCATGACGGGCACGAGCGCCAAGGTTCCCGTTGGCACCGTGATCAAGGCCTTCGTCGATGAAGATGTGCCCCTGAGCATGCCCGCTTCAGCGCAGGCACCGCTGAGCGTCGGCGCGGCTGCTGCGACTCCACCGATGAGCGCTCCCGCGACTCAGGCGAAGTGATGCAGAAGGCCGATGTGCCCCCGCGGCACGTCGGCCTTAGCTCAACGCTTCCAACCGCTCGTCACTCAATCCGCCGGGGATGATCATCACCGGGCAGGGCAGCTTGCCGGCGTCGCTGCCGGAGAAAGCGGTGACGAGCGGGCCGGGGTCGCCGCTGGCCGCGGCACCGAGCACCAGCGCCGCGATGTCGTCGCGGCTGGCGATCAGCTCGCGGACCAGCGCGGCCGGCTCGCCCGCCTGGAGGATGATCGACTGCGGCTTGATCCCTTCGGCACCGGGTAGCTCGCCGAGCGCCTCGGCGACCCGCGCCTCGATCCGCAGCTGCTGCTCTTCCTTGATCGCCGCCTCGACGCCGCCCCACTGGACGAAATCCTGCGCTTCGGTGACCGCCACCACCTCGACGTCGCCGCCGGTCTTGGCCGCGCGGCGGGCGGCGAAGCGAAGCGCCACCCGGGCTTCCTTGCTGTCGTCGATCACGACCAGATAGGTGCGCGTGCCGCCTGCCATTGCCGCCCTTCACTGGCCCAGCACTGCTTGACGGGCAAGGGGCACTCGTCTTTGGGAGGGGCGACGCTAACCCCGAAGGCTGCTCATGGCGATCGAACTCAAGATGCCCGCTTTGTCCCCGACCATGGAGGAAGGGACGCTGGCCAAATGGCTGGTCAAGGAAGGCGATACGGTCTCGAGCGGCGACATCCTGGCCGAGATCGAGACCGACAAGGCCACCATGGAGTTCGAGGCCGTCGACGAGGGGACGGTGACCAAGATCCTTGTTCCCGAGGGCACCGACGGGGTGAAGGTCGGGACTCCGATCGCCTTGATCGGTGGTGAGGGAGAGGAAGCGGCCGCGCCAGCAGCGCCGGCGGCGAAGACCGAAGCTGCGGCTCCCAAGGCAGACGTCGTCCCGGCGAAAGCCGGGACCTCAGCTGTTGAAGCGAAATCTCCAGAGGCCCCGGCCTCTGCCGGGGCGACGCCTGTAGCGGAAACTCCGCCCGCATCGCCCCAGGCCGCGGCCCCGACGAGCCCCGAAGGCGACCGCATCAAGGCCAGCCCGCTCGCCCGCAAGCTGGCGCAGGCACAGGGGATTGATCTTTCGACACTCACCGGCTCGGGGCCGGGCGGCCGCATCGTTCGCGCCGACCTCGGCCAGGCCGCTGGCGGCGTCGCCGCCCAGCCGCAGGCCGCCGCCGCAGCGCCGTCGCCGCAGCCCGCTGCCGCGCCGAGCGCCCCCGCGCAGCCGTTCAGCACCGACATCCCGCACGAGGCGGTCAAGCTTTCCAACATGCGCAAGACGATCGCGCGCCGCCTGACCGAAGCGAAGCGCGAGATCCCGCACATCTATCTCACCGTCGACGTCCGGCTCGACGCGTTGCTGAAGCTTCGGGGCGAGCTCAACGCCGGTCTCGCCGGACGCGGGGTCAAGCTCAGCGTCAACGACCTGCTGATCAAGGCGCTCGCGGTCGCGCTCGAGCAGGTGCCCGAGTGCAACGTCACCTTCACCCCGGACCAGCTGATTAAGTACAGCCGCGCCGACATTGCGGTGGCGGTCAGCATCCCCGGCGGGCTGATCACCCCGATCATCACCGACGCGGCGGCGAAGTCCGTGTCGAAGATCTCGACCGAGATGCACGAGCTCGCGTCCCGCGCGAAGGAAGGCAAGCTCCAGCCGCACGAATATCAGGGCGGCACCGCCAGCATCTCCAACATGGGCATGTTCGGGATCAAGCAGTTCGACGCCGTCATCAACCCGCCGCAGGCGATGATCCTGGCGGTCGGCGCCGGCGAGAAACGCCCGTGGGTAGAGGGCGACGAACTGACGGTCGCCACGGTGATGAGCATCACCGGCAGCTTCGACCACCGTGCCATCGACGGCGCCGACGGCGCCCGATTGATGAAGACGCTCAAGGA
>Ga0310811_10004464_pt1 | contig 17571 bp, 15 predicted proteins | sample YCmetagenome_FD_207642 | JGI IMG/M metagenome (GOLD analysis project Ga0310811, IMG submission 207642) | Soil microbial communities from experimental microcosm in Duke University, North Carolina, United States - YC | ecosystem: Engineered > Artificial ecosystem > Soil microcosm > Unclassified ...
GCCAAGCGCCGGCCGACGCCGGAGGCCGCGGCGCCGGCCGATCCGGAGGTGGCGCGATGAGCCTCAGCCAGCAGACCTTCGGCGGCTCGCCGCTCTACCGCTGGTTCCTGCGGCGGATGTGGGAGCTGGAGCACGCCTTCGAGCGCAGCCACGCCTCGGGCCGGGCCGAGGACGATACTCGCATCCGCATCTTCGTGGTGCTGGCGCTCTTCGCGGCCGGCTTCATCGTGCTCGCCGTCGGGGCGACCCGCGCGGCGCTGTTCTCCGACGTCGGCAAGAGCGACGTCGCCGCCGCCGCGGCCGGTTCGGCTCGCGCCGACCTCGTCGACCGCAACGGGCAGCTGCTCGCCGTCGACCTGCTGCACTACGGGCTTTACGTCGACCCGCGCGAGATCTGGGACCTGTCCGAGACCCGCCGGGCGCTCGGCGCGATCCTCACCGACGTGCCGGCCGAGCGCCTGGAGCGGGCGCTGCGCGCCAATCGCCGCACCTTCCTGGTCGGCGGCCTGACGCCGGACGTGCGGGCGAAGGTCAACGACCTCGGCCTCCCGGGCGTCAGCTTCGAGCCGGAATCCAAGCGGGTCTATCCGCTGGACTCGACGGCCGCGCACCTGATCGGCTTCACCGACTCCGGCGGCGAGGGCCTGGCCGGCGCCGAGCTGGCCTTCAACGAGGACGCCCGCACCGCGGCCGCCTCCGGCGCGGCCATCCCGCTCGCCATCGACCTGCGCATCCAGGCGGCGCTGGAGGACGAGCTCGGCAAGGCCGCGGCGGTCTACCAGCCGCGCGGCGCCGTGGGCCTGGTCACCGACGTCCACACCGGCGAGATCCTCGGCATGGCCAGCTGGCCGACCTTCGATCCGAACCGCGCCGGCGACGCCAGTCCCGACGCCCGCCTCAATCGCGCCGCGTCGTCGGTGTTCGAGATGGGCTCGGTGTTCAAGGCCTTCACCATGGCGATCGGCCTCGACGCCGGCGTCGCCACGCCGCAGTCGACATTCGACGCGCGGCAGGATTTCCACATCGGCTATCGGACGATCCACGACTACCACGCCACCCACCAGATCCTGACCATGGTTGAGGTCTTCCAGCACTCCTCGAACATCGGCACCGCGAAACTCGGCGTGGCGGTCGGCCCGGAGCGTATCGAACGCTACTTCGATGCGCTCGGCCTGACTCGTCCGGCGAAGGTGGAGCTGCTGGAGTCCGCCCGGCCGCTGACGCCGAAGAAGTGGGACGAGGACGCCATCGCCTCGACCTCCTTCGGCCATGGCATCAACGTCTCGCCGTTGGCGCTGGCGCGGGCCTACGGCGCGCTCCTGAACGGCGGGTACCTGCTGCCGCTGACCGTCAAGAAGCTGGAACCCGGCGCGCACGTCACGGGTCCCAGAGTCCTCTCCGAGAAGACCAGCCTGGAGGTCCTGCAGCTGATGCGCGCCAACGTCACCGGCGGCTCGGGTAAGTCGGCCAACGTCGTCGGGCTGAATGTCGGCGGCAAGACCGGCACCGGCGACAAGTACGACCCGGCGATCCGCGGCTATTCGCACACCAGGCAGGTGTCGTCCTTCGCGGCGACCTTCCCGACCGACGGTCCGGCCAATGCGCCGCGCTATTTCGTGCTGGTGCTGATGGACGAGCCGCATCCGGACAGCCGGGGCGTCGACCCGACCGGCGGCATCGTCGCCGCGCCGGCGGTCGGCAAGATCATCGAGCGCATCGCGCCGTTCGTCGGCGTCAAGCGCCGGCCCGAGCTGATCCCCTTCGAGCCGGGCCCGGTGACGGCCGAGGACGCGGGAGAAGAACATTGAGGCTCTCCGAGATCGTCCGCCGCGACGTCAGCCCCAACCCGGAGATCACCGGCGTCACCGCCGACAGCCGCAAGGTGCAGCCGGGCTTCCTGTTCGCCGCCCTGCCGGGGACAAAGGTCGACGGCGCCGGGTTCGCCAAGACGGCCGTCGAGGCCGGGGCCGCGGCGGTGATCGCCGGGGCTGAGATCGCCGGGCTGCCCGTCCCGGTGATCGTGACGCCCGATCCGCGCCGCGCCTACGCCCTGGCCGCCGCGAATTTCTGGGGCGCGCAGCCACAGACTTGCGTCGCCGTCACCGGCACCAACGGCAAGACCTCGGTCGCCAACTTCTGCCGCCAGATGTTCGCTCGCGCCGGCCGCACGTCGGCCAGCATGGGCACCCTGGGCCTCACCGTCACCCGGCCGGATGGCGTCTCGGAGCAGCTGACGCCGGCCGGCCTGACCACGCCCGACGCCGGCGACATCGCCGAGCTGCTGGCCAAGATCGCCGCCATGGGCGTCACCCACTTCGCCATGGAGGCCTCCTCGCACGGCGTCGACCAGCGCCGCCTCGACGGCGTGAAGTTGAGCGCGGCGGGGTTCCTCAACCTCACCCAGGACCACCTCGACTACCACGGCGACATGGACGCCTACGCCGCCGCCAAGCTGCGCCTGTTCGAGACCCTGCTGCCGCGCGGCGCGACGGCGGTGCTGAACGCCGACAGCGACGCCTTTGCGGCCTTCGTCGCGGCGGCGGTGTGCGCCGGCCAGTCCGTCGTCTCCGTGGGCCAGGCGGGGCAGGGGATCCGCCTCGTCGAGCGCACCCTGTCGCCCGACGGCCAGCACCTGACGCTCGAGGTCGAAGGCCAGACCCGCACCGTGCGCCTGCCGCTGGCCGGCGGCTTCCAGGCGTCCAACGCCCTGGTGGCCGCGGGCCTCTGCCTGGCTGGCGGCTTGACCCTCGACGAGACGCTCGCCGGGCTCGAACGCCTGGAGGGCGCGGCCGGCCGGCTGCAGCGCATCGGCGCGGGCGCGCGCGGCGGTGAGGCCTATGTGGACTACGCCCACACGCCCGACGGGCTGGAGACGGTGCTGACGGCGTTGCGGCCGCACGCGCGCGGCAAGCTCGTCGTGGTGTTCGGGGCCGGCGGCGACCGCGACCGTGGAAAGCGGCCGATCATGGGCGAGATCGCGGTCCGCCTGGCCGACGTGGCCATCGTCACCGACGACAACCCACGCTCCGAGGAGCCGGCGTCGATCCGCGCCGAGATCCTGGCCGGCGCAAAGGGCGCCCAAAGATCGCTTCGGGAGATCGGCGACCGCCGCGAGGCGATCCGCGCCGGCGCCGCCCTGCTCGCCGACGGCGACATCCTGGTGGTGGCCGGGAAGGGCCACGAGCAGGGGCAGATCGTGGCCGGCGTCACCCATCCCTTCGACGACGTGGCGGAGACCGCCCGGGCCCTGGAGCTCGTCCATGGCTGAGCCTCTCTGGACCGCTGACGAGATCATCGCCGCGACCGGCGGCCAGCTGGCCGGCCGTCCCTTCGCGGCGACCGGCGTCTCCATCGACAGCCGCAGCATCGAGCCGGGCGACCTGTTCGTGGCGCTGGCCGGCGTGCGCGACGGCCACGAGTTCGTCGATCAGGCGCTGAAAGCGGGCGCGGCCGGCGTGCTGGCCTCGCAGCCGGTCAGCGGCCCGGCGGTGATGGTCGCGGATACGCTGCAGGCGCTCGAGAGCCTCGGCGCCGCTGCCCGGGAGCGTGCGCCGCGGGCGAAGCGCGGTGCGGTCACCGGCTCGGTCGGCAAGACCAGCGTCACCCAGGCGATCGCCGCGGGGCTGAAGCTCGCCGGCCCCTGGCACTCTTCGGTGAAGAGCTACAACAACCACATCGGCGTGCCGCTGACGCTCGCCCGCATGCCGCGCGACGCGCAGCGGGCCGTGTTCGAGATCGGCATGAACCACGCCGAGGAGATCCGGCCGCTGACGACGATGGTCCGGCCGCACGCGGCGATGATCACCACGGTCGGGCCGGTCCACACCGAGAACTTCGCCGACGGCGAAGCGGGCGTCGCCCGCGCCAAGGCGGAGATCTTCGCCGGCCTCGAGCCCGGCGGCGTGGCCATCCTCAACGCCGACAACCGCTGGTTCGATCTGCTCAAGGGCGAAGCGGAGGCGGCCGGCGCGACCGTGCGCACCTTCGGCGCCGGCGAGGGCAGCGACGCGCGCCTGATCGACTTCCAGGCGGCCGGCGGCCACGCCGTGGTCCAGGCCCGGCTGCACGGCAAGGCCCTCGACTTCCCGATCCTCCAGACCGGCCAGCACTGGGGCCTGAATTCCATGGCCGTGCTGCTGATGCTGGAGGCGCTGGACGTCGACCTCGGCGACAGCCTGGCGGCGCTCGGCTCGTTCGAGCCGCTGGCCGGCCGCGGCGCGGAGCGCGAGATCGCCATCCCGGGCGGCGCCTTCACGCTGATCGACGAGAGCTACAACGCCAACCCGATCTCCATGGCCTCGGCCATCGCCACGCTCGGCGCGCGCAAGACGGAGGGGCGGCGCATCGTCGCGCTCACCGACATGTTGGAGCTGGGCCGCGAGTCAGTCCGCTTCCACGCCGCCCTCGCGGAGCACCTGGAGGCCGCCAAGGTCGACCGGGTGTTCTGCGCCGGACCCCTGATGAAATCGCTCTTCGACGCCCTTCCGTCGACTCGGCGGGCCGCGTACGCCGAAACCGCGGCGGAGCTGGCGCCGCAGGTCGCACGCGCCGCAGAGCCTGGTGACCTGGTGATGGTCAAGGGGTCGAACGGATCGAAGGCCGGGCTCATCGCCCAGGCCCTCCTTGCGCTCGCCTCGCGGGAGCGCGGCTGATGTTCTACTGGCTTTGGGTCACTTTCGCCGGCGCGCAGCACTACGTGCCGGTCCTCAACCTGCTGAAGTACCAGACCTTCCGGGCGGGCCTGGCGATCTTCACGGCCCAGCTGGTCGTGGTCGCCATGGGCAGCCGCTTCATCCGCTGGATGCAGGCCAAGCAGGGCAAGGGCCAGCCGATTCGCAAAGAGGGCATCGAGCGCCACATCATCGAGAAGGCCGGCACGCCGACCATGGGCGGGGTGATGATCCTGGCCGGGCTGTTCGCCGGCACCCTGCTGTGGAGCGACCTCTCGAACCCCTACGTCTGGGCGGTGCTCATCGTCACCGCCGGCTACGGCGTCCTCGGCTTCCTCGACGACTACGCCAAGGTTACCAAGCAGTCGACGGAGGGCATCTCCGGCCGCATGCGCCTGGTCCTGGAGGCGCTGATCGCCATGGCGGCGATCGCCCTGATCGTCCTGTTCGCGGCCAAGTCCCCGAACGAGCCGCACCTGCTGACCAGCGTCACCTTCCCGTTCTTCAAGCAGGCGTCGCTGAACCTCGGCTGGTTCTATCTGGCCTTCGGCGCCTTCATCATCGTCGGCGCCGCCAACGCGGTGAACTTCACCGACGGCCTCGACGGCCTGGCGACCGTGCCGGTGATGATCGCGGCGGGGGCCTACGGCCTGATCGCCTACCTGGTCGGCAACCGGGTGTTCGCCGACTACCTGCAGATCCACCCGGTGCCCGGCGTCGGCGAGATCGGCATCTTCTGCGGGGCGCTGATCGGCTCAGGCCTGGGCTTCCTCTGGTACAACGCCCCGCCGGCCAAGATCTTCATGGGCGACACCGGCTCGCTGGCCCTCGGCGGCGCGGTCGGCGCCATCGCCGTCGCCACCCGCCAGGAGCTGGTGCTGGCGATCATCGGCGGCCTGTTCGTCGCCGAGCTGCTGTCGGTGGTGATCCAGGTCGGCTCGTTCAAGCTGACCGGCCGGCGGGTGTTCCGCATGGCCCCGGTGCACCACCATTTCGAGAAGCTCGGCTGGTCGGAATCCACCGTCGTGATCCGCTTCTGGATCGTCTCCATCATGCTCGCCCTGCTCGGGCTGGCCACGCTCAAGCTGCGGTAGGGAGGGCTCGCGCACGCCATGATCCCGGTCCCCGGCTTCGAAGGCAGGACGGTCGCCGTTTTCGGCCTGGCCCGTACGGGCCTCGCGGCTGCGCGCGCGCTGATCGCCGGCGGGGCCACGGTCGCGCTGTGGGACGAGAAGCCCGCCGCCCGCGCTCAGGCGCAGGCCGAGGGCCTGCCCGTCGTGGACCTGACCACCGCCGACTGGTCGCAGTTCGCCGCGGTCATGCTGTCGCCGGGCGTGCCGCTGACCCACCCGGAGCCGCACTGGACGGTGACGAAGGCCCGCGAGGCCGGCGTCGAGATCCTCGGCGACGTCGAGCTCTTCGCCCGGGCCGTCAACGCCGCGCCCGAGCACAAGCGGCCGAAGATCGTCGCCATCACCGGCACCAACGGCAAGTCGACCACCACGGCGCTCATCGGCCACATCTGCGCCCAGGCCGGACGCGACGTGCGCATCGGCGGCAACATCGGCTATGGCGTCCTCGGCCTCGAGGACATGCACGGCGGCGCGGTCTATGTGCTCGAGCTGTCGTCCTATCAGCTGGACCTGACCTCCAGCCTGCACTCGGACGTCACGGTCTTGCTCAACATCTCGCCGGACCACCTCGAGCGGCACGGCACGATGGAGAACTACGTCGCCGCCAAGCGGCGCATCCTGGCCAACCAGGGCAAGGGCGACACCGCGGTGATCGGCGTCGACGATCCCTGGGGCCAGCAGATCTGCACCGAGATCACCGCCGCCAACCGCCGGACCATCGTGCCGATCTCGGCCTCCAAGGCGATGAGCCGCGGCGTCTATGCCCTGGATGGCCTGCTCTACGACGCCACCGGCGAGCGCGCCGCTGAGGTCGCCGACCTGAAGCGCGCCCGCTCGCTGCCCGGCCGCCACAACTGGCAGAATGCGGCGGCCGCCTACGCCGCCGCCAAGGGCCTCGGCATCGACGCCCGCGAGGCCGCCGAGCACCTGATGACCTTCCCGGGCCTGGCGCACCGGATGGAGACCGTCGGCCACCTCGGCAAGGTGCGGTTCGTCAACGACAGCAAGGCGACCAACGCCGACGCCGCCCGCCAGGCGATGTCCAGCTATCCGAAGTTCTACTGGATCGCCGGCGGCCGGCCGAAGACCGGCGGCATCGACGGTCTGGGCGACCTCTTCGGGCGGGTGGAGAAGGCCTACCTGATCGGCGAGGCGGCGCCGGCCTTCGCCGAGACCCTGAAGGGCAAGGCTCCCGCCGTGCTCAGCGGCACGATCGACCAGGCGACCGCCCAGGCCTACGCCGACGCGGCGGCGTCCGGGCAGGACGCCATCGTGCTCCTGTCGCCGGCCTGCGCCTCGTTCGACCAGTTCGCCGACTTCGAGGCGCGCGGCGAAGCCTTCCGCGGCGCCGTGCAGCGGCTGGCCAACACGGCGCGGGGCGCGGCGTGACCTCCGCCTCTCAGGCGCACGCCTTTCCGCGCTCCGACCGCTCGCCGATCGGCGTCTGGTGGTGGACCGTCGACCGCTGGATGCTCGGCGTCATCGCCATCCTGATCGCCATCGGCGTGACCCTGGCCTTCGCCGCCAGCCCGGCTGCGGCGGCCCGCATGAACGTCGGCGACCCGTTCCACTTCGCGGTGCGCCAGTGCGTGTTCGCCGCCGGCGCGGTGGGGATCCTGGTGTCCGTCTCGATGCTGGAGGTGCGCGGCATCCGCCGCGCCGCCTTCTTCATCTGGGTGGCGGCGATCGCCGTGATGATCGCCCTGCCGTTCATGGGCCACAACGCCAAGGGCGCGACCCGCTGGCTGGAGTTCGGCGGCTTCTCGCTGCAGCCCTCGGAGTTCATGAAGCCGGCGCTGGTGATCCTCGTCGCCTGGATGTTCTCGGAAGGCCAGAAGGGCTCCGGCGTGCCCGGCGTCTCCATCGCCTTCGGGCTCTACCTGGTGTCCGTCGCCCTGCTGCTGATCCAGCCGGACGTCGGCCAGACGGTGCTGATCACGGTGGCCTTCGGCGCCGCCTTCTGGATGGCCGGCGTGCCGCTCTCGTGGGTGATGCTCTTGGGCGGCGTGGCGGTGGCCGGGCTCTCGTCCACCTACTTCCTGCTGCCGCACGTCCATGCCCGGGTGGAGAAGTTCATCTCGCCGGACAGCTCCGACACCCACCAGGTCGACGCCGCCGCCATCGCCCAGGCGGCCGGCGGCCTGTTCGGCCGCGGTCCCGGCGAAGGGATCATGAAGCGCCACGTGCCCGACCTGCACACCGACTTCATCTATTCGGTGGGCGCCGAGGAGTTCGGCCTGGTGTTCTCGCTGCTGTTGATCGCGCTCTTCGCCTTCGTGGTGGTGCGTGGGCTCTACCGGGCCATGAAGCTGTCGGACCCCTTCGAGCAGGTGGCCGCCGCCGGTCTCTTCGTGCTGGTCGGCCAGCAGGCGTTCATCAACATCGCGGTCAACCTCAACCTGATCCCGACCAAGGGGATGACCCTGCCGTTCATCTCCTACGGCGGCTCCTCGATGCTGGCCATGGGGCTGACGCTCGGCATGGCTCTGGCGCTCACCCGCCGGCGGCCCGGCGCCTACACGCCGAGCGAGGGCCTCGCCAAGGCCGGCCGGTTCGCTTAAGGGCGGGGCGTCATGCGTAAGGTCGCCGTCGTCGCCGCCGGAGGGACCGGTGGTCACCTGTTCCCGGCCCAGGCCCTCGCCGAGGCGCTGATCGCGCGCGGCTGGAGCATCGTCCTGGCCTCCGACGAGCGGGTGGCGGGATTCGCCACCGACTTCCCGGCCGAGCGTCGGCTCGGCCTCTCCGCCGCCACCTACCGGCCCGGCGATCCCATCGGCATGGCTCGCGCCGGGCTCGCCGTGATGCGCGGCGCCCTGCAGGCGCGCAGCGTCTACCGCGAGCTCGGGCCGCACGTGGTGGTGGGCTTTGGCGGCTATCCGTCCGCGCCGGCCCTGGTGGGGGCGATCCTCGACCGCCGCCCGACGGTGATCCATGAGCAGAACGCGGTGATGGGCCGGGCCAACCGCATGCTCGCGCCGCACGTGACGACCGTCGCCTGCGCCTTCCCGACGCTGCTCAAGGCCCCGGCCAAGGTCGCCGGCCGTCAGATCGTCGTCGGCAATCCGGTGCGCCCGCCGATCCGTGCGCTCTACGAACAGCCCTACGCGCCGCCGACGCCCGATGGGCCGATCCGCCTGCTGGTGACCGGCGGCAGCCAGGGCGCGCGGCTGCTCTCGGAACTGGTGCCCGAGGCCATCGCCGCCTTGCCCGAGGACCTGCGTCGCCGCCTCGTCGTCCAGCAGCAGACCCGCAAGGAATCCATGGAGACGGCGCGGCGGAGCTACCGCAACGCCATGGTCGAGGCCGAGATCGCACCGTTCTTCCGCGACATGGCCGGCCGCCTGGGCGCCGCCCACCTGGTGATCGGCCGCTCGGGCGCGGGCTCGGTCTGCGAATTCGCGGTGGCCGGCAAGCCCGCCATCCTCGTGCCGCTGGCCATCGCCATCGACGACGACCAGGGCCAGAACGCCAAGCTGCTGGCCGACGCCGGCGGCGCCGAGGTGGCCCGTGAGCACCAGCTCACCGTCGACAGCCTGGCGGGGGCCCTGGAGAAGCTGCTCAACAACCCGAGCCGCCTGGCCCGCATGGCCGCCGCGTCCCGCTCGGTCGCCATCCCCGACGCCGCCGAGCGCCTGGCCGACGTGGTCGAGCGAACCGCGCGCGGGCGGTGATCCACTTCCCGCTCATCCCCGCGCAGGCGGGGGATGAGCGGATGGGGCATATTTCCCCCGCCGCGCCGATAGGCTAGCACCACCCCATGACGCGACGCCCCGTCCCCTTCGAAATCGGCCCCGTGCACTTCATCGGCATCGGCGGCATCGGCATGAGCGGCATCGCCGAGATCATGCTGCGCATCGGTTATCAGGTGCAGGGCTCGGACGCCAAAGCGTCGGCCAACACCGAGCGGCTGGAGAAGCTGGGCGCGAAGATCTTCATCGGCCACGAGGCGAGCCACATCGAGGGCGCCTCGGCGATCGTCTATTCCACCGCCGTGAAGGCCGACAATCCGGAGATGGCCGCCGCACGCGAGCGACGGTTGCCGCTGGTGCGCCGCGCCGAGATGCTGGCCGAGCTGATGCGGCTTCAGTTCTCGGTGGCTGTGGGCGGCACGCATGGCAAGACGACGACCACTTCGATGGTCGCCGCCATCCTCGACGCGGGCGGGCTCGACCCGACGGTGGTCAACGGCGGCATCATCAACGCCTACGGCACCAATGCGAAGGTCGGGAAGGGCGACTGGATCGTCGTCGAGGCCGACGAGAGCGACGGCTCGTTCCTGAAGCTGCGCTCCACCGTGGCGGTGGTCACCAACATCGACCCCGAGCACCTCGACCACTACGGCGACTTCGACGCGGTCAAGAAGGCGTTCCGCGACTTCGTGGAGAACATCCCGTTCTACGGCTTCGCCGCGGTCTGCACCGATCACCCAGAGGTCCAGGCCCTGACGGCGCGAGTCGAGAACCGGCGGCTGGTGCCCTACGGGGTCAACCCGCAGGCCGAGGTCCGCGCCGAGAACATCGCCATGGGCCCCGACGGCGCCCGCTTCGACGTGGTGATCGCGCCGCGCGAGGACGGGACGCTGCGGCTGGACGGACTGCACCTGCCGATGGCCGGGCACCACAACGTGCTGAATGCGCTGGCCGCCATCGCCGTGGCGCGCGAGCTGGGCGTGACGCCGGAGGACATCAAGAAGGGACTGGCCGGCTTCGGCGGCGTCCGGCGGCGGTTCACCACCACCGGCGTGGCGAACGGCGTCCGGGTCGTCGACGACTACGGCCACCACCCGGTGGAGATCGCCTCGGTGCTGGCCGCCGCCCGTGCGGTGACCGAGGGCCGGGTGATCGCCGTCGTCCAGCCGCACCGCTACAGCCGCCTGCGCGACCTGTTCGACGAGTTCTGCCAGTGCTTCAACGAGGCCGACGTGGTGATCGTCGCCGACGTCTATGCGGCCGGCGAGGCGCCGATCGAGGGCGTCGGCCGCGACGCCTTGGTGGAAGGCCTGCGCCGCTACGGCCACCGCCGGGCGATTCCGCTGGCCGGCCCCGCCGAGTTGCCGGCCCTGGTGCGCGCGGAGGCGAAGCCCGGCGACCTCGTGGTCTGCCTGGGGGCCGGCGACATCACCGCCTGGGCCTATGCGCTGCCCGACCAGCTGCAGACCCTGGGCCAGGCCGCCGAATGAGCTGGCCAATGAGCTGGAAGGACAACCTGCCCGCCGTCCGCGGCAAGCTGCTGCAGGGCGAGCCGCTCGGCCCCTTCACCTGGTTCCGCGTCGGCGGCCCGGCCGAGGTGCTGTTCCTGCCCGCCGACGAGCAGGATCTGGCGGACTTCCTGAAGGGCGTCGATCCGGCGGTGCCGGTGACGCCGCTCGGCGTCGGCTCCAACACCCTCGTCCGCGACGGCGGGGTGGAGGGCGTGGTGGTGCGCCTCGGCAAGGCCTTCGCCACGATCGAGCCGCGCGGCGAGAACCGCATCTTCGCCGGCGCGGCGGCGCTCGACGCCACGCTGGCGCGCGAGGCGGCCAAGGCGGGGATCGGCGGCCTGGAGTTCTACCGCGGCGTGCCGGGCTCGATCGGCGGCGCCTGCATCATGAACGCCGGCTGCTACGGCTCGGAGACCAAGGACGTGCTGGTCGAGGCCTACGCGGTGACGCGGGCAGGCGAGCGTCTTGTGCTGTCCAACGCCGACATGGCCTTCAGCTACCGCAAGTCGGCGCGGGCTGCGGCCGAGCCGATGATCTTCACCGGCGCGCTGTTCGAGGGCACGCCGGACGAGCCCGCCGCCATCGAGGCCCGCATGGCCGAGATCACCTCCCGGCGTGAGACCACACAGCCGATCCGCGAGAAGACCGGCGGCTCGACCTTTAAGAATCCGCCGGGCCATTCGTCGTGGAAACTGGTCGACGACGCCGGCTGGCGCGGCAAGGCGTTCAGCGCCAGCGGGCAGGGCGGCGCGGCGATGTTCTCGCCGCTGCACGCCAACTTTTTGATCAACACCGGGGCGGCGACCGCCGCCGACCTCGAGGGCCTCGGCGAGGCCGTCCGGGCGGACGTGAAGTCGAAGTTCGGCGTCGATCTCGAATGGGAGATCAAGCGGATCGGCAAGCCCGCCTGAGCGGGCTCGCCGTCCTGCGCCCAGGCTCTAGCGCTGGGCGAACTTCGTGTTGACCGGCTCGCCGCGATGATAGGCGGTGAGCACGGGCTGGTCGATCCGGGCGATCGCCTGGTCGAGCGCCGCCTTGGCGCAGGCCTGGTCGGACGCGATGACCGCCATCTGGCGCGCCTCGCCGCTGTCGCAGGCGCGGACCGCGGCGCGCGCCAGCTTGACGTGCAGGTCGCGGACTTCCGCGGGCCGTCCAAAGTTCACGCCCTTCGTCGAGACAGAGATCTCGACCGGCATGTCGCGCGACTCGGCGGCATAGGCGGTGGCTTGAACGCCCGACAGGGCGGCGGCGAGAAGTACAATTTTCAACATGAGATAGACCCCACTTCTTTGTGATTGAGCGGAAATCTACCGGGGGTTTATTACGAAATTCTATACGCGGATATATGCCTGCGGCTGTCTTTCCTGAATCAGCGCGTTACATGCGTATTCTATGCGAATGCCTTCTCGACTGGGACGAGTCTTACCGTCGAGCTCGCCCGGGCCAGCAACGCCCCGGCCGCGTCCCACAGGCTCCCCTCGACGAAGCCGATGCTCTTGCCGAGCTGCGTCACGCGGCCCTCGCCAACGATCGGCCCGGGCTTCGCCGGCGCCAGGAAGCTGACGTGGAAGTCGATGGTGACGGTGTAGATCGCGCCCTCAGTCGTCAGGAGGACAGCAGGCCCCATCACGTCGTCGAGCATTGCGGAGAGGAAGCCGCCCTGGACGAAGCCCGCCGGATTGCGGAACTCCGGCCGGCCCTCGAAGGCCACCTTCACCCAGCCGTCCTCTGGCCGCGCCTCCAGCAGGCGCCAGCCGAGCAGGTCGGCGCAGGGCGGGCGCGCGAAACGGTCCATCACCGTGCCGGTCTCGGCGGTCATCGCAGCCATAGGCGCCTCCGTCGCGAACGGATTAGCGTCCCGCTGCTGACAGCGTCATGGCGGCAAGCGACGGATCGCCGACTTGACGGGACTCGAGCGGCGCCGCACCCGGCGTTGATGCGCCAACTCACCCTTCGTCTCGCCGCGACGGCCGCCGTCCTCAGCAGCCTCGCCGTCATCCCCGCCCACGCCGCGGACCTCGCGCCCACGGCCCAGAGGGTCGCCGCCCAGGCGCTGGCCGACCGCACCGCCTGGACGGTGCTGGAGAGCCTGACTACGGAGGTCGGCCCGCGGCCCGTGGGCTCGCCGGCCATGACGCAGGCTCGCGACTGGGGCGTGGCGACGCTCAAAGGCCTGGGCTTCCAGAACGTCCACGTGGAGCCGTTCACGACGCCCGTCTGGTCGCGTGGCGCGGAGAGCGCCGAGGTCGTCGCGCCCTACCCGCAGAAGCTGCACATCCTCGGCCTCGGCCGCTCGGCGCCCACCCCGCCCGGCGGCCTGACCGCGCCGATCGTGGTCTTCCGCTCCTACCAGGAAATGCTCGACCAGCCGGTCGGCGCGCTGAAGGGCAAGATCGCCGTCGTCACCCAGGCCATGCGCAAGACCGAGGACGGCTCGGGCTATGGGGCCATCAACGCCCAGCGCACCCAGGGGCCGGTCGAGGCCGCCAAGCGCGGCGCGGTCGCCTACCTCCTTCGCTCGCTGTCCACCGACGACAACCGCGAGCCGCACGCCGGCGCCGCCCAGCCCGGCGGCATCCCGGCCGCGGCGCTGTCGCCCGTCGACGCCGAGCAGCTGGAGCGCATGGCCGCGCGCGGCAAGCCGGTGAGCGTCCACCTCGACCTGCAGTCGAGCTTCAACCCGCAGGCCCAGGCCTGGAACGTGGTCGGCGAGCTCCCCGGCCGCGAGCATCCCGACCAGGTGCTGGTCGTCGGCGGCCACCTCGACAGCTGGGATCCGGGCACGGGCGCCATCGACGACGGCGCGGGGGTGGCCATCGCCACGGCCGCCGCCAAGCTCGCCGCCGGGCCGAACCCGCCGGGCCGCACGATCCGCGTCGTCATGTGGGGCTCGGAGGAGCAGACCGGTTCCGGCGCGGCCTACGCCGCGGCCCACAAGGACGAAGTCGGCAAGATCGTCGTCGTCGGCGAGAGCGACCTCGGCGCGGACCAGGTGTGGAGCGTGAGCCTGCCGAAGGGCAGCTTCGCGGCCCCGGCCATGACCGCCTTCCGCTCGGTGCTGCCGGGCCTCAAGGTGATCGCCTCGCGCGCCGCGCCGCGCGAGGGCGGCTCGGACATCGAAGGCCTGATGGCGCTCGGCGCGCCCTTCGTGGACTTCAACCAGGACGCCACCCGCTACTTCGACCTGCACCACTCGGCCGACGACACTCTCGATAAGGTGAAGCCCGAGAACCTCGCCCAGAACGTGGCGGTGTGGGCGGCCTTCCTCTACACCGTGGCCAATTCTGACATCGACTTCCGCCAGCCCGCGCAGGAGGCCGCCTCAAAGTGACCAATCCCGTGAGCGGTCCGCTTTCCGGACATCACGTCGCCGTCCTGCTGGGCGGCCTCTCCTCCGAGCGGGAGGTGAGCCTCGTCTCCGGCCGCGAATGCGCCAAGGCGCTGGAGCGGCTGGGCGCGCGGGTCAGCCGGATCGACGCCGGCCGCGATCTCGCCCAGCGGCTGGCCGAGCTGAAGCCGGACGTCTGCTTCAACGCCCTGCACGGCGCCTGGGGCGAGGACGGCTGCGTCCAGGGCGTGCTGGAGACGCTCGCCATCCCCTACACCCACTGCGGCGTGCTGGCCTCGGCCGTGGCCATGGACAAGGCCAAGTCCAAGGCGGTGCTGGCGGCGGCCGGCGTGACGGTGCCGGGCGGCGGGCTGTTCAACCGCTTCGAGGCGGCGCGCCGCCACGTGATGGCGCCGCCCTATGTGGTGAAGCCCAACGCGGAGGGCTCGTCGGTCGGCGTGTTCATCGTCAAGGCAGGCGCCAACGCCCCGCCGCAGGCGATCGCCGCGGCCGACTGGGCCTATGGCGAGGAGGTGATGGTCGAGCCCTACATCGCCGGCAAGGAGCTCGCCGTGGGGGTCATGGACGGCAAGGCCATGACGGTTACCGAGATTGTCTCGAAAACCGAGTTTTATGACTACGAGGCGAAGTACGCCGAGGGCGGTTCGGAGCACGTCGTGCCCGCCCAGATTCCGAAGCATGCCCTTGAAAAGGCGATGAAACTTTCCGAGATGGCGCACGCCGCCCTGGGTTGCCGGGGCGTTACCCGGTCGGACCTCCGTTATGACGACGTTAAGGACATTCTGGTCCTTCTGGAGGTGAACACCCAGCCCGGCATGACGCCCACCTCCCTCGTTCCCGAGCAGGCGGCGCAGCAGGGCGTGGACTTCGATCGTCTGGTGCTTTGGATCACGGAGGACGCGTATGCCCGCGGCGGTGCGGGGAGGGTCGCAAACAGCGAAGCCTCGGGCAAAAGCCCCACCTCAGCCGGCTAAGCGTCCCCGCTCGAAAAGCTCGGGGCCCGCGCCGGCGAGACCGCGGGCCGCCCAGGGCGCCGGGCCTTCTCCCAAGCTCATCCTGATCGCCGCCGCCGGCCTCCTGGTGGCCGGCGTCGGCGCGGTGCTGGTCACCGGCCACCGCGGCGAGCGGATCATGGCCGCCGTCCGGACCGGGATCGACGGGCGCTTCGGCCAGGCCGGGTTCCGCCTGCGCAAGGTGCAGGTGCAGGGCGCCTCGGCCATGGCCATGGCGGACATCATCAAGGCGGCCGGCGTCTACAAGGACCAGCCGCTGCTGGGGCTCGACCTCGACGCCCTGCGCCAGCGCGTGGAGGCCGTGGGCTGGGTCAAGGAAGCCCGCGTCGTGCGCCTGCTGCCCGACACCCTGGTGATCTCGGTGGTCGAGCGCCGGCAGCTCGCCGTCTGGCAGCACGACGGCAAGATCGCCGTCATCGACGAGCACGGCCTGGTCATTCCGGAGGCCAATCCGGCCCGCTTCGCCAGCCTGCCGCTGGTGGTGGGCACGGGCGGCGCCGAGGCCGCGCCGAAGATCCTGCCGCTGCTCGCCCAGCGGCCGAAGCTGGTCGCCCGCATGGACGCCCTGGTCCGCGTCGACGATCGCCGCTGGGACCTGCGCCTGAAGGACGGCTCGCTGATCCAGCTCCCCGCCGTGGGCGAGGAGGAGGCGCTGATGCAGCTCGAGAGTCTCGACGCCCGCTCGCGCATCCTCGACCTGGGCTTTGAACGGATCGACCTTCGTAATCCCGACGTGGTGGCCGTGCGGCCGCGCGAGCCGACCCCGCCCGGCCGGCTCGCGACCGCCGGCGTCTGACTTGGACATGTGACGACAGAATGCTGAAGCTGGCCCCGAAGCCCGAGGAAAAGAAGGACGCCCGCGAGGGGTTGAAGGCGGCGCTCGGGCGCACGCCGGTCGTCGCCGCCGTCGACCTCGGCGCGTCGAAGGTCACCTGCTTCATCATGAAGCCGGACGGCGTGCGGCGCGTGGATCGCACCCTGACCACCGCCGGCGTCGGCTATGTGCAGTCGCGCGGCGTGAAGGGCGGCGCCATCGTCAACCTCGACGAGGCGTCCGACGCCATCGCCCAGGCCGTCGAGCGCGCCGAGACCGTGGCCGGCGTCTCCGTCCAGGGCGTCACCGTGGCGACCGGCGGCGGCCAGCTGACCTCGCAACGCGTGGCGGGCCGGGTCTCCATCGGCGCGCGGCCGATCGCCGACAACGACCTCGTGCGCGCCATCCAGCATGCGCTGGCCCAGATCAAGCTGCCCGGCCGCCGGGCGGTGCACATCCTGCCGGTCGGCTGGTCGGTGGACGGGCAGGGCGGGGTGAAGGATCCGCGCGCCATGTTCGGCCGCATCCTCGGCGTCGAGCTGCTCGTGGTCTCGGTGGCCGAGAGCGTGTTCAACACCCTGGGCGCCTGCGTCGAGCGCGCCCACCTGCAGCTGGAAGGCGTCGTCGCCGCCCCCTTCGTCTCGGCCCTCGCCGCGCTGGAGGAGGACGAGATGGACCTCGGCTCCGTCTGCGTCGACATGGGCGGCGGCTCGACCTCGGCGGCGGTGTTCAACCAGGGCTCGCTGGTCCACGTCGAGACGGTGCCGGTCGGCGGCCATCACGTGACCCAGGACATCGCCCGCGGTCTCTCCACCTCGATCGCCGGCGCCGAGCGCATCAAGACCCTGCACGGCTCGGCCATCGCCTCGGCCAACGAGGACCGCGAGATGATCGAGGCGCCGCCGCGCGGCGACGATCCGGGCGCGGGCCCCGTCGTCGCCCCGCGCTCGCTCCTCAAGGGCATCATCGCGCCGCGCGTGGAGGAGACGCTCGAGCTGCTCCGCGACCGCCTGAAGGCGTCCGGCGCGCCGATCGAGCCGGGCGCAGGCCTGGTGCTGACCGGCGGCGCCAGCCAGCTGGCCGGCGTCCGCGAAGTGGCCGTGCGGGTGTTCGACCGCCCGGTGCGCCTGGGCCGTCCGCGCCGCGTGCCGCACCTGGCCGACGCCGCCTCGGGCCCGGCCTTCACCGCCGCCGCCGGCGTCCTGCACCGCGCCGCCTTCGGGCCGCGCGAGGCGGTGTCCTCCAAGGCGCTGACCCACGCCAAGCTGAAGCGCGAGCCGCTCGACCCGCGCGCCAACCCGGTCGCCAAGGCCGCCGCCTGGCTGCGCGAGAACCTGTAGCCGTCTTCCCTCCCTGAATGGGGAGGGACAGACCGCAGAGCGGTCAGGGTGG